>OOAA01001604.1_pt1 | contig 10812 bp, 9 predicted proteins | sample 1671671 | NCBI WGS metagenome assembly OOAA01 (sample SAMN06348180, study PRJEB24527) | human gut metagenome | biome: human gut; feature: ankylosing spondylitis patient; material: feces | host: Homo sapiens | place: China | collected 2015-10 | reverse complement strand
AACATCCTTAACCGTCCACTTTTTCTTTTTGTCCATAAATCCATTCCTCCGTTTTCTGTTAATTTATACTACTGTTACGAATCCGAGCATCCACGCAGATATAATTTGCAATGCAAATAAAATAATCGTAAGTACCGATACTCTGGTTTTTCTCTTTACGGCATGGCTGATTCCCGTGAAAATCCCGCAGATGGCCGCTGCAATTCCTATACCTGCTACTATGTTCAGCTCCGTCGAAATAATTGTGTAAAGAGAAAACCAATGAAGCATTCCGGCAATCCCCGCCGCACCAAGAATGAGCCCACATATGGGAAGTATAATCCTTTGCCATTGAAAAGAGCTGCGTTTGCAAACGATCTTTGCGCCCAATACGAACAAAATGGCAAGCCACAGGACCGTCAGCAGGATATAACTTCCCAATGACAGAAAGCTGCCGGCAAAGCCGTTTAGAGGTCCCGCGGGAACATAGTCATGAGCCAGTCGGAACGTCATGCTCGTCACCCTACCGTCCAATACAGAGAAAGCAAGGCTTCTTTCCTCCGGTATCGCCTCGGCACAGTAGAACTGATATTCGCCCACAGGCTCGTACAGTAAATCCTTATCGGCAAGAGGCATTTTCAGCCGGAGATTTTCTTCTCCCTCTTTTGAGATTTGGATTATTTGCATTCGCGCCTGTATCTTGCCTACATATGACCATGCGGATCGTGCCGGAAGATAGTCGCCATATAGCATAGAAAGGTCCTGTGACCCTACTTCCTGCTTCAGCGGTCGCGCATCCTGCTCGATGACCGCCTCCATGATGGCGGAGCAGTAATCCGTTTCCATCACATTGGTCAGGATTAGGATTGCACGTTCAGCTTCCGGTTCTACCCAAAACTGTGTCTTGAAGCCATAAGTCCCACCCTCATGCCCGAGTATTCCGGGATGATTCGCATACTGCCAGAAGCCATGAGAAAGTCCTGCGTTTGCCCCATAGGAACACCATGTCTCTTTAAACAACCGCTCCTTTGTTTCCGGGCTTTTGAAGAGCCGTGTCTCCTCTCCTGGCGCCTTTGCCAGCCACTCGGCAAACAGAAGCAGGTCTGCGGCTGTGCCATTCATGGCTCCTGCAGGATACATGCGGAGATGCATCTCATCCTCCCGCCGAAATCCTTTTCCGGTATAAGAATAACCCTTCGCCTTGTGATCAAGGAGTCCGACCACATCCATCCAAAAGGGACCGACAGAGGTATGCGTCATACCCAGAGGCAAAAGAATATGTTCTTTGATATAATCCTTATAGCTTTGGCCGCTGGCTTCCTCCACGATCAACGCTGCAAGTGCCGCGCCGTAATTGGAATAGGCGCTGACGGTTCCCGGCGGATAGACCTGCTTGGGCTGGTGCGCAGATAGTACTTCTTTGAAGGGAATTACCTCACTCGCGCTGTAATAGCGCAAATCCAGCAATTCTTCCTCAAATCCTGCCGTATGGTTCATCAGGTGAATCAAAGTAACCGGCTCAGCGAATCGCAGATTTTTCAAAAAGCCGTCCGGCAGATAGGTGCGGATATCCGTTTCCAGATCGATTTTCCTATCCTCAACAAGCTGCATCACGCTGACCCACACGAAGGTCTTTGATATGGAACCCCATTCAAAAACCGTGGTCTCCGGATCCATGGCCGTATTGTTCTCTAAATCAGCAAAGCCATACCCCTTCGCAAATACCGTATTGTCATGCTCCGAAATTACGACACACGCGCCTGGAACCGTTTTGCCAATATATTTTTCGGAAACAGCGTTTGCGCTTGCCTCATATGCGTCCGGTGTACCGGATGCATATGCAGCAGGAGCGAGGAACGCAATCATAATCAGCGCCGCAAGAAAGCATTGGAGGGTCTTGTATCTCATCAGTCTTTTCATAGGGTCATTACTCTATTGTCAGTCTGAAATCACAGCAGTCTCCGCCCTGTCCGAGCGTCTTTGTCCGTCCCCATTTGAGCTTTGGATGCATATGTCCGTAGGTCTCGTCATCCGCGCGGCAAAAGCCGGCCACAATCTCCGGGCAGCCGTATTTCACACAGGTGTCCTGATAGGGGCAGGCCAGCATGTCGAAGCACATTTCCTCTTGCTCTGTTCGTATCCAATTAGCACGAAAACCGCAGTCCTCTCCAAAGGAGCTTTTTGTCATTTTGGCAAAGAACCTCGGCACCAGCTTATACAGACCCGGTATCTTCATTGCCCCTCGGATTTTTGAACCAACGCCCGCTGCCCGCTTTTCATAATATCTATTCAGAAAAGCCGCCGCTTCCTCACGGGAGATTCCGTTCCCCGTCATGGCATCAAAGGCGGCGATGGCAGGATAGATGCGTTTCCGCGTATGCATATACATCTTTTTCGGCTCGTCGGCGTTTTCATCCACGATTTCCGCATAACGCCTCCATGCATCTTCTATGATCGCGCCTGTCTTTTCCGCGCCATATTGTTTTTCCATTGCAGATACCGCTCCGGTCAAGTATCTTTTGTCTAACCTTCTATCCATGTGCTTTCCCGCCTTTCAGCGTCCAGCCGATTGCCTGGCTGCGCATTCCCACAAAGCGCCTGTACAGGCCGTCTTCGCGCATCAGCTCCTTATGGTTTCCGCGTTGAATGATCCTGCCGTTCTCCAGCACGATGATTTGATCTGCCGTGCGCACGGTGGACAGACGGTGGGCGATCATCAGGATCGTTTTGCCTTTTGTCAGCTCCCGGATGGCCTTTTGCAGCTCCTGCTCGTTTTCGGGATCCACGCTGGCTGTGGCTTCATCCAAAATGACGATGGGTGCGTCCTTCAGAATTGCCCTTGCAATGGAGATTCGCTGCTTTTCTCCGCCGGAGAGGCTGGAGCCTCCTTCGCCGATCTTTGTCTGATAGCCATCGGGCAGCGTCATGATAAAGTCATGGCAGCAGGCTTTCTTTGCGACCGCTATGATTTCATCCTCGCTCGCGTCCGGTCTGCCAAACCGGATATTGTTCTCGACGGTGTCCTCAAAGAGATACACATTCTGAAATACGATGGCGAAATTCTTTAGAAGGCTGCCGCTGGTATATTCCCGCACATCCCGGCCGCCGAGCGTGATCTGTCCTTCCTTCACATCCCAGAAACGGGCAATCAGACCGACCAGCGTGGTTTTTCCGGCGCCGGAGGGACCAACAATGGCGCAGGAGCTTCCCTGGGGTACGCTTAAGCTGATTTGATGCAATACCTCCTTTTCCCCGTATCCAAAGGACATATTCTTCACTTCGATATTGAAATTTTCCGGCACAAGATCAGCCCCGTTTTCGTCCAGGGATGGAATGTCCATGATGTTATCCAGCCGGTCCAGGGAAGCCTCCACCGCGCGGGCAATGGAGGACATACTGCCCGCCACCTCCACGGCGGCATAGATCATGAAGCTGGACACGAGAAGCAGCAGGCACTTCTCCGGCGTGATGCTTCCTCCTGCCAAAAGATAGGGCGCAAAAACCAGAATAGCCGCCCGTGCGAGCTTGAACACCGTCTGATAGAGCGCCGTCATTTTGGAAAACGCCTTTTCAAGCACGATATTTGCCTCTTTGCTTTCCTCGATTGCGGTGTCAACTGCTTTTCCGGTGCGCTCCGCCAGCCCAAACGCCTTGACTACGCCCATGCCCTGCACATATTCCAAAACGGCAGTGACCAGACCGGCTTGGGCAGCCTGACGGCGGGGCGCGTATTTCCTGCCGACCTTGCCGATAAACGAATAAACAATGAGCGCCACGGCAAGCCCGGCCAAAGAGATCAGCCCGATCCGCCACTCATAGATCATAAGCCAAACGCCAATCACGATGGCGTGGATAAACCCGCCCGCCACATTTTCCATAATGGTAACGGACTGCTGCTCCAGATCGCCAAGGGTGGTCGTCACCGCCGCAGTGATATCACCGAGCCTGTTTTCATTGAAATAGCCCATAGGCGCCCTTTTCAGACGTTCGCCGATCTCCATGCGCTTTTCCGACCCGAACGCGAAGCTGCCAAGAGTTCTGGCATTGGCAGAAAGATTGACAAATACAATTCGCCCTACAATGGAAACAATCATGATGCCAAGCGAAATCCAGATCGTGCTTTCAGGCATAACATCGCCGGAAAGCTGCTTCAGGATTCCTGTGAGCACCGTTAGAATGGCCATGATTGGGATCATCTCAAAGAATGAGCTGACAAGGTATGCAAGAAAAGAGCGGATAAGACGCTTCTTCTGTAAGCCCGAGAACAACAAAAGTCTTTGAAACAACCTTATCATCACGCCACCTCCTCTGCGGTATCTTTGCCCTGCATATGGGCTTTCCACAGTTCCTTGTATAGATTGCTTGTTTCAAGAAGCTCCTCATGAGTTCCTTCCGCAGCGACATTTCCTTTATCCACGACAAGGATCTTGTCTGCTTTTGTAATGGTAGACAGCCGATGCGCAATGACAATTAAAGTTTTTCCTGCTACAAGCCCTGCAATGGATGCTTGAATAACGGCCTCATTTTCAGGATCGGTAAATGCCGTGGCTTCATCCAGCACCACGATCGGGCTGTTCTTTAGGATTGCCCTTGCAATGGCGATTCGCTGCCTTTCTCCGCCGGAGAGGTGGCTTCCCGCATCGCCCGCCAGCGTATCATAGCCCTCCGGCAGAGCGGCGATGAAATCGTGACAGCTTGCTTTTTTTGCTGCTGCTTCGATCTCTGCGTCTGTGGCCGCCGGTTTTCCGATACGAATATTTTCCCGGATAGACAGATGGAACAGGAAGTTATCCTGCGATACATATGAGACAAGCTCCATTATCTGAGGAAGAGGGATGTTCCGCACATCCACGCCGCCAATACGGACGCCGCCGCTCTCCGCCTCCCAGAAGGAGGCAATGAGCCGTGCAATGGTAGATTTACCGGAGCCGGAGGGACCCACAATGGCCGTCATACCGTTTTTTGCGCAGTCAAAGGAAATTCCATGCAAAACCTCCGTCTCTTTGTACCGGAAGGTAACATGATCAAAGGATACATCGGCGTCCGCAAGGACAGTTCTCTCGGTCGGCCGCACAAGCTCCGGCTCATCCAGAAGATTCCCTACCTCTTTTACGGTGGAATCCACCATGGCCAGGCTGTCGGTGTACTGCAATGCCTGAATCAGTGGTTTTACGAGTCCAAGGGCGAGAATGATGCAGGTAATCAGCGTACCCGCTTCGACTCTTCCGTTTATAAAGAGCCAGCTCCCCAAGGGCAGCACGCCCACAAGCGTTGACGTCAGGATGGAAAGCCCCATCACATAGTAGCCGTTGGTCTGCTTGAACCATGTCGCTTTGGCGGTCTCGTTTTCCGCCACGGCGTCGGCGTATTTTTTATATGAGCGTTCACCCTGATTGAATGTCTTCACCACTTCGATGCCGCCGATGTATTCCACCGTTGCGGCGTCCATGTTTTTCCCGGCGGCAAGTACTCTGGCATATCTCTTCTCGTAATCCTTCATCATTCCCATATAGCAGAAGGCACCCACCGGAATCGTCACAAGAGAGATCAGCGCGAGTCTCCAATCAAGGCTAAAGAGGTAAACGAGCATTAGAATTGGGATCAGGATGTTGGCAGTGAGCTCCGGTACCATATGCGCCAGCGGAAGCTCCAGCTTTTCCACGGTGTCCACGATGATCGTTTTGAATTTCCCGGACGGCGTATCAAGGATCGTTCCCATGGGGACACGGGAGAGCTTCTCTGTTATCGCCATACGGATATTCCGCAGAATGATAAAGGCAGACTCATGGCTTTTCATTGTAGAAAAAGTTCCGAACCACACCTGCCCGAGATAGCCCGCAAGAGCAATCAATGCCAGAAACGCCAACTTGCTGAAAGCATAGTCTTCGTGGCAGATCATAATGATCCCCCGGGACACCGCAACGTAGGGGATCATGCCGCAAAGCGTCCCCAAAACCGCAAGTATGACGGAGCCGATCAGTTTCCCTTTGCACGGCTTCGCAAAATCCATCAGAATCGTCATCGCCGAGTTTTCTTTTCCCGCCATCATTCCTCACCTCGCAAAAGTCTTACAATCTTTTCTTTCTGCCCGCCGGAAAGGTCCTCTACGATTTCTCCGTCCCGGATGAACAGTATTCTTGTGCAAATCCGCATCATAAACTCAATATCATGTGTGATGATCAAAAGCACCTTGCCCTGCGTCGCAAGGCTTCGTGTCAAGATGCCAACCTCTTCCATGCTTTTCAGATCCAGTCCGCTGGTAGGTTCATCGAACACCAGCAGCTCCTTGCCGCAGATATCGCTCACCACAACCGCAAGGCGCTGCATCTGCCCGCCGGAAAGAGACAAGGGATGCCGTTCCTTATACGCCAGCAGATCCACCTTTTCTAATGTGCGGTCAATCTCGTCTTTGTTCGGAGCTTTTATGCCAAGCGCGCATTCCGCCGCCACGCTGTCGGTAAAGAGCTGGTGCCCCACATCCTGCATGACCATGTATGCCTTTTTCCGTCTCAACCGCCGGCTCATCGGTTTTCCAGCCCACAAAACAGTACCGGAGCCGTTCTTTTGCAATCCGCAGAGCATTCTGGCGAGGGTCGATTTCCCGGCGCCGTTGACGCCCGCAATGGCGATGATTTCTCCGCGGCCTGCCTGAAAAGAGAGATCATTCAATACATTCCGGCCGCCGAGACGGACGCTGATTTTCTGAGCGGAAAGCAATCCATCGGCAGCGATTGTTTTCACGCCGCCCGATTCGGATACCGACAGATCTCTGACACGCAGTCCCATTCTGCGAATATCTGCTTCAGGCAGCGCCTTGAACGCTGCAGCCTCCATGTCCGATGCAATCCGGCCATCCTGCATATAAACGACGCGATCCACAATGTCCATCAGATACCAGATGCGGTGCTCTGCGATCAGAATGGTCTTTCCTGATTTTTTCGCCTGTTGGATCAAATCAGCCAATTCTCCGATGGCCTTCATGTCGAGATTCGATGATGGCTCGTCAAACACAAGGACATCGGGAGCCGAAGCATACACGCTGGAAAACGCGATCTTCTGCTTCTCGCCGCCGGACAGTTCAAAGATATTTCGACCCCGGAGCTCGCTAAGATGCAGCTCCTCCGTAAGTTCATCTAATCGGGAGCGCAGAGCCTCTCGCGGAATGCCCCGATTTTCAAGCCCAAACACGATCTCGCTGTCTGTATCCGTATTGAAAAACTGCGTTCGAGGATTCTGAAAAACCGTCCCTACCGCATCCGATAGCGCAGCAATCTCTGTCTCCCGTGTATCCATACCGTTTACGCTCACCTGCCCCGAAAGATTGCCGTGGAAGAAATGGGGAATCAGTCCGTTTGCGAGCCGTGTAACCGTTGTTTTTCCACATCCGGACGGTCCGCAAAGCAGCACGCATTCGCCGGATCGGATAATAAGGTTCAAATCAAGGACTCCGCCGTTCCCGCTTTCAGCGTATGTAAAAGAGACATTCTGGAACGATATCATAATCAAAATACCCCTTTCATGCCCGCGTATACCATACCGGCAACGAGCGCCGCGTAAGCAATTACCACCAGCAAATCAGCAAACGAAAACGCGATTTCCTCTATACAGCTTCTTTCACCTGTGTGCTCGATGCCTCTTGTAATCGCTGCCTGCGTAATCTCGTCCGAAATTCTGGAAGCAGAAACAAGCAGGGGAACATAGACATACTCCATCGTCTGTATAGGATGGCTAATCAGCCCAGCCGCGGACGCTGATATCCCTCGCAGCGCCATGGCATCCCGTATGGAGGCCCACTCTTCCCGCATGGTCGGGAAATAACGGAGCGTAATGGCAAGAGCAATCGTGAGTCCTTTCGACAATCGGAGCTTTGTGATAGCCGCAAGAAATTTACTTACGCTTGTCGTTGCAATCAGAAAGCTGCCCAGCATAAAACAGGGAAGAAGCTTGCGGATATACACTGCAAACATATAGACAATTCCACCGAAAGTCACAGGCAGCCTTGGTACGATAAAAAGCTGGATCAGCAGAAGCGCGAGAAAAAATGCTGCGTATTTCAGCATCCTTTTCAGATTGCCGGAAACGCTCAGAAGTACAAGCGGAATCCCCGCAAGCACACACTCCACCGCAATGCTTTTATTCATAAAAACGGAAACGCTTGTGACCGCGAGAATCAGAAGCTTCGTCCGTGGGTCGAGTCTCATTTATACGACTCCTGCTTTTTCAAAGTGTTTTTTCATAAGCTTCTTTCCAATCAGTCCGCCGATGATCGCGCAGACGATCGTCCCGATAATCATTGCGGGGATCGCCCACCAGGTAGCCCCAATCGAATGAATCACTCCTTCAAAGGAGGAGAAGTCACCTTTATTCTTCATAAAAGCATCAAACTGTGCGGGCATGACAACCATTGGAATATATGCCCCCATCGGCGCAAGCGCCATGACGCAGTAGGCCAGCAGATTTTTCTTAAAGGATCTGAAATCAGCGGAAGCGCAGATAAAATCCGCGATCACGCCGAAAACCAGGAAGAATACGGACATCACCCAGAACATCCCCGTAACAAACAGCAAAATCGCCGCGATTACACCGAGAATGGAGAGAGCCCCCTTCTTCGGTATTTTTGCCACATAGAGCATGAAAACTGTCCCCGTAAAGAGCGCCACGATCATTGGCATAAACGGGAAAGTGACCGGCGTCATCTGCGCAACACCGCCAATCACAAACGCCACCACAGCATAGATGAGCGAAAAGATGCCCACCGATATAAAGTCCCTTGTTTCCAGCTTCTTCGCATCTGTTTTTAGCATAATAAACGACCTCCAATTTTTATATTGTTCAGTTAGAGTACGCTAACTCGCGTGCAAAAAATTAAAGTGATTGTGTGATTGTGCATTATTCCAGCCGGAGCAAGCCTTCCCAGCCAGAGTTGAAGAACTTTGCAAGCTCCCCAACATACCGCATAGCTTCTTCTTTGGGCATATCATGGACAATCGTCTCACATACCGCCGTAAAATAGGCGCTGGTAATCATGTGGTGAAGCTGCTTTGTCATTTTCCCGGAGAGCTTTCCTCTTTTGCGGAGAAGTGCGTAGTATTCCTCTGAGCACTCTACCTCCAGTTCCACAAGCTCCTCCAAAAAATTTGCATAGCGCGTACCTTCTGCCCGGCAAAGGATCAGCTTGAAGGCATCAAAATGGGCGTACATATATTCCACAAAGACGCGCAAATACTCAGTGGACAGCTTCAGGCTGTCCTTCGTCTTTTCCTTGGAGACAAGATCGAAATGGGCGGCCTGTGCGGCTTTGAACTGCTCCAGCAGTCCCTTTGCTGCCTCGCCCACAAGATCTTCAAAAAGCGCGGCCTTATCCGGGTAGTAGCCGTAGAAGGCGCCCTTCGTGAAGCCTGCCTCCGCGACGATTTTATTCAGAGATGCGTCCTTGAAGCCCTTTTCCAGAAATTCTTTTTTCCCAACTTCGAGGATCCTCCTCTGGGTTTCCGTTCGTTCCATTTCCTACGCCTCCTGATATACCAGCAGTACATACCACTGGTATATTATAGCCGCACTGAAGGAATCTGTCAAGGGGGTTCGTGTGTGTTCCATTCAGCTCATTCCACGTATCGCCCGATCATAGAACGGCGCATGGATACCCCAAATCTTCTTTTTCATACACTTCCGATCACCGCTTTAGCGACCAGTGACCCCCTCCATCAATTCCCTTGGGGAAATGTTTCTGATCTGCTCCGGCGGGATGCGCGCCGGATATCTGCCCTTTTCCAGAATATCGGTCAGGTACTGATTATCCAGGATCATATCGTCCCGAATGAGCTGCCAATTCGCTTTTTTCCTGTAAAGAATCTTGAAAATCAGAAAATTCACCACCGGCCCTATGACCGGCGCCTGCACGCCAAAGCTCTCTGTATGGCGAAAGCGGCAACCCGTATCGGTCCGCTCTCCCTCAAATGAGATGACGGCAGTTTTTTTATCGCTCTCGAAGGCAAAGGAAAAATGATCCCTGTCCCTTTCCGCCCGAATGATCGTGCCGGTGACGTCATAATCCATGCCCATGACGATTTCATGAAAGCGCACTTTATCTCTGGCTTGAATGCCGCCGCTGAGCAGTTCGCATTCCAAATGCAGCGGACTCCACTTGACGAACTCCTCCTCAAAATGGTCCACCCACCACTCCAGCTTTTCAAAAGGGGCGACGATCTCTGTTGTTTCGGTCAATGTTACCATATGCTTTTCTCCTTCATCGTGCTTTTTCTCCTTCATCCGCGTCTTTTCCCTGTTTGTGTCCATATATGTCCCGTGCCGGCACGCCGTAAAGCCTATGCTGCACAGGGAGCCCGTAATCATCCACGCCACAAAGCGATAGATGTCGCGCCAATCCCCGCCCGGCAAGCGCCGAAGCCGTTTATCGGGGCTTCCCCTCCTTTTCTTTGTTCTACCTCTAGGTTTCTGCCGTCTCGCTTTTAGTTAGCGCATTCTAACTAATTGGCTGAAGAAACGGCAGACTACTTTATGAGTAGTCTGCCTTGAATCCACCTTGGTCAGACACCGGCCTTGGCTATCCCAGCGCCACATCCAGCGTCATCATGACGCTAAAGCCTACCGCAAAGAACACCGTTCCAAGATTCGAGTGCCGCCCCTGCGACATTTCCGGAATCAACTCCTCTACCACCACATAGAGCATGGCGCCCGCTGCAAAGCTCAGCAGATACGGCAGCGCCGGGATCACAAGCTGCGCCGCGAGAAGCGTCAGCACCGCGCCGATAGGCTCGACAACGCCGGAAAGCACGCCGCCGAGAAACGCTCGGCCCTTGCGTTCCCCCTCCG
>OOAA01001597.1_pt1 | contig 10844 bp, 9 predicted proteins | sample 1671671 | NCBI WGS metagenome assembly OOAA01 (sample SAMN06348180, study PRJEB24527) | human gut metagenome | biome: human gut; feature: ankylosing spondylitis patient; material: feces | host: Homo sapiens | place: China | collected 2015-10 | reverse complement strand
TTCTATACCATATGAGTGATTTTCGGTTTCAGTCATGGCCGGAAACCATTGCAATTACTACTCTTTTGGAGTTTTGCTCATGGCTGTTTCCCCATGACACAGGAGGTGATGAAGATGCCAAACAGAGCCATCAGGATCATCTGAGCTATCAAAATGACAATCATGGGCAGGGCTATGTCAATTGGTTTCCACAGCTTCATAGTCATCATATCTGCGCAATCTTCTATGCGCACTAAGGCCATCAAGCTGTTGAGATATAGACGGCACGGGACTGCCAACCCATCATCGCCATCTCACAAGAAGGAGATACAGATAACGTTACCGTCATTTCCCTCACCTCGGGTCGCGAGAACACGCTGTTCTCGACGCATGTGCTCACCTCGGAGCAGGACCTTGATCACGCCATCCTCACATTGGCGAAACTCTCTGTTGCCGTCAACGGTGCACAATATAATTTGTTCAAGGTTCCTCGACCATCATGCGAATGATTTCCCGATCTGTTTCGCGCATACCGACTCTGCCGAGACGGCTAATGTTTTGCAATGTATTTTCTACTCCTTTGCGTATGATACCATCTCCTCCGTAGAACTGCCGGCCATTTAAGTACATCTCATATCCCATCAGTCCTGCCTCAACCGCGAGAGCAATTTTCCCCGCACAGGAGGACTTTGCTCCGTCGCAAACAATGCCGGAAGAGACTGCAAGCGCATTTACAACCGTGTGAATAACCGCTTGGTAATCCCCTCCAAGAAGATAGGCAATACCCGCGCAGGCGCCCGCGCCCGCGCTGACGGCTCCACAATATGCCGAAAGGCGGCCGATGCCTGCCTTCTCGTGCAGGGTGATAAGGTTTGACAGCAGCAGCGCTCGATATAGCTTTTCCTCGCTACTGCCCCACTCCTGCGCATATGCAATTACCGGCAGCGATGCCGTCAGACCCTGATTACCGCTGCCGGAGTTGATGACCACCGGCAGGTCGCAGCCGTTCATGCGTGCATCCGACCCGGCCGCGGCGTAGGCCTTGGCGCGATTGTGGACGCTCGTGCCGTAAGACTGCAGCAGGATGCGGCCGATGTTCGCACCGTAGTCCCCCCGCAGGCCTTCCTCGGCAATCGCCCAGTTCAGGTCGATCTGCCGCTGGAGGATCTCCTGCACATCGGCGATCTCGACCTCGTTTGCAAAGGCGATGATGTGCTCGACCGTCAGCAGCAGGCGCTTCGCCGTGATATTCTGCTACAGGCCAAGAATCTGTGTCTCGACTTGATTCGCCTGAATCAGGAGCAGGCTTTGCTCATGGAACGGCAGAAAAATGCCGATGCCCTGTTGCAGTTGTTTGAAAAGCGTTTGAAAGAAGGAGATGCGAATGCCTTGGAGGTGAATAAAATCAAGATGGAACGCATGAAGGTGCAGACGGAAGTGGCACAGAACCATGCGGCACATCGTACGGCACTTCAGCAACTGCTGGCGATGAACGGTAACCTCCCGTTGGAGTTTGCAGAAGACCGTTATCCGGCAGTGGAAGCTATTCGTGACTATCATACATTGTATAACGAAGTAATGATGCAGGATGCAGACCTTCAGGCGGCAGATGCGGCTTCCCGTGCGGCTGCGGAACAGGTAAGCGTGAACAAGCAGAACTGGTTGCCCAAGCTGGAGGTAGGTTACCGTCGCAATACGTCGGTAGGTGAGAAAAGCAACGGTTTTCTGGTGGGAGGAAGTTTCCCGATATTTTCTAACCGGAAGAAACTGAAGATTGCCAAGGCACAGGCTTTGAGTGCCAATCTGCAACTGGACAATACCCGCTTGCAGGTGGAAGCAAGAATACAGGGACAGTTCAATGAAATGCAGCAGCTTCAGGAGGCAATGCAGGCTTACGATGTGCCTTTGATGCATCATACTCTCCGCTTGCTTTATGATGCCGTGACTGCCGGACAACTTTCGATTATTGACTTCTATGTAGAGGCCGATAACGTGTACGGCAACCTGCAAAGTTATATTACCCTTGAAAACCAGTATCAGAAACTGATGGCGGATATTTATAAAAACCGTCTTTGATAGGTTCTAAAAAAATCCGTCCCCGGTAATTTATCGCTAATTACCGGGGACGATTTTTTAGTCAAGTCAGTTTGTCATTCAAATCTTTTCTAATGGAATATTCAGGGCTTTTGCCACTCCCTTTCCATAATTTTCATCTGCTTTCATGCAGTTCCGTATATGGCGAAGCTTGATTTCTTCTGGAATATCTCCCATGGCTCTTGCCGTATTATCGAAGAGCACCTGCTGCTGGGCGGGAGTCATCAGTCGGAACAGATCGCCCGGCTGAGAGTAGTAATCTGAATCATCTTCTCGGTAGTCCCATTGGTAAGCGGCTCCATCGAGTTCCAACGGCGGCTCCTTGTATTCCGTCTGGTGCTGCCATTCTCCGTAGCTGTTGGGCTCATATCCTAACGTAGACCCGTGGTTTCCGTCTACGCGCATCTGTCCGTCCCGATGATACATATTCAGGAAAGGACAACGACTGCGGTTGACCGGAATCTGGTGATGGTTCACTCCCAGTCGGTAGCGCTGTGTATCTCCGTAAGAGAACAGACGTCCTTGCAGCATACGGTCGGGTGAGAAACTGATACCCGGTACTACATTGGCCGGATTGAATGCCGCCTGCTCTACATCCGCGAAGTAGTTTTCCGGATTGCGGTTCAGTTCCATCACGCCCACCTCAATCAACGGATATTCTTTCTGCGACCAGACTTTGGTCAGGTCGAACGGATTGAACGGACAGTTCTTGGCCTGCTCTTCCGTCATTACCTGAATGTACATAGTCCATTTGGGGAAGTCGCCTTTCTCAATGCTTTCATACAAATCGCGCTGGTGGCTTTCACGGTCTTTGGCAATGATGGCTTCTGCTTCTGCATCGGTCAGGTTCTTGATACCCTGCTGCGTATGCAGGTGGAATTTCACCCAAGTGCGTTTTCCTTCTGCGTTGATAAGTGAGAATGTATGGCTTCCGTATCCGTGCATGTGGCGGTAAGAGGCTGGAATACCTCGGTCGCTCATGGTGATGGTTACCTGATGCAGTGCTTCAGGTAGTAACGTCCAGAAATCCCAGTTGTTGCGTGCGCTTCGCATGTTGGTGCGCGGATCACGTTTTACCGCATGATTCAGGTCGGGGAATTTCAATGGGTCACGAAGGAAGAAGACGGGGGTGTTGTTACCTACCAAATCCCAGTTACCTTCTTCTGTATAGAATTTGATGGCGAATCCGCGAATATCACGTTCGGCATCTGCCGCTCCTCGTTCACCAGCTACGGTAGAGAAACGGACAAACAATTCTGTTTCTTTTCCAATCTGTGAGAAAATAGCCGCCTTGGTGTAGGCTGTAATGTCATGAGTGACCGTAAATTTTCCGAAGGCACCGGAGCCTTTGGCGTGCATGCGTCGTTCCGGAATCACTTCGCGGTCAAAGTGTGCCAGTTTCTCAAGAAACCATACGTTTTGTAAAAGCATCGGGCCTCTCCGTCCTGCGGTGGCCACATTGTGGTTGTCAGCTACAGGTGCTCCTGAAGCGCTGGTCAGTTTTTTATTTTCCATACGATATTACATTTATAATTAATAAAAAAGGGATGTACTGATAAATTGGTCTAATATCTTTTTGTCTGTTTCTGTCAGCAATCCGTTTTTGGATTTCAGGAAAGGTATGTGGGTGTTCCGTGAAATCTTCAATGTTTTCTTCATTTTCCGGTACATACTGCCTGTCCTGAATTTATACGTGGTAAAAAGGAGTGTACGATGCGGAGATATGCGTCCTGCCATCTTCCGGCTGCATGCACTCCATTTCTTGTGAGGGTGCTGTCCGACGACGAACCAGCCGCACGTCCAGCATCCGGAAATAAGGAAGTCTGTCTCGTTCAGCTTTTGAGTGTCAAAATCAGAAATCGCACTCAGGCTGACGTTCAACCCTTTTGACCAGAGATACATGGCTATTTCTCGTGCGAAAAAGGCGGTCTTTCCTTTGTGGCTGTAATATAAGACAGTGGCTTTCATCTTATTGGCAACAACATGGTTCTTGGGCAATTTTTGTTCACTGTATTTGAGGTTTGTGCCGAGACAGTTATTGTCAGCCAGGCACACATTAAACTGATGATTTTTTTCATATAGCGTTTCTTTTTTAACAAAGATAAGCGGGATGAGAATATTTATTTATATTTGCAAAACTCATTTTTTCGATAATATCCATAGATAAAAACGATAAGGACATGGAACTGCGTCAATTGAAATACTTTAAGGAGGCCTGCGAACTACAGAACTTTTCAGAGGCTGCGCGTGTGCTGCACATCTCTCAAAGTACCCTTTCACAGCAAATCAAACAGCTGGAAGATGAGCTGGATGTGCTGCTGTTCGACCGCATCGGCAAGCGAATTGTACCCACAGAGGCTGGGCTGGCTTTTCTGCCTTATGCTGTCAGGGCAATACGTGATGCGGAAAACGGAAAACAGATTATTCGCGACCTGAAAGGTATTGAAACGGGAGTGCTTCATGTAGGAGTGACTTACAGCATGAGTCCGTTATTGATTGCAGCGTTGGGATTATTTTCCAAGACTTATCCCAAAATAAAGGTCAATGTCAGTTTTGGCACTTCCGAAGAGTTGTTGGACAGATTAGAGGCAAATCAGTTGGATTTTGTGTTGTCCTTTAAACCGGAAGGCGTGTCAGAGCATATGGAAACCATGCCTTTGTTCTCTTCCATGCTCCGCTTTATTGTGCATTGTTCTCATCCGTTGGCCGAATTGTCGTCCATCACCTTGAAGCGGCTTTCTGAAACTCCCCTGATTCTGCCGGGAAAAGGATTTGCCACCCGAAAAAGAATAGACGACCTGTGCCGGAAGCATCAGTTGGAGCTGACGGTAGGCGTGGAGATGAATGACGTGCATACCATCATTCATACCTTGCGCGAAGGCTATTGGGGAACGATATTGACGCAGGCGGCTGTACGGGGAGAAGAGAACCTGGTACAAATTCCGATACTATGTGCCGACAAACTGACTTCACAGGGCTTTTTGTTCTGGGCACAGGGAGATTACCGTAAGAAATCGGCATTGGCTTTTGCTGATTTTCTCCGAAAAGTGGCAGGAGGAGAAGAGAGAAGCTAAATAATGATAAGATGTAAAAAAGACAGGTTCCTGTTTCTCTTAATCCGTTCTGAATTATTAACTTTGTCGGTCGATAAAAACTAAAACAGAAACACAGCGCTATGCCATTAAATTTACCCGATAAACTGCCCGCAATTGATTTGCTGAAGGAGGAGAATATTTTCGTTATCGATAATTCTCGTGCCAGCTCACAGGATATTCGTCCGCTGAAAATTGTGGTGCTGAACCTGATGCCCATCAAGATTACTACAGAAACCGATTTGATTCGTTTGCTTTCGAACTCTCCTCTTCAGATAGAGGTGAGCCTGATGAAGCTGAAAAGTCATACGTCAAAAAATACGCCGGTGGAACACATGAAAGCTTTCTACCGTGATTTTGAACTGATGAAGAATGAGAAGTTCGACGGAATGATTATTACGGGTGCGCCGGTAGAACATCTCGATTTTGAGGATGTAAATTATTGGGATGAAATCACGGAGATTTTCGAATGGACCCGTACGCATGTGACTTCTACTTTTTATATCTGCTGGGCAGCACAGGCGGGATTGTATTATCATTATGGCATTCCGAAATATCCGCTGGAAAAGAAAATGTTCGGAATTTTTGAACATCATATCTGCGACGGATTCCAGCATTTACCTATTTTCCGTGGGTTTGACGATGTGTTTTATGTACCGCACAGCCGTCATACGGAAGTCCGTCGGGAAGACATCGAGAAGTGTGAAGGCTTGCAGGTGATTTCGGAATCGGCCGACTCAGGTGTACACATTGTGATGGCTCGCGGCGGACGTGAGTTTTTCGTGACCGGACATTCCGAATATTCTCCTTATACTTTGGACACGGAGTATCGCCGTGACCTGGATAAGGGACTTCCTATTGAAATGCCTCGAAACTATTATCGTGAGGACAATCCGGAGAAAGGACCGCTGGTACGCTGGCGAAGTGTGGCCAACCTCTTGTTCTCCAATTGGTTGAACTATTATGTATATCAGGAAACTCCTTACGACATCAATCAGATAAAATAATGCTCAGACAACGTCCTATCGAACTGCTTGCTCCGGCAAAGAACTTGGAGTGTGGAATGGAAGCCATTAATCATGGTGCCGATGCGGTGTATATCGGTGCACCTCGTTTTGGCGCGCGTGCAGCTGCCGGAAATTCCCTGGAAGACATTGAAGCCCTGGTGCGTTACGCACATTTGTATCGGGTGCGTATTTACGTGACTGTCAATACAATTTTGAAAGATGAGGAACTGGCAGAAACGGAGAAAATGATTTGGGATTTGTACCGGATTGGGGTGGACGCCTTGATTGTGCAGGATATGGGGATTACCCGTCTGAATCTTCCTCCGATTCCTTTGCATGCCAGTACGCAGATGGACAACCGCACTCCGCAAAAAGTGAAATTCCTGGCTGAGGCAGGTTTCCGTCAGGTGGTGTTGGCCCGTGAACTGACGCTTGATGAAATTGCAAAGATTCATGCAGCTTGTCCGGAAACACCGCTGGAAGTGTTTGTACACGGAGCCTTGTGCGTAAGCTATAGCGGACAATGTTATGTCAGCCAGGCTTGCTTTGGCCGTAGTGCCAACCGGGGAGAGTGTGCACAGTTCTGTCGCCTGAGTTTTGATATGGTAGACGCCGACGGGAAAATGATTGCCCGGGGCAAACATCTGTTGTCCTTGAAAGATATGAATCAGAGCGAGAACCTGGAAGCCTTGCTGGATGCCGGTGCTTCTTCACTGAAAATAGAAGGACGTTTGAAGGATGTGGCCTATGTAAAGAATGTGACGGCTTACTATCGCCAGAAACTGGATGCGATATTCAAACGCCGCAAAGAATATATACGTGCTTCTTCCGGCACGGTCCGGCTGGCTTTTCGTCCGCAATTGGACAAGAGTTTCAGCAGGGGCTTTACCGATTATTTCCTGCACGGACGTACACCGGATATTTTCTCCTTCCATACGCCAAAGTCGCTAGGTGAGGAAATGGGGGTGGTGAAGGAAGTACGCGGCAACTATTTTACCGTGGCAGGTGTCAAACCTTTCAGTAACGGTGACGGACTTTGTTATCTGGATGAGGCGGGAAAACTGCATGGATTCCGGGTAAATCGCGTAGAAAACAATAAACTTTATCCGCAGGAAATGCCACGCCTTCGACCGAAGACCAAGCTTTACCGTAACTTTGACCAGGAGTTTGAACGAGTGATGCAGAAGAAATCGGCAGAGCGAAAGATGGCCGTGGCCATGGCATTGGAAGAAAACAATTTCGGATTTACACTGACTTTGACCGATGAGGACGATAATAGCATCAGCGTGACGTTACCGTACGAAAAAGCACCGGCCCGTACACCCCAGGCTGAAAACCTGAGAAATCAGTTGGGCAAGTTGGGAAATACGCCTTTTGAACTGGAACGTTTGGATATTTCTTTATCGGGCGACTGGTTTATTCCTTCGTCAGTGCTTGCAGATTTACGTCGTACGGCAGTGGAGAAACTGCTGGAGGCTCGTCGTATCAACTATCCGCAGGAAAGAGTCCGTTTCCCGAAAACAGTTCATGCCTTTCCGGCAGGCGAACTGACCTATTTAGGTAATGTGATGAACGGCAAGGCGCAGGCTTTCTACCATGACCATGGAGTGAAGCGCGTGGAGCCGGCTTTTGAAAAGGAAGCACAGGCTGATGCGGTGTTGATGTTCTGCAAGCATTGCCTGCGTTATAGCATGGGATGGTGTCCGGTGCATCATAAGGTGAAGTCGCCTTATCGTGAGCCGTATTATCTGGTAAGTACGGACGGACGACGTTTCCGCCTTGATTTTGACTGTAAGGTTTGTCAGATGAAAGTCTCATTGGATAATCGGGCATCTTCATGAAGCACTTACGATATTTTCTGGGCATACTCTTTCTGTTGCTGTGTATGACGGCCTGTCATTACCGCACCACCTTGTCTTCGGCTGTGAAGAGCGGTTCGGAAGACTCGGTTGCCGTGTCGGTACAGAAAGAACGCCCGTATGCACTGAACAGCAATTTTCGTGTGACAGCTGATACGCTCTGGTTGCGTCTGCTTCCGTTGCTCGACTCTATTCCGGTAAGGGAAGGAGATGAACTGGTGGTGGCTGAAATATCGCTGCGCACGGAAATGCAGGATGACTCTGTGTGGGTGAAGGTGGCACGCGACCAGGAAACCATAGGCTGGATTCCGGAACATCAGCTTTTGACGCACATTGTCCCTGTAGACCCGATATCACGTTGCATCCACTTGTTCAGTAATTCACACACCTTACCGTTCTTTCTGGTATTGGCAGTGTTCTTCCTTTGCTTTGTGTACCGTGCCGTACGGCGCAAGCAGATAAAACTCATCTGGCTGAACGACATAGACAGTGTGTTCCCCATTACGTTGTCATGGTTGCTTGTGGCAGCTGCTACACTTTATAACAGCATGCAGCATTTTGTGCCGGAAACCTGGGAGCGGTATTATTATGACCCGTCCCTGAATCCGTTCGACCTGCCTTTTGTATTAGGGTTGTTTGTGCTCAGTGTGTTCTTTATTTTGCTGTTAGGAGTCGCTTTGCTGGATGATTTGTTTCATCAGACCTCTTTTGAAGTAGCCTTCTTCTATCTGCTGGGACTGGCTTCCTATTGCATATTTCTTTATATCTTCTTTACTTATTTATGGGTGTACCTGGCTTATGTGGGCTTTATCGGATATACCTTGTGGTGTATTCGTCAGCTCAGGAAATCGCACGGTTATCCATACGCCTGTGGTTCTTGTGGCGCAAAAATGAGATCGAAAGGCATTTGCCCGCACTGTGGCGCATTGAATGAGTAAGAATCGGCAGAATTTTGTAATTTTGCATTTTCCAAAATCAAAAATCTTAAAACGTACCAAATATGATTAGTATAGATGGACTGACCGTAGAATTCGGAGGGACCACCTTGTTCAGTGACCTGAACTTTCAGATTAACGAGAAAGACCGTATCGCCCTGATGGGTAAAAATGGTGCCGGAAAATCGACACTTCTTAAAATTTTGGCAGGCGTTCGGCAGCCCACCCGTGGAAAAGTGACGGCACCGAAGGACTGTGTGATTGCCTATCTGCCCCAGCACCTGATGACGGAGGATGGCCGTACGGTGTTTGAAGAAGCCTCTCAGGCGTTTGCCCATTTGAAAGAAATGGAAGAAGAGATAGAGCGGATGAACAACGAACTGGCCACTCGTACGGATTATGAGAGTGACTCCTATATGGCTTTAATCGAGAAAGTGGCAGCCATGAGCGAGAAGTTCTATGCCATCGACATGACGCATTTTGAAGAAGATGTGGAGAAGGCTTTGCTGGGACTGGGATTCTTGCGGGAAGACTTTAACCGTCCGACCAGTGATTTCAGTGGAGGATGGCGTATGCGTATCGAACTGGCCAAGCTGTTGCTGCAGAATCCGGATGTCCTTTTGCTGGATGAGCCTACCAACCACCTGGACATTGAATCTATCCAGTGGCTGGAAGATTTTCTGATTAACAGTGCCAAGGCCGTGGTAGTCATCAGTCACGACCGTAAGTTTGTCGATAATATTACCACACGTACTATTGAAGTCACGATGGGGCGCATCTATGATTATAAGGTGAACTATTCTCAGTATCTTGTATTGCGGAAGGAACGCCGTGAGCAACAGATGAAGCAGTATGAGGAACAGCAGAAAATGATTCAGGAAACCAAGGACTTTATCGAACGCTTCAAGGGTACATACAGCAAGACGCTTCAGGTACAGAGCCGTGTGAAGATGCTGGAGAAACTGGAACTGATAGAGGTGGACGAAGAAGATACTTCGGCCTTGCGTTTGAAGTTTCCTCCCTCTCCGCGTAGTGGAAACTATCCGGTTATCATGGAAGGAGTCGGTAAAACATACGGCGATCATGTAGTCTTTAAAAATGCCAATCTGACCATTGAGAGAGGAGATAAGGTGGCATTCGTCGGAAAGAACGGAGAAGGAAAGTCTACTTTGGTGAAATGTATCATGAATGAAATAGATCATGAAGGTACGCTGACGTTGGGGCATAACGTACAAATCGGATACTTTGCACAGAACCAGGCATCCTTGCTGGATGAAAATCTGACGGTGTTCCAGACTATTGACGATGTAGCCAAAGGTGAAATCCGTAATAAAATCAGAGACCTGCTGGGAGCATTCATGTTTGGTAGTCCGGAGGCTTCCATGAAAAAGGTAAAAGTGTTGTCAGGAGGAGAACGTACCCGTCTGGCGATGATAAAGCTTTTATTAGAGCCGGTCAACCTGTTGATTTTGGACGAGCCGACCAATCATCTGGACATGAAAACAAAAGATATTCTGAAGCAGGCACTGGTAGATTTCGACGGCACACTGATTGTCGTATCTCACGACCGTGACTTCCTGGATGGGCTTGTGACGAAAGTATATGAATTCGGAAACCAGCGTGTGAAAGAACATTTGTGTGGCATTTATGAATTCCTGGAGACGAAAAAAATGGAAAACTTGCAGGAACTGGAGCGTAAAAATGCCTGAAATCACCCTTTTTTAGAGAAAAAACAGGGATTTGAGAAAAAAGTTCCCAAATGTTTTGCAGGTTTAAAATAAGTTACTACCTTTGCACTCGCAATCGGGAAATGACCGATGCGGCAAAGGATTGATTCGCTAGCTCAGCAGGTAGAGCACAACACTTTTAATGTTGGGG
>OOAA01001596.1_pt1 | contig 10848 bp, 9 predicted proteins | sample 1671671 | NCBI WGS metagenome assembly OOAA01 (sample SAMN06348180, study PRJEB24527) | human gut metagenome | biome: human gut; feature: ankylosing spondylitis patient; material: feces | host: Homo sapiens | place: China | collected 2015-10 | reverse complement strand
CGAGCCGATATAGCCTGCGTACAGGCAGCCCGCGATACCAGCCAGCATAGCGGAGACGACGAACGCGAACGTCTTATAATACGTCGTCTGCACGCCGACGCTCTCGGACGCGATCTCGTCTTCACGGATGGACAAGATCGCACGGCCATGGCGGGATTTCATGATCGTGTGGATGATATAGCAGGACACGACCACGCAGATAAACACCAGTGTAAATGAGGAATATTTTGGAATACGCTTCAGACCGGCTGCGCCATATGTAAAGTCCTTGCCGATCACGGAGTCAATGTTCGTCAGGATGACGCGGATGATCTCGCCGAAGCCCAGCGTGATAATTGCCAGATAGTCGCCGCGCAGACGCAGCGCCGGGATGCCGATCAGAATGCCGAAGATACCGGCAACGACCGCACTGATCAGCAGCGCCAGCAGGATATAGGGAATGGCAGCGCCCGTATTGCCGGATTTCAAAAGCTCCTGCACCGGGACGGCTTTCATGAAAATGCCGCCCGCATATGCGCCGACCGCCATAAAGCCCGCGTGTCCAAGCGGGAGCTGGCCCAGATAGCCAGTCGCGACGTTCAGCGAGGTTGCGAGGATGATATTGATGCCGACAGTGATGAGAATGCCGCTCCAATAGTTTGTGATGGTTCCGTTCTGAATGAGCGTATACAGCACGAACCACAGCGCGAGGATCAGCACAAGATTGATCAGATACCGCAGCGGCATGGGAATGCGGATGGCAGATCGTGTTTTCTTCATAGTCCGTCTCCCCTTCCTTACACTTTTTCCGTCTGCGGACGGCCAAGAATACCGGTCGGCTTGACCAGCAGAACGACGATCAGAATCGCAAATACAACGCCGTCCTTCCAGATGGAAAGACCGACTGCCGAAACGAGCGCTTCGAGAAGACCAATGGCAAAGCCGCCGATCATCGCGCCGGGGATCGAGCCGATACCGCCGAGGACGGCGGCAACGAACGCCTTCAGGCCCAGCATAGAGCCCATCGTGGGCGACGCCTGCTGATAGGCGCACAGATACAAGACAGAGCCGATACCGGCAAGCGCCGAGCCGATGGCGAACGTAAAGGAGATCGTTCTGTTCAGGCTGATGCCCATCAGCTGTGCCGCGCCCATATCCTCAGACACGGCGCGCATGGCCTTGCCGAGCTTCGTCTTCTGCACAACGACGGTCAGGGCAGCCATGGCAATGATGGTCACAATAATGGTCAACAGCGCTGCGTTGCTGATGGTCACAGAGCCGAGCGAAATATTGCCCGGAACAATGGGATCCATGCTCTTCGTATCGGAGCCAAAGAGCAGCTGCGCGCCGTTTTCCAGAAGGAACGAGATACCGATCGCGGTGATAAGCAGGCTCAGTCTCGGCGCCTTGCGCAGCGGCGTATAGGCAACCTTTTCAATCACAACGCCGAGGAGCGTGCTGGTAATGACCGCGATGATAACAGATACGATGGGGTGCAGATGGAAGTTCGTCATGGCGTAAAAGGCGGCATATGCGCCGACCATGATGATGTCGCCGTGTGCGAAGTTCAAAAGCAGGATAATACCGTAGACCATGCTGTAGCCAAGTGCCACCAGCGCGTAGATCGAGCCTGTCTGGAGGCCGTTGAACAGCTGCGAGAGCAGCAGGGACAGGTTCATGTTGATACCTCACTTTCCTTCTCTATTGCGGACACCCGATGGCCGGCGCCAAGCGCGCTTGGAACCGTCCATCCGATGTCCGCCGTGGACAGGTACGGAGAAGCACTCCGTACCTGTCCAGCTGGTTCATGCTATATCAGGCAGGAACCGACAAATTCTTACTGATTATAGCGCGTTTCTCTGCTTTATGCAATGGAAATCAGCAGCTCTTAGTACATTTCCTGATAGACCTCGTCGCCGCCGGTCAGCTCGATGATGGCAACGGGCTTGATGGGGTTGTTGTACTCGTCGAAGGAGTAGGAGCCGGTGATGCCCTCGGTACCGTTCATGTTCTTGATGGCGTCGATGACAGCCTGCTTGTATTCGTCAGTGCCAGCGGTCAGGCCCTGCTCTTCGGCAGCCTTCAGACCCTCGCAGAGCAGCATGGCAGCGTCGTATGCCAGAGGCGCAAACATGTTGGGGATTTCGTCGACATTATAAGCAGCTTTGTAGTCCTCTTCAAACTGCTTGACGGAATCCGTGCCGGGCGCGTAGCCAGAGCAGTAGACGGAGCCTTCGAGGTCTTCTGCGGAAGCATAGTTCTTGACGGAGCCGAAGCCGTCGCCGCCCATGAAGACTGCGTCGCAGCCAGCTGCGCGGGCTGCCGTGATGGCAAGACCAGCCTCAGCGTAGTAAATGGGAGCGAAGACAACATCGGGATCGGCAGCGGCGATGTTGGTCATCTGGGCCTTGAAGTCCTTATCGCCCTCAGCAAATGCCTCGGTGTCGACGATCTCCAGGCCAAGCTCGGCAGCCTTTTCCACGAACGCGTTCATCAGGCCCTCGGAATAGTCGTTGCCGGTCTGATAGAAGACAGCAGCGGTCTTGGCGCTCAGCTTTTCAACGGCGTAGTTTGCCATCTTTTCGCCCTGATACGGGTCGATGAAGCAGGCGCGGAAGACGTTGGGACGGATCTCGCTTTCGGGGTCAGCCGGGTCGATGACGGTGACGCCGGTAGCGGTTGCGGAAGCGGTGACCTGCGGCATATTGTCCTCATAGGTCGCATCAGCCAGCGCAATGGTCGTGCCGGTCATCGTAGCGCCGAAGACAGCGGTGATGCCGTTGTCGCAGGCGAGGTTGTACGCGTTGACAGCCTCAACGCCGTCGCCCTTGTCATCGTATTCCAGAACCTTGACCTGCTTGCCGTTGATGCCGCCATTGGCGTTCAGCTGATTGATATAGAGCATTGCGCCGTCACGGACGGGCTGGCCGTACTGGGCATAGTCGCCGGTCGTGTTGCTGATGAGAGCGATGACGATCTCGCCGCCGTCGGAGGCTGCGGCAGTGTCATTGGACGCTGTGTCAGTAGAAGCTGTTGCATCCGTGGTGGCGGATTTGGAGCCGCAGGCTGTCAGGCAGCCCAGCAGCATCACGACTGCCAGAACGAGGCTTACGAGTTTCATTGCTTTTTTCATTTTCATTTACCTCACTTTGTTCTTTTTGCTGTTTTGCTATTCAAAAAGCGGCTCTGCAAAAAGCAGAACCGCTTCGAATGCCCGGATAAGTCCGGCCCTCAGGCCGCTTCAGGGATCCAAATCCTGTCGCTTTTTGCGTTTTTAAGCTTGTACATCATAATAAGAAGCATTCCGTTTACAAGGCCCCATGCCAGTACCAGAAGTACCAACAGGCCGATAATGGGGAAAACGCGAATGCAAATAGATACAAGCACCAGAATGGAAATAGAAAAGGACACTGCCAGAATGGCAGTGTCCTTGCAGACTGCGGCAGAATCAGCCGTGCAGGCGGATGCTGCACAGCAGGTAGCCGGTGCGCAGCTGGACGCATCGGAACAAGCGGTATTCTGCTTTGCCGTGAACTGCATCATGGTGCGCACCTCCTTGAAATGATGGCCTCATTATACCCACATACTTTAGCGATGTCAAGTGCTGAAATATGAAAAATGCCTCAAATTTCGAGTTTTCTTTTGTGAATTTTTCACAATTTCAATTCTTGATTCCTGACAAGTGCCCATGTGAGAAAAACAGATGTGTACATTTTCCGTGATTTGACCTGTATTTTGTGGTTCAGGCTTGCTTTTTATGCCGCTGTCTGGTATCTTATAGACATTCTTGGCGGATTTCCGTTAATTAAGGTGTGTGATTACAATGGAAAAGAAAAAACGTCGCTGGGGCGACCGGAAGGACGGTGTGCTGCTGCGCGATCTGGACGGTATGCACTTTATTACGCCGCTGATCTACCCGAACCGCTGCGACAACGAGGCCTATATCAGAGAAACGATCGACCTCACCAATATGAACGCGTATCTCAAAAAGAAAAACGAGTCGGAGACAGAGTTCCCCTACACCATGTTCCATATTATCGTGGCAGGACTCGTCAAGACGATCACGCTGCGCCCGAAGATGAACCGGTTCATTGCCAACAAGAACTTCTATCAGCGCAATGAGGTATCCATGTCCTTCGTTGTAAAGAAGCAGTTTGCGGACGAGGCGGCGGAGGCGCTGGCCGTTATTCACGCGAAGGACGAATCCAACGTCGAGTCCATCCACGAGGATCTGCGCCATCAGATCCTTGACTGCAAGGATGTCCATAAGGTCGATTCCTCGACCGACAACATGGATTTCTTCAACCATATGCCGCGCTTCCTTGGCAAGTTCCTGGTCTGGATCCTGACGCGTCTGGATATCCACGGCTGGATACCCGCCAGCATCATTGAGACAGACCCGTATTATACGACGTGTGTGATCTCCAATCTTGGCTCCATTAAGCTCAACTGCGGCTATCATCATCTGACGAACTGGGGCACCTGCTCCGTGTTCTGCATCATCGGCGAAAAGTCGAAGCGTCCGGTCTATCACGAGGACGGCACGATTGAAATGCGCGAAATGCTCGATCTGGGCCTCACCATTGATGAGCGTCTGGCAGACGGCTATTATTACTCCAAGACCATCCGCCTGCTCAAGACGCTGCTGGAAAACCCGGAGCTGCTGGAAACACCGGCCAATCAGGAAGTGGAATATTGATTTTGGTGCGCGCTGCATACGCAGCGCGCATTTTTAATCCAGATGCACGACCGGGCTGCAAATGGCTTCCATGCACTGCGCTGTTTCCATGCCAAAATTGCCGCGCCGCGCAAAATCCGCAACGGAGATCATGCCGGTCAGCTTTCCATTCTGCGTGACCGGCAGTCTGCGCAGCTGCGCGCGGGACATGAGGCGCGCGGCCTTTGCCGCGTCCTCCCCTGCCTCAACAGATAAAACGCCCGCAGACATGACCTCGCTCACACGCATCTGCTCTGCCGCTTTCCCTGCCGCGACGCAGCGCAGCACGACATCGCGGTCGGTCAGCACCCCGCAAAGACGCCCATTTTCCCCCTGAACCGGCAGAAAGCCGAGGTTATACCGGCTCATGAGCCGCGCTGCAACGGAAACCGGCTCCTGTGCGCCGATGCTGACGACATTTCTGGACATACAATCCTTGACCTTCATAAGACCCTCCATCATTTGAAAAGCTCCGGCAGCAAACGCTGCCGGAGCTTCTGCGTTTATGGAGATTGTAGCCAGGACTTCCAGCCGTTAAACAGCTTATTTGCCCTGCAGCTTGCGGTCGATGGCTTCCGCAGCCTTTTTGCCTGCGCCCATAGCCAGAATGACAGTCGCAGCGCCGGTAACGGCGTCGCCGCCTGCGAAGACGTTTTCGCGGGTAGACATTTCGTTCTCGTCGATGATGATGCCGCCCTTTTTGTTTGTCTCGAGGCCCGGCGTGGTGGAGCGGATCAGCGGGTTCGGAGATGTGCCGAGGGACATGATGACCATATCGACATCCAGCACGAATTCGCTGCCCTCAATGGGGATCGGGCGGCGGCGGCCGGACGCGTCAGGTTCGCCAAGCTCCATCTTGATGCACTTCATGCCGCACACACGGCCATCCTCACCGCCGAGGATCTCGGTCGGGTTGGTGAGCGTCAGGAACTCGATGCCCTCTTCCTTCGCGTGGTGCTGCTCTTCCAGTCTGGCGGGCATTTCGGCCTCGCCGCGGCGGTAGACGATGTACACCTTATCGGTACCCATACGCTTTGCACAGCGGGCGGCATCCATCGCGACATTGCCGCCGCCGACAATTGCCGCTGCCTTGGAGTGCAGGATCGGCGTGTCGCTCTCTTCGAGATAGGCCTTCATCAGATTGATACGGGTCAGGTACTCGTTTGCCGAGCAGACGCCCTTGAGAGACTCGCCGGGGATGTGCATGAACATCGGCAGGCCTGCGCCGGAGCCGATAAACACAGCCTTAAAGCCCATCTCAAACAGCTCGTCGATGGACAGGACCTTGCCGATGACCATGTCGGTCATGACCTCGACGCCCTGTGCCTTCAGTTTTTCGACCTCATTGGCGACAATAGCCTTCGGCAGACGGAACTCCGGAATGCCGTAGACCAGAACGCCGCCGGCAGTGTGCAGCGCCTCAAACAGGGACACCGCATAGCCCTTCTTGGCAAGCAGCGACGCGCAGGTCAGACCGGACGGGCCGGAGCCGACGACAGCGACCTTGATGCCATTGGACTCAGCCTTTTTCGGCATGGCGTTGATGTTCTCGCGGTACCAGTCGGCGACAAAGCGCTCCAGACGGCCGATCGCGACTGGCTCGCCCTTGTTGCCGCGGACGCACTTGGATTCGCACTGCGTCTCCTGCGGACAGACACGGCCGGAAAGGGCGGGCAGCGCATTGGTATCGGTGATGATCTCATAGGCCTTTTCGAAGTTGCCCTCGGCGACCTCATGGATAAATTCGGGAATATGAATATTGACCGGGCAGCCCTCGACACAGTGCGGCTTCTTGCACTGCAGGCAGCGCTTGGCCTCATTGATGGCCATCTCAGCGGTATAACCCAGCGTGACTTCCTTGAAATTCTTATTGCGGACGTTCGGGTCCTGCTCCGGCATCGGAGTCTTGGTAGCCTGCATATTAGCCATGATGATTCCCTCCCCTTACTTGATGAGCTCTTCGCCCATCTTCTGGATGCGGCAGATATGGGTCTTGCGCTCTTCTGCTTCTCTCTCGCGGTAGACGCTGTTGCGGCTCATGAGCTCGTCATAATCGACCTTGTGGCCGTCAAAATCCGGGCCGTCGACACAGGCGAACTTTACCTCGCCGCCGACCGTGACACGGCAGCCGCCGCACATACCGGTTCCGTCGACCATGATCGGGTTCAGCGAAACGACGGTCTTGACGCCGAACGGCTCGGTCGTCTTGGAGACAAACTTCATCATCGGGATCGGGCCGATGGCGAGAACTTCGTCATAGTGAATGCCAGACTCGAGCAACTGCTGCAGCTTGACGGTCACGAAGCCGTGCTCGCCATAGGAGCCGTCGTCGGTCATGAGATACAGATGGTCACAGGCCTGCTTGAACTCGTCTTCGAGAATGACGATGTCCTTGTTACGGAAGCCAACGATCACATCCGTCTCGACACCTGCTTCTTTAAACGCCTTTGCGGACGGATATGCGATTGCACAACCGACGCCGCCGCCAACTACGCACACGCGCTTTTTGCCTTCAACGTCCGTCGGCTTACCGAGTGGGCCGACAAAGTCCTGAATATAATCGCCCTCGTTCAGACTGCCAAGCATTTCGGTGGACAGGCCAACCTTCTGGAAAATGATCGCAACCGTCCCCTTCTCGCGGTCATAACCCGCAATCGTCAGCGGCACGCGCTCCGATTTCTCGTCTACACGGAAAATGATAAACTGACCGGCCTTTGCCTTGCGGGCAACGAACGGAGCTTCAATCTCCATATACGTTACGGCAGCGTTCAGTTCCTTCTTGCGCACGATTTTGTACATAACTTGTTCATCCCTTCAAATCATCAGTAATTTCTTGTTCGTTCTGATAATCCAACGTTATTAGTATAACACATCTTCCATTCTGTTGTAAACAAGAAAATCGATAAAAAAATACCGATACATGCCATGTTCTGAATTAACTTATATCATTTATGATATATTGCATCTGAATTCGGAATGAATTACAACATTGTCGGAACGAACGTTTTTCCATAAAAATCCTGATACCAATGTGGAGGGTGCAGCAGGCGCAGGTTCGGGCTGAAGGCCTGCAAGGAACGCAAGCGTTCCGACCAGCTGCTCCGGCGTGCAGCGCTCCCGCAGCGCTCCGAGGTCCAGCGATTTTTCCCGCTTGCTCAGCCGCCGTCCGTCCGGCGCAAGCAGAAGCGGGACATGATAATACGCAGGCGTTGGAAACCCAAGTGTCTTTTGCAGCCACATCTGGCGCGGCACGGAGCTTAGCAGATCGCGGCCCCGGATGACCTCTGTAATGCCGCCCGCAGCGTCGTCGGTCACGACCGCAAGCTGATAGGCGTATACGCCGTCGGAGCGGCGGATGATAAAGTCGCCGCAGTCCCGCGCGAGGTTCTCGGAATACGCGCCCTGCAGGCCGTCCTGTACGGTTATGACTGTATCCGGCACGATCACGCGCCACGCGGGCTTCCTTATTTTCGCCGTGCGCTCTGCCGCTGTCAGGCTCCTGCAGGTTCCAGCATAGATCACATTGCCGTCTGACGCGTGCGGCGCGGAGGCCGCGTGCAGCTCGGCGCGGGAGCAATAGCACGGATAGACCAGCCCGAGCGCACGCAGCCGTTCAAATTCCGCATGATAGGCGTCTGCCCGCATGGACTGCGGCGTCTGTTCCTCGTCCCAGTCAAGGCCGAGCCAGTCCAGATCGCGCTTGAGCGTTTCAATATAGTCCGGCCTGCACCGATCCGGGTCCAGATCCTCAATGCGCAGCAGCATCCGCCCGTTCCGGCTTCGCACGGAAAGCCAAGCCAGCAGCGCGGAAAACACATTCCCAAGGTGCATCCTGCCGCTGGGGCTGGGCGCAAATCGTCCGGTCAGCATATTGGGCATTCCCTCCCCCGAAAAAACGGCAGGGACTCCCCTGCCGTTTGGATTATAATTGATAGATCCGGCGGTATTCTTCATAATACCGCTCATACATATCGGATTTGAGCTCCTTGAGGCTGTTCAGATACTCGTGCGTATCGAACGAATCCGACTCCAGCTCGATCAGAGCGACCGCGATGTTGGAGCAGTGATCTGCGACGCGCTCATAGTTTGTCAGAAGATCGTTGAACACAAAGCCCTGTCCAAGTGTGCAGAGTCCCTTTTGCAGGCGGTCGACATGGTGGAGCTTCATCTCGTCGCAGAGATTGTCGATCAGCTCTTCAAGCGGCTCGACGCGGGCGGCAAGCTGCAGATCGTTATTGACGAACGAGCGGATCGCCGTGGACAGAATCTCTGTCAGAGCGGCCTCCATGACCTCCAACTCGTGCGCCGCCGCCTCGGAGAAGGACAGGTTCTTTTCGTGCAGCTCCTTCGCAGCCTCGGCAATATTCAGGGCGTGGTCGGAAATACGCTCGAAATCAGAGATCGTATGCAGGAATTTGGATACTTCTGCGTTCTGCTTGACTGTCATTTCTCGCTCGGTGACCTTGACGAGATAGGTGCCGAGTTTGTCCTCATACCGGTCAACAGAGCGTTCCAAATCCTCGACCAGTTTGAACCGCTCGTCGGAATAGCCATGCAGCAGCGCAACTGCCTCGACAAAATTCCGCTTGGCCTCCTCGGCCATGGCGTTGATGGTCAGGCGGCTCTGCTCGATGGCGAGCGCGGGATGCTGGATGAAGCGTTCTTCAAGCCGCATGGCCTCCGGCTCGACCTCCTTCTGCTGCGGCTTGTCGCGCACCAGGAAGTTGACGGTCTTTTCGATCTGCTTTGTAAACGGCAGCAGCGCGACGACCTTGATGAAACGGAATACCGTATTGACAAACGCAATGGATACGCTGGTCATGATACGGTCGGCAAACGGGAAGCGGATCAGCGCGTCAAGCGTATAATAAATCGCCGCAAAGAGGATCACGCCCGTGACCTCGGCGACCAGATAAACCATGGCCGTCCGTTTGCCGTCGACAGACGCGCCGATGGCGGACAGCAGCACCGGCATGGCCGCGCCGATGGCAATGCCCATGATGATGGGAAGCGCTATGGAAAAATCAATGATGCCGGTCGACGCGAGCGCCTGCAAAATGCCGACTGCGGCAGACGCGGACTGCAGCACGCAGGTAAACAGCGTCCCGAAGAGGATGCCGAGGAACGGATTGGAGAAGGACGTCAGGATGCGGATAAAGGTCGGGTCCTCGCGCAGCGGCGAAACAGCGGCGGACATTGTGGACATACCGAACATCAGGACCGCGAAGCCCATCAGGATATCGCCGATGTGCTTTTTGGCCGGGTCCTTTGCCGCCATACGCAGAACGATGCCGATGACCGAGATCACGCCCGTGAGCGTTGCCGTGGAGAAAAGCTCCGTCCAGCCTGCGCCCGAGCCGCCAAGCTCGGAAAGGCAGAGCACCCAGCCCGTGATGCTGGTGCCGAGGATCGCGCCCATGACGATGTTGATCGCCTGGCGCACCTTCATCATGCCGGAGTTGACGAAGCCCACCACCATCACGGAGGTGGCGGAGGAGGACTGGATCACGGCGGTGACGCCGGTGCCCAGCAGAACCCCCTTCAGCGGTGTGCTGGTCAGCTTATACAGCACCAGCTCCAGCTTGCTTCCGGCGACTTTTTTCAGGCCGTCGCCCATGATGGCCATGCCGAATAAAAACAGCGCGATGCCGCCTAACAGGCCGATGATCTCGGATGCACCCATACGCATTCCCCTCCCAGTATATGTCTATTCTATAGTATAGCAAATTCCGGGGAGCCGTGTCGATGGAAAACCCCGCAAAAGAATGGAGAATTGCGGAGAAAAAACGCCGGATTCTTTGTGTATTCCACAAAATCCTTCGGCAAAAAAATAACAATTCTTGCGTATCCCGCCGGGGCGGGGTATACTATGTTATTATACCATCAATTAGACTGGCTTAACGCTGCAAAAGGAGCCCTTATGTTCAAGCATTGTCTCATCGTGTTTCTGGTGTCCATGGTGCCCATCATCGAGCTGCGGGGCGCCATCCCCTACGGCGTGGGCTTCGGCCTGCCCCTGTGGCTGACGTATATCATCGCCATTGTGGGCAATATGCTGCCGGTGCCGCTGATCTATTTCTTTGCCCGGAAGGTGCTGGAGTGGGGCCGGGACAAGCCCGTCATCGGCAAATTCTTCACCTTCTGCCTGGAAA
>OOAA01001595.1_pt1 | contig 10849 bp, 8 predicted proteins | sample 1671671 | NCBI WGS metagenome assembly OOAA01 (sample SAMN06348180, study PRJEB24527) | human gut metagenome | biome: human gut; feature: ankylosing spondylitis patient; material: feces | host: Homo sapiens | place: China | collected 2015-10 | reverse complement strand
AAAGGTAACAAGCATAATGATTAAAAAAAAGGCTGCATCGCGGATACGCTTACACTTTTACACTCTAATAGTGGCACTATCGTAGTGTAAAAGTGGCTCTATCGTATGGTGTGGGTGCTGTTTGTGCAGCAAAACACCGAAAAAACAGCAAACCGGAACTCCAGAATCAATTTTTATTTTGTAACAGGTTTTTACTCTTTGTACAATATTTGCATAGCGGACGGGAAGGCGTCCGAATCAGGAATTAGGAGTTTTTTATCTTCCCAAGTATTTGTCTGCGAGGTAGCTTGTCAGGGCTTCCTTATATATGTCGCCTATGGGTAGATAGGTGTCGGCGTCCATCACTATTCGGTTCTTTGTCACCTCCTTCACCTTCTTCATGTTGACGATGTAGGATCGGTGGATGCGTACGAAAGAGGAGGGCAGACGTTCCTCCATCTTCTTCATGCTTAGGAGCATGATGATGGGGCGCTCGTTCTCAAGGTGCACCTTCAGGTATTCGGACATTCCCTCCACGTAGCGTATGTCCGCAATGTTGACACGCACTACGCGGTGTTCGGTCTTGAGGAAGATGGTGTCGTCGTCGTGCAAGGGCTTCTCTTCGGTCTGCGCATCGGCTGGCGGAAGGGGCAGGTCAGCCGCCATCTCCATGTCATAGCGTCTCTTTACGCGCTGTGCCGCCTTGCGGAAGTCGTCCAGCGAGAACGGCTTGAGCAGGTAGTCGGCTGCGTCCACTTTATATCCGTCGATGGCATACTCCGAGTAGGCGGTGGTGAACACCACGATGGGCGGTGCTGCGAGCGATCGCACGAAGTCCATGCCGTTAAGGTCAGGCATGTTGATGTCGATGAATATGGCGTCAATCTGCTCGCGTGCTATGATGTCGCGTGCTTCAAGGGCGCTCTGGCATTCGCCGACAAGAGTGAGGTATGGTATCTTTCCGACGTAAGCTGCCAGCTGTTGCAGGGCGAGCGGTTCGTCGTCGATAACGAGAGTTCTGATCATATATATGATGTGTTTGGTGGTTGTTTAGCTGTTGTTCTTGCTTAGCGGAATCTCGAGCTGCACGTCGTATTCCTTGTCGTTCTCCTTTATCTCGAGGTTGTACTGATTGTGGAACAGCAGGTCAAGTCGGCGGCGTGCATTGGCAAGTCCCACGCCTCCCTTCTTTTTCTTCTCGTCCGGCTTCTGTTCCTGCCGGCTGTTGCGGCACTTGAACTGGAGCATTTCCTGCGTCACCGTCACCTTTATGTCTATAAATGACGGTGCAGCATAGCTGACGCCGTGCTTGAAGGCGTTCTCCACGAAGATGATGAGCAGCAGCGGTGGCAGCATCACGTCAGGCATCATCTCGGATATGTCAAGATTGATGCTCACGCGGCTGGAATAGCGCAGTCGCATCAGCTCGATGTAGTTCTTCAGGAACAGCGCCTCGCGCTGTACGGGGATGAGCTTTTTGTCGCCCTCATAGAGGATGTAACGCATCATCTTCGATAGCTCCACGATGGTGGTCTTGGCTCGTTCAGGATTGATGTCGACGAGTGCGTGGATGTTGTTCAGGGTGTTCATGAAGAAATGCGGATTGACCTGATAACGCAGATATTCGAGTTGTCGCTCGAGGTCTTGCTTCTCCAGCATCTCCTGATGGTCGCGGTCTTCCTGCGTCTTGAAGTATAGCTTAACGCCAAGGTTCATGCCCATGAGCAGCAGTCCTCCGATGAACGCCACAGCTTCTCCCGGTCCGAGGAATGCCAATGGGCCGAGCGGTCGCAGTTCGTCGGGATTGTGCCTTTGTATAGGAAAGTTCTTGCCTCCGTGTATCGGCTTTCTGCACAGGTCTTCTTTAGGGTTGTGCTCCAATTCCCAACACAGTTGTGGAGTATGCCCTCTGCCAGACTCTCCGCAGATATAATAGTTTCTGTCGATCATCTCCCTTGTGTCGTATATCTCGGCGTATCTTGGATGCATAGGTCTGACAAGATAGGTGGCGTATGTGCATGAAACGAGTAGCAGCAACGACAGCAGCATATACTGCCACGTGCGCCGCTTGATGATAAGGACGGGCAGCAGCAGGAAGTTATGGATGAGCATCAGAACGAGCCAGATGGTATTAAACGCCCATGCGTTGAGAATCTCATGCCATGAAAAAGCGATGTTGGGATTTGACGACATTCGCATATACAGGCTCGCCAACGGCGAGAGGTACAGCAAAAGCCATATAGAGGTATAGATAATGTGTTCCTTTCGGTAGTTCATGTGTGTGGTCATTGTATATTCCATTTACAAAGTTAGAGATGTATTACATAATAATGAAATATAATCAGTGAACGCCGAGAAATACTCAGCGTTCCGCCTGAAATACCGTACGTTTGACGACTTTGTTTATCTGATAGGCTTCCAGTTGAACTTCTTTACGAAGCCTATCACCAATGAGTGCGTGTAAGTGTGTTGCTTGAGGTTGTTAACGTGTGCCTGCTCTATGGTTCCGAGATATCCGATGCGCCACGTGGTGCGTGCCAGACGGAAGTCAACGGTGAGCATCTGTCTGAACGATGGCGTGGAACCGATGGTGGTGGGCACGACGTTATGGTCATAATTGCCTTGTGTGAATATCTCGTAGTAAGTCTGTCCGTAGTTGGGCGAGAACATCAGTCCTGCAAGCGGAGCCGACGCCTCATAGCGGATAACGGCAGGATAATGGGCGCAGTCGCCTGGGCTTATTGACACTCCGCGGAAATGTCCGGGTGCGCCAAGAGGCAGGTCGAACGCCACTGCCGGTCCTATGTCGAGCGATAGGCGTGCGTTGGCGGGATTGTTGCCGTTGCGGGTGTTATATACGAAGCCGAGATTGGTGTTGACGGCGCCGCCCGCCATCACTCTCAGCGTGCGTCGTCCTATGCCTAAGCGCCACTTGTGGAGCACGCCATAGCGGAACGTGTATGAGCCAGCCATCTCGCCACCGTTGCCCGAACGGTTGTCCGCGAAGGCTATGTTGCCCTCGTGGTGTATGGTTCGTGCCCACGATGAGGCGTTCTCACGCATGGTGTGTGAGACGAGCGTAAGGTTGATGCCGTTGTATTTCTCCGGCGAGAGATATGTGTCGAGGATGTTGGTATGGCCTACGCCGAGAAGCAGCGAGGTGGTCTTGCGCTTCTCCGGCGACTCGGCTTTGGCTGGTGGCGTGGCTGTCAGCAGAATGACAGGAACATGGGAAATATTGATGTTACTTTTAATTTTCCCACAGAGTTCGAACCCGTCCATTTCCTCCATAATGACAGCCACCGCCAGTATGGTCCTGATTATGTTCATAGCACTACATTATATATATATTTATAGTCCTACATGTCTTCTTCGTCGGAGAAGAGGCGGAGCTGTCCGGTCATCTCGTCAATCACCTGCTGCTGGCTCTTGCCTGCGTCGGGGTCGAGATTCTCCTGCGGTGTGTCGTCATGACGCTCCTCTTTGTCGTCTTCCGGTTCTGGCTCGGGCTGTCGTGTCGGTTCCAGCTCCTTCACGTCCGTTACGTCCAGCGTGGTGACACGCTTGCCCTTCGCCTTATATCCCTTCACGCCGATAAACTCCTCCGCGTCAACGATGATGGGCTGGCGCGGCTGTTCGGTTCCGTCGGGAGCCTTGGCAGGAGCCAAGCTCACTTCGATACGCGGAAACGGTGTGTCGGTAAGCAATACCAGACGGTTTTTCTCGTTCTCGCCGAGATAACTCTGCGGACGCTTTATCGCCTCCATGCGGAAACGCTTGATGTAGAGATTGTTGTCATTGTCGGCATCGTAGAGCACGGCAGTCCATACCTTGTTCGGATTCCACTTCTCGATGATGCGTATGTTGTCCTCGTAGTGGTTGTTTACGTCGAACGAAGACGTGTAGTAGGTGGCGTCGTCCAGTACCACGAGTATTGCGTCGTCATCATAGAACTCGCCCAAGAGTCGTCCGTGCTCGTCATAATTCAGTCTGTTGACATCGGCGTCGTACCACACCTTGCGGCCTCCCAATGTGGAATGGCCGTGACTCTTCAGTCCGATGCGATGCACGGGGTTGCGCGTAACGAGGTTGCCCTTCGACGTGCGTCCCTTGATGCCTATCTCGGAGAAGTCCTTCTCGATGAATATCTTCTTCAGGCGCGGGTTGGCTTCGAGCGTCACCTTGATGATTTCTGCCTCTCCGTTGGGGTTGGCTGTGAAGTATAGTATGCGCGATCCCGGTGTGCCCTGCGTGCAGTCATAGTCCTTGCCCACGGTCATTGTGGGCACGAAGAAGCGCTTGATGAAGCATGCGCCGCCCTTTCCGTCGCGATAAACCACGTTGTAGATGGTTCGCTTGTCGTTGCGCTTGAACACCTGCACGTGCAGGATGTTCTTGCCCACGAATATCTTGTCAGCCGCCTTCACCATCTTATACTTGCCGTCCTTGAAGAACACGATGATGTCGTCGATGTCCGAACAGTTGCATACGAACTCGTCCTTCTTCAGTCCGGTTCCGATGAAACCTTCCTGACGATTTATATAGAGCTTCTGGTTGGCTTCCACCACCTTTGCTGCCTCGATGGTGTCGAAGCTCTTTATCTCGGTGCGGCGCGGATGATCCTTGCCGTACTTATCGCGTATGTATTTAAACCAGCGTATCGTAACGTCGGTCATGTGCTGGAGGTCGTTCTCTATGTCGGCGAGTTCAGCCTTGATACGCGCCATGAGTTCGTCCGCCTTGTCCTTGTTATACTTGAGGATGCGCTGCATCTTTATCTCGAGCAGGCGCAGGATGTCGTCGCGAGTGATGTCGCGATGGAAGGCGTATTCCACCATCACCTGCTCCGTATTTCCGTCCGCATCGGTGCGCTTCGACGGCACTTTGAACGTCTGGTCCTTGAACGGTTCGAGCTTCTGAGCGATGAAGCTGACCACCTCGTCCTGCGATTTCGCCTGCTCGAACTTCTTCTCCTTATATATTCGCTCCTCTATGAAGATGCGCTCCAAGGACGAGAAGAAGAGCTGTTCCTCCAGTTCCGACTTGCGAATCTGGAGTTCGCGGCGCAGCAGTCCCATCGTCGAGTCGGTGGAATGGCGCAGCACGTCGCTGACAGTGAGGAAGCAAGGCTTGTTGTCTTCGATTACACAGCAGTTGGGCGATATGTTTATCTCGCAGTCAGAGAATGCGTAGAGAGCGTCAATGGTCTTGTCCGAGGAAACGCCCGGAGCGAGATGCACCTGGATTTCCACCTCTGCAGCCGTATTGTCGTCCACCTTCTTTGCCTTTATCTTTCCCTTGTCGATGGCTTTCAGTATGGAGTCGATAAGCGTGGTGGTGGTCTTTGAGAACGGAATCTCGCGGATGACGATGGTCTTCGAGTCGAGCTTCTCTATCTTAGCCCTCACCTTCACCATGCCTCCGCGCTGTCCGTCGTTGTAGCGTGCCACGTCAATGGATCCGCCTGTGGGGAAGTCTGGGAAGAGCTGGAAGTCTTCTCCGCGCAGGTAATGTATGGCTGCGTCGCAGATTTCCACGAGGTTATGCGGCAGAATCTTCGAGCTGAGACCCACGGCAATGCCCTCCGCGCCCTGTGCGAGAAGGAGCGGAAACTTTGCAGGAAGCGTGATAGGCTCCTTGTTTCGTCCGTCGTATGAGAGTTGCCAGAGTGTGGTCTTTGGATTGAACACCACGTCGAGCGCAAACTTGGAGAGTCGTGCCTCGATGTAACGCGGTGCGGCGGCGCGGTCGCCAGTGAGGATGTTACCCCAGTTACCCTGACAGTCCACCAGCAGATCCTTCTGACCCATCTGCACGAGAGCGTCGCCGATGGAAGCGTCGCCGTGCGGATGGAACTGCATGGTGTGTCCCACGATGTTAGCCACCTTGTTGAAGCGACCGTCGTCCATGCGCTTCATAGAGTGGAGAATGCGTCGTTGCACAGGTTTCAGACCGTCCTCAATGTGGGGGACGGCACGCTCAAGAATCACGTAGGAGGCGTAGTCGAGAAACCAGTTCTGATACATTCCGCTAAGATGATGTACGGCGGATGCGTCGAAACGGTTCACCGGCTTATAGTCGGAGTGCTGCGTAGGAGCTGACTCGCCGTCGGCTTCTTTGCCTTCAGCGTCGTCAGGGACGTTGCCTTCAAGTGTCTGCTCGTCCTTCTCACTCATTTCTTCATTGTCTCTTATCTCGTCGTCCATATCTTTATGTATATCGTGTGGTTTAGGGATTTTTATTTAAATAGCCGAACTGGTCGGCTAACTCGCAAAAGTAATAAAAAAAAGTGGAAAGACAAAACCCAACGCCAACTCTCAACTGTTAAACCATAGCTTTTATAACATTTAACTACATTATAGATAGAAAATAAGGCAAAAAAGCGTAACTTTGCAATCTATAAGCTATTCCTAAGGATAGCAACAGGCAAATAACGGAAACTCAGAATAACAAAAATATATAAAGAAATGGCACAAGAAGACGTTTTCAAGAAAATCGTTAGTCACTGCAAAGAGTACGGTTTCGTATTCCCGAGCAGCGAGATTTATGATGGTCTGGGCGCAGTTTACGACTATGGTCAGAACGGCGTTGAACTCAAGAACAACATCAAGCAGTACTGGTGGCAGAGCATGGTGCTCCTTCACGAGAACATCGTGGGCATCGATTCAGCCATCTTCATGCATCCTACTATATGGAAGGCCAGCGGACACGTCGACGCTTTCAACGACCCCCTCATTGACAACCGCGACTCAAAGAAACGCTATCGTGCCGACGTTCTCATCGAGGACCAGATAGCTAAGTACGAGGAGAAGATTGACAAGGAAGTGGCTAAGGCACGCAAGCGCTTCGGCGACGCATTCGACGAGGCTCAGTTCCGTTCTACCTATCCCCGTGTGCTGGAGCACCAGCAGAAGCGCGACGCACTCCACGAGCGTTACACCAAGGCAATGCAGGGTCCTGACCTCGCAGAGCTGAAGAAGATTATTGAGGACGAGGAAATCGTAGACCCCATCAGCGGCACAAAGAACTGGACCGACGTTCGTCAGTTCAATCTTATGTTCTCTACAGAGATGGGCTCAACCTCTGAGGGTGCAATGAAGGTGTATCTGCGTCCGGAGACAGCACAGGGCATCTTCGTCAACTATCTCAACGTGCAGAAGACCGGCCGTATGAAGATTCCTTTCGGTATCGCTCAGATCGGCAAGGCATTCCGTAACGAGATCGTTGCTCGCCAGTTTATCTTCCGTATGCGCGAGTTCGAGCAGATGGAGATGCAGTTCTTCGTACAGCCGGGCACCGAGCTCGAGTACTTCCAGAGATGGAAGGAGCTGCGTATGAAGTGGCACCAGGCTCTCGGCTTCGGCGCTGAGAACTATCGCTTCCACGACCATGAGAAGCTCGCTCACTACGCCAACGCCGCTACGGACATCGAGTTCAAGATGCCGTTCGGATTCAAGGAGGTGGAGGGCGTACACAGCCGCACCAACTTCGACCTCTCTCAGCACGAGAAGTTCTCAGGCCGCTCAATCAAGTACTTCGACCCGCAGACAAAGGAATCGTACACTCCGTACGTCATCGAGACATCTATCGGCGTAGACCGTATGTTCCTCAGCGTAATGTGTCACTCATATCGTGAGGAGAAGCTCGAGAACGGCGAGACACGCGTTGTCCTGCTCCTTCCGCCGGCACTCGCTCCTACAAAGCTCGCCGTGCTGCCCCTCGTAAAGAAGGACGGACTGCCAGAGAAGGCTCGCGAGATTGTAAACAACCTGAAGTTCCACTTCAACACTCACTACGACGAGAAGGACACCATCGGCAAGCGCTATCGTCGTCAGGACGCTATCGGCACTCCTTACTGCGTGACTGTAGACTACGACACGCTGAAGGACAACACCGTTACTCTCCGTTTCCGCGACACAATGGAGCAGGAGCGCGTAAGCATCGACCAGCTCCAGGCCATCATTGAGGATAAGGTGAGCATCACCAGCCTCCTGAAGAAGCTCCAGTAAGACGTAGGGCGTGAAGCCCCACCACTTATATACACGTACTTAACAATTAAGAATGAAGAAGATATATGCATACCTAACGCTCGCCATGACCTCTGTCCTCGCAGCAGGGCTGTCGTCATGCAGCGAGACAAAGGAAGAGGATAACGAGTTTGATAACTGGCAGAGCCGCAACGAAACTTACTTCGATGCAAAGTATAACTCCGCCAAGCAACTCGCTGACGCTGGCAACACCGACTGGAAGGTGCTGCGCTCATACTCGCTCAACAGCGAGGTGGCAAAGCATTCGTACGACCATGTCGTGGTGGAGGTGAAGAATGAAGGCAAAGGATCAGGCTGCCCGTTCTTTACTGACTCCGTGAAGGTGCACTACAGCGGACGTCTTATCCCCACAACCAGCTACCCGAAGGGCCTGTTGTTCGACCAGTCATGGACCGGCGACTATAATCTCTCCACCATGAATCCCTCGACATTTGCCGTAAGCGGCGTAGTGAACGGTTTCGCCACCGCCTTGCAGAGCATGCACATCGGTGACCGATGGACGGTGACCATTCCGCAGCAGTTAGGCTATGCTTCATCGTCAAAGAGCAGCATCCCTGCCTATTCGACGCTCGTCTTCGACATTACACTCGTGGGCTACTGCCGCGCAGCATCGCCGGCGCAGGCTCCTGCAGCCAATGGCGCCAAGGCCGTGAGCAAGGCAGAGTGGATATACGAGTAAACAGCATAGCGCGTATATACATTATATAATATATAAGCGCCCTGCAAGGGTAAAAGCATTTTATCAGAACGCTTTTGCTCTTGCAGGGCGCTTTCGTTTTTGCTCGAATGTTAAGTATACGCAACACTTTCATAAAAAGCAAATTGCATAATACTGTCAAGCAAGTGTGGAATCTTTCCCCACTTGCTCCACACTTTTCCCCACTTTCACGCTTCTTTATTTTTGCGATATTTTTCTTACATTGTTGATATTCAATGATTTAAGTTTTTGCGCGTTGTTTTGGCACGCCCGTTGCATTATATTAATCGAACGACGCAACGAACTGAATGGTTCAGGCAGGGTTCATTAAACAGTAAACAATAATAATATTAACAATTTAAAAATTTACGCATATGAAGAAGTTATTTTTTGCAGCTATCGCAGCTATCGTAATGGTATCAGTAAGCAACGTATTCGCTAACGCCTCTATGTCTGGTCTCAGCACTTCACTTCCGCAGGACACAACAACAGTGGACACTGTGGCACCTGCAGAACAGCCCGCTGATCAGCCTGCAGAACAGCCGGCAGACGCTCCCGTAGAGACAGAGGCTGAGGACTCAACAGTAAGCGCAACCAGCGCTGACGACACAGCCATGATGATGTTCTCTGACTCAACAGAGGTGGACACCACAAAAGCTGAGGTTGCTCCTGACGTAGCATAATAGGAGGAACAAGGTCATATCCATAATATAATAATACCCCATGCCGCTTCAGCCTGCATCTTCTTGTGAAAGCAAGGGATGCAGGTGTTTTTACGATATGCAAATATCGTACAAGCGGTAAATACTTATTACAAAAAGAAAATTGATTCTGGAGATTTCTGAAGGCGTTTTCACGGTGTTTTGCAGCGCCAACGACACATCTGCCTGTCCTTATAGGCTCTTTAGCACTCTCATAGTGGCTCTCTCGTAAGCCTACAGAGCCTCTTTTGTTCCTTAGTTGAGGCTCTATGGCAATGCTAAAGAGCCTCTTTAGCAACGTCAATAAGGCTGTTTGGCTCTTCCAAAGATTGCACACTCGGTCTGCTAACCGCTTAACTCGTTGTGCGTAAGCATACTGCCGTTGCACGCTCAAAACTCACGAATTTCGCATCAAGTGTTTCGTTGTCCGCTCAGCTCGTAGTATTGAGCGTTAGAGAGGCAAATATAAGATATTGGAGGACATAAACAATGGTTTTGCTATGTATTCACAAAATTTGCGCTCTTCTTACACTGTATTTGTGTGTGTACGCACACAAATTCTTTGATATAGGTCAAATTAACAGCGAAAAGACGATAAAACAGGCGAAAAAGCTTGTTTGTGTGCCCAAACAGTAGTACCTTTGCATCGTCAAAACAAGGATACCGTGAGGCATCCGAAGACAAAGGACTATAAGAGAACTTTGAGAGAAAAGGTAAAAAAGAAGGTAAAAAGGTAATCAGGTAATTTAATAGTAAAGGTATAGAGATTGAGGATGACAACACAGAAGGTATTGAGATTGTATAGTGAAAGGATGACTAAAAGGTAAAAAGAAAAGGTATTAGCCAGAAGGTAGAAAGGATTATCAAGGATAACACAGACGATTAGCAAGAGATTAGTAACGATAGGTAATTAGTGAATACAGGTAAGAAGAGAAGGTATGAAGATTGAGACAAGGTAACAATGAATGTATTAGTCAGTAAGGTAAACAAAAAAGATTAAGGGTAACTCAAGCGTCTCAATGGTATTTAGTCGATGCTTCAAGTCGACAATTAGGTGATTAGACCTTAGGCAAAAGGTCAGGTAAATGGTTTATTAGTCAAAAAAGAGGTAAAAAGGTTATGTTGATGACAATGATGATGACCCTATTCGCAGCCAGCGCTGCAATAGGAATGTGGGGAGATGGCGATGGCAAATAGCCTGAGCTACCCACAAGGAGAGGATGGAGCGTGCGTCGAACGCGATGAAGTTCTCGACATTAATACTGAAAAAAGTAAAAACAAATAGAACAGAGGCTGTTTTGGATGTATTTCCGAAACAGCCTTTTTCGTGCGCATGCCCCAAGGGCTATGTAGGAAAAGTGTAGTTTTTAGGGCTCACCCGATAAACCCAGGGGGAAGAATCTTTGATTCTACAGAAAATTTAT
>OOAA01001593.1_pt1 | contig 10858 bp, 7 predicted proteins | sample 1671671 | NCBI WGS metagenome assembly OOAA01 (sample SAMN06348180, study PRJEB24527) | human gut metagenome | biome: human gut; feature: ankylosing spondylitis patient; material: feces | host: Homo sapiens | place: China | collected 2015-10 | reverse complement strand
AGCTGCATCTCCAGCGCCTCGATGAGCTGCTGCTCCGTGATAAAGCCGGCGTTGTATATCAGGAAAAATGCGCTATTGCTATAAACTTTTTTCTAAAAATTGTCAATAATCCTCAGTATTTCTCCCCATTTCGCACATATTTTACAATCCATATTTCTTTTTCCTCAAATTTATCGTGCATTTTTTACCGTCCGCTGACGGCCCTCCCGTTTTTTTGCGGAAACGCTTCGCCCTTTCCGCTCTTTTTTCAATCATTTCTGGCAAAACAGCAGGAAAAACCGGGAAAATTTCCCTTGAATGTTCCGTGGTTCTGTGCTAAGTTTACATTAAGTATCAAATGTTTTTTAAAAACACGCATAAACAGTTTTTGTTTGGCACTGGCTTTTCCGGTGCCTATTTTCTTGTCCGCCCGCCCCGCGGCGGCATTTCTACAAAAGAGCGCGCCCTAAAATGCGTATAAGGTCTACACTATGGTCGAAGCCAAAATCCTGATCGCGGACGATTCGAAAATGAACCAGCAGATCCTTTCCGAAATCCTCGGCGGCCGCTACGAATGCCTCTATGCCGACGACGGCATGCAGGCGCTCGACCTGCTGCTGCTCGACATCAACATGCTCCGCCCCGACGGCTTCGGCGTGCTCGAGGTGATGAAGCAGCGCAACTGACTGCAGGAGATCCCCGTCATCATCACCTCGTCCGAGGATGACGAATCGTTCATCCAGAAGGCCTACGAGCTCGGCGTAACGGATTACATCCGCCGCCCGTTCAACCTGACGGTCACGCAGCGGCGCGTGAGCAACGCACTCACGCTCTACGCGCGCCAGAAGCACCTTGTCCACCTGGCCGAAGAGCAGGTTTACGAGCACGAGAAGACGAACAGCGCCATCATCAACATTCTGAGCCACATCGTCGAGTCGCGCAACTTCGAATCCGGCACGCACATTCTGCATGTGCGCGCCATCACGGATATTCTGCTGCGCCAGCTCGTGGCGGCGACGAACCGCTGCCCGCTCTCGCAGGCGCGTATTCCTACGCGCTCGGACAGTTCAGGCCCGAAGGCGGCGGGCATTGACCGATCACGCCGCTTCCTTTGGAACGGCGCGCAAAATAGAAAGGAAGCATCATGACTCACAACAAATTTCTCCCTCGCGTGCTCGCCGCAGCGGCGGCGATGATGCTGCTCGCAGGCTGCGGCAGCAAGGCAGACCCCGGATTTTCCCCGGCGAACCCTGTCAATATCACGATCTGGACGTACTACAACGGTGAACAGCTCGAAGCGTTCAACGCGCTCGTCGACGAGTTCAACTCGACCGTCGGCAAGGAACAGGGCATCACGGTTGAGAGCTCCAGCCACGGCAGCGTGACCGATCTTGAGAACAACGTGCTCGCTTCTGCCGAGGGCAAGGTCGGTGCCGAGGCGATGCCCAACATCTTCTCCGCCTACGCCGACACTGCCTACGCGCTCGATGAGATGGGTCAAATTGCCGATCTGAGCGATTATCTAAGCGAAGAGGACCGCGCCGCCTTTATTGAGGACTATCTGAGCGAAGGCGACTTCTCCGGCTCGGGCAGTATCAAGATCTTCCCCGTCGCCAAGTCGGTGGAGCTGCTGTTTCTCAATGAAACGGACTGGGAGCCGTTCGCCGCCGCCACAGGCGCAACCTATGGCGACTTGGCCACGATCGAAGGCCTCGTCTCCGTCGCCGAACGCTACTACGAGTGGACCGACGCGCAGACGCCCGACATCCCGAACGATGGACGCGCGTTCTTCGGCCGCGACGCGATGGCGAACTACATGCTCATCGGCGCCAAGCAGCTTGGCTGCACAATCTTCGACGCACAGGACGGCAGCATGACGCTGAACTTTGACCACGACGCCGTGCGCACCCTCTGGGATAACTACTATGTACCCTTCATCAAGGGCTACTTTTCCGCAAGCGGCCGCTTCCGCAGCGATGATGTGAAGACCGGCAATATCATCGCCTACGTCGGCTCGTCTTCGAGCGCAACGTTCTTCCCCACGCAGGTCATCGCCGACGACATGGACAGCCACGACATCACGCGCAAGGCGCTTGAAAGCCCGAAGTTTGCGAACGGCGAGGACTACGCCGTGCAGCAGGGCGCGGGCATGGTCGTGACGAAGGCGAGCGATGCCGAGATTCAGGCAAGCCTCGTGTTCCTCAAATGGTTCACCTCACCCGAGCACAACATCACGTTCTCTGTCGACTCAGGCTACCTCCCCGTCACGCACGAGGGCAACTCCATCGACGCGATCCGCATAAGCGGTCTTGCCCTCAGCGATGAGATGGACGAAGTCCTCTCCGCCGCAGTCGACACGGTCAACGAAAACCATCTCTACACGCCCCACGCCTTCTCCGGCGGCACGAACGCCCGCGCCATTCTTGAATATTCCATGAGCGATAAGGCAAGCGCTGACCGCGCCGCGGTCAAAGAGGCAATGGCGCAGGGACAGAGCTTTGAAGAGGCCTCGGCGCAGTTCCTTTCCGATGAATGCTTTGAAGCCTGGTATCAGGATACGCTTGCATCGCTTGAGGCCTTTCAGGGCTGAGTGACTGTTCAATGACAAAAAAGGGGCCGTTTTATGTTCTTTCGCAAACCATCGGATCATGTGCCGCATGTCACCATCTTCCATACGATCCTGCGCTCCATGCTCTGGATCCTGTTCATCGAGATCGCGCTGCTTGTCGGCATTCTCTATCTCTGCCGCATCAACACGAGCCTTGAGCAGAATGCTGTCGACATCTTGCAGATACAGACGGAAAACCGCCAAAATTATCTGCAAGGCCAGATGCTCGACGCGCAGGACCTCTCGTCGCTTGCGGGCAAGATCAACGCCGTGACGCAGGCCATGCTCGACGACGGCGAGATCAGCCTCGACACGCTCGACAGCGGCAGCGACGCCGCATCCCCCCTGCTGCTCTCGATCGGCGACAGCCTGATCACCTCGATGCGCCATCGCCCCGTCACCGGCATTTTTGTCGTGCTCAACACGCACGATCTCGACACACGCAAAAAGGGCGAGCCGCTGCCCTGCCTTTATCTGCGCGACCTTGATCCGGATTCCTCCCCCTCGCAGCGCAATTCTGATCTTATGCTCGTGCGCGCACCCGCACAGGTCGTACAGTCACTCTACATTGCGACCGACACGAGCTGGATGCCCTCGATCAACTATGGGGCCAACGGCAGCAGTGGCTTTCTCTATCCCGTCTTTCAGGCAGCCTACCACGGAAACGGCGAACTGGACGCCGCGGACTACGGCCACTGGACGTCCTCGCCCTACACGCTCTCCGGCGACGATCACTCCGCCATCGCCTACACCATCCCGCTTATTTTAGATGACGGCACGGTCTACGGCGTGCTCGGCGTCGAAATTCTTGAAAGCTACCTGCAAGCCCTGCTGCCGGGCACCGAGCTGCAGAACGACAGCTCGGGCACCTATCTTCTCGGCGTCGCATCGAATTCCGCCATCGGAAAAGACGACCTTACCGTCAGCGTCATCTCCGCCTCCCCCGCTGCAAATGCGCCGCAGCAATCCTACGACCAGACGCTGCTGCTCAAGCCGTCAAAGCGCGGTGGCTACCAGAGTGACTCCCCCCTCGGCCTTTGTCACGCCGCCGTGGCGCCGCTGACGCTCTACAACCGCAACGCGCCGTTTTCCAATGAGCAGATGCTGCTTATCGGCTCGGTGCCGGTATCGGCGCTTTACGCCTTTTCAGGCTATGTGCTGCGGTTTTTGATCATCGCGGTCCTCGTCGTGCTCACTGCAGGACTTTTCAGCAGCCTTGTGCTGGCGCGCAAGCTCTCGCGCCCGATTTCGCGCCTTTCCGACGAGGTCGCGCACGCGCGTGAAAGCCGCAGCTCCATCCCCATGCTCTCCGCCACTGGCATCATCGAGCTCGACCGGTTCTCCTCCGCGTTCACGCAGCTCGGACGCGAGGTACTCGATACTTCGACCAAGTTTCTGCGCATCATGGACATGGCAAGCGTGGAGCTCGGCGGCTATGAGCTGCGCTCCGCTCCCGACAGCATCTATGTCACCGACAATTTCTTCGACCTTCTCGGCATGCCCGGCGTTGACGCAGACGACTTAACAGCGCAGAGTTTCCGCGAGCTTTTGCAGCGCTTTGAGCGCTCGTGCCCCCACTCCCCCGCGCCCGACGGCGCGATGCTCTACCACATCTGTCTGCCAAGCGGCAAAGAGCGCTACCTTCGCATCGAGACGACGCACGAGGACGGCACGCAGGTCGGCCTTGCCGAGGATGCGACCGCCAACACGCTTGAAAAGCTGCGCATTGAGCACGAGTGCGACTATGACACGCTCACAGACCTCTACAACCGCCGTGCCTTCCACCGCATCTGCGCCGAGTTCTTCTGCTCACCCGAAAAGCTCGGCCACGCGGCGCTTTTGATGTTCGACCTCGACAACCTCAAGCAAATAAACGACACATTCGGCCATGACTGGGGCGACGAGTACATCCGCCGCACAGGCGAATGCTTTGCCAAGAACGCTCCCGCGCGTACCGTCTGCGCGCGCATCAGCGGCGATGAGTTCAATGCACTCTTCTACGGCTACAACGATCAGGATACGCTGCGCGCCGACATCCGCGCGCTGAAAGCCGCCCTTGAGCATTCTGTCGTCCAGCTTCCCAGCGGACGTGAGCTGCGCGTGAGCGTCTCCGGCGGTATCGCGTGGTATCCCGAGAGCAGCACAAATCTCATCACACTGCGCAAATACGCGGACTTTGCCATGTATCAGGTCAAGCACTCGCGCAAGGGCGAGCTGCTGGAATTCGACCCTGAGGTCTACCGCACCAGCCTGCAGGAAAGACGCTGCCATGAGGAGTTCCGCCGTCTCATCAACAAAGAGCTCATCTCCTATCACTTCCAGCCGATTATCGACGCAAAAGACGGCAGCGTCTTCGCCTATGAAGCGCTCATGCGCGTGGATCTTCCCACGCTGTGCTCCCCTGCTGACGTGCTGCGCCTCGCGCGCGAGGAAAACTGCCTGCACGAGGTCGAGCGCATCACGTTCTTCTGTGCGTCAAGTGCATATCACGCGCTCGAAAACGCCGGTAAGGTCGTGCCCAGCGCGCTGCTGTTCGTCAATTCGATTGCAAGCCAGTATCTAACGCCCGATGAGCTTTCGGAATACTCCGCGCGCTACGCCTCGATCCTGCCGCGCATCGTCATTGAGATCACGGAGGAAGAGTGCCTCGACCCCAAGGCGCTGCGCATCAAGCAGACGATCCGTGGCAGCTCTGGTGCGTTCGCGCTCGACGACTACGGCAGCGGCTACAGCAACGAGCGCAGCCTTCTCGAGCTCTCGCCCAACTACATCAAGATCGACCTTTCCATCATCCGCAGCATCGACACCGACGCCAACAAGCGCCAGATCGTGTCGAACACCGTGTCCTACGCGCACCAGCGCGGCATGAAGGTCGTGGCCGAGGGCCTTGAGACCGCGGACGAGGTACGCACCGTGCTGTCGCTCGGCGTCGACCTTCTGCAGGGCTTCTTCCTCGCGATGCCGCAGGTCGAACCCGGCGGCGCGAGCGAAGAAAGTCTTGCCGTCATCGCCGAGATGCACAGCCAGAGCGATGAGAGTCAAATTTCGATATTTGGCGGCGACAAGCAGTAAATATCGCAAAAAGGCTCACGAAAGCATTGGCTTAACAGTGATAAGGAAGTAATTCTTATTTTTACTGTTGGCTGACAGATTCGGGTGTGCAGGGCAACCGTAAGGCTGCAAAAGCTGTCTGTTTCCAACAGAAACAGACAGCTTTTGATTTGCGTTGAAAGCATCTTGCTGTTTTCTCTCGAGCAGGGCGGTCTTCCCACGGACCGCCCCGCGAAGCCGTTACGGCTCGATGATGTTGAAGGGGTTGGCTCCGGTGATCGGGAACTGGTTCATATTCTCCATCATCAGCGTCAGCAGCTCTGCGCTGCCCTCGACCTTGACGGCCTTTGCAACCGTTTCCTGATTGTTGGTCAGGATCGCAAACAGCGCATTCTTCGGGCAGGTAATAGACACGTCCGCATCATCAGACAATGTATCCGCATAGACCAGCAGCACACCATTCTTCACGCGGAGCATGTGCTGTTCGCCCACGTCAGGCAGGATCACGTTCATGGTGAAGTCGCGGTCAGCCAGCGCCTGCTTGTCCATGACAATGGCCATATAGTCAAACAGCATGGGCGCGGAGAGGGCCTTGACCATGTCGCCGGTAGATTTGGTGGAAGCGGTGAAATTGGCGTTTCCATGGCGCAGCTCCTGCGCGGCGGTCAGATATTCGTTGCGCCACGGACCGGACTCCGCCTGATACCCCAGCTGCTCCAGTGCATCGGCGCACAGAAGCCGTGCATCGGTGTTCGTCGGGTCGGCAAAGACGATGGTGTTTGTGACCTCGGCGACCCACTGATATTCACCCTTGTCAAAATCCGCCTTTGCCATTTGCAGGACCTTGTCAACATCCCCCAGGTACTCCACCCATTTTTTTGCGCTGTCGCTTGGCATGAGGGGGTTCAGGTTGACAGGGTTGCTGTCATACCAGCCCATGAACTTCTGGTAGACCGCCTTGGCGTTGTGGGCGACCGTCCCGTAGTACTGGCGGGTGTACCAGATTTTATTGAGCGCCTCCGGCAGCTCGATCATGTTGGAGATCTCGTCGCTGGTGTAGCCCTGATTGATATAGGTCAGAGTCTGGTCGTTGATGAACTTATACACGGCAGCCGTGTTGACCATGTAGTCGTTCACCACGTTGTTTCCCCAGTGCGGCCAGTTGTGGGACTGGAAGGTGACCTCCGCGTCCTTGCCGTAAAGGGAAATGGCCTCGGTGATATAGCTTGCCCATGCCGCGCCGTCGCGCACCTCCGCGCCGCGCAGCGTGTAGAGATTGTGGAGCGTGCCGGTGCAGTTTTCCGCCATCCAAAGCGCCTTGTACTGGGGCAGCCATGTGTTCATTTCGGCGGGCGCTTCCGTACCCGGCGTGAGCTGGAACTCCAGCTCCACACCGTCGATCGTCAGCTTTTCGCCGGACTGCGTAATTTCATAGCTGGGCGTCATGAACGAGACCGTTCCGGTGGACTGTCCCATGCCGATGCCCTGCGCCAGCTTGCCGGTCACGCCGGGGGTCAGAAGGACGCCATACTGATAATTGCTGCGGCGGCCCATGCCCTTACCGGCGTAGACATTTTCCTTCACAGAGTGCTCCGTGAAGCCCACAGGCGTGATCACGGGGATCTTGCCGCTGGCGAGCTGATCTTCAATAGAAAGTGTCTCGTCTGCCTTATCCTCTTTCGCCATCACGCCGGCGATGCCGCCAAAATGGTCGGCGTGGGAATGAGAGATGATGACGGCCTTGACCGGGAATTTACCAAGATTCTTTTCGATCAGCTGCATGGCAGCCTGACTGCACTCCACGCTCATCAGCGTATCAAAGACGATCCAGCCGGTATCGCCCTTGACAACGGTGAGGTTTGCCATGTCATAGCCGCGGACCTGATAGATGCCATCCGTCACTTCAAAAAGGCCATAGGCGTGGTTATTTTTCGTGTTCTCCCAGAGGCTGGGATTTACGCTGTCAGGCGCTTTTTCATAATCGTCCAGGAACGCATAGGCTTCCTGACTCCAGAGGATCGTCCCATCCTCGTCCTTCAGCTCCAGTGTTTCCGGCGCGTCGATCAGTCCGCGGGTGGCGAATTCATATTCCTGCTTATCATCGAAGTCAAGTTCATCGTAGACGGCGGCATTTGCCTTTGCCGTAAAGTCTGTGGCGGGCTTGACCTCGGCGGTCAGACCCAGGTCTGCCTTTTCTGCGTCCGGCTCTTTGCGCCCATCCTGCGCACAGCCGACGCAGGAAAGCAATAGTACCGATGTAAGAAGCATTGCTGCAATACGTTTCATAGCCATTCTTTTTCCATCTCCTTATTGTTCGCGGATAACAGGTGGCTGCCAGCTATCCAGTGCTGTCATATCCGGTACATAGATCCGCATGAACAGATGAAATTCCCCGTCGGAAACAGGCAGCCAGTTAGAGGTGTCTTCCGGTGCATCCTTGGACAGGATAATATCCAATGTGCCGTCCGCATTCAGCTTGAAGTCGGAGCGGTCGTTGATGCAGTAGCGGTCGATGGAATTGTCAATGAGGAAATCATCCTCTCCGTAGGCGGTCACGGACCAGAAGCCGCCTTCCAGCGTGGGAGGAAGGGTTTCAAAGTGGAGCGTATACGTCTTTTCTCCGGTCAGCGCTGCGCCGGTCTCATCCACCGCTGTCTTGGGATAGATCGCCACGTCCACGGTGTTGGCGCCAAGCCCCACCAGCGCTACCATCGCGCGGTAGGTATACTCCGTGCCGAAGTCGCCGATGGGCTTGCCGTAATAGATCCACTGACCGAGTTTTTGCGCATACTTCGCGCCGTCGGCGGCAAGCGTGGCGCGAAGCCCCTGAAGCATCTGCGTCCAGCGCTCGGCAGCTCCTTCGCCCAGGAGGGCGGCGTCGAAGGTCTTACCCGCGCCCACGTTGATGGCGGAGAGTTTCTTCAGCAGTTCCTCATCCGCATCGGCGGGCGGGTTGACCTGCATCAGAGCGTTCGCCGTATTGAAAAACTCTGCTGGCGTCATGGAAAGCACCTTGTTCACGGGAACAAAGTCATTTTCCTCTTTATAAGCTCCCTGCGGTGCGGCATACTCGCCTCCCTGTACATAAGCCGAAAGCGGCAGGAGCTGCATCTGCTCCTGAATGGCATAGACATTGGGCAGATCCTCGTTCCCGGACAGCACCGTGCGGGTGATCGACCACACCGTTGCGGTGGGCACGTCCACGCGCGTCACACCGTCGGGCAGCTCGCCCTCCCAGCCGGGAAGCGCGATGGCATAAGCACCCGCCTTGTCCAGCACGGCGGCGGTGTTCGTCCACGCATCCAGAAGCTGCACATTGCAGAAGCGATCCGTTTCCGGCAGGACGTAGACCATAGGCTCTGTGCTGATGTCAAGCCATGCCTGCGAATAGACGGTATCGACGTTCGGCGTCACGACGGTGCGGAAAGAGGCGTCCGCCAGCTTTTTTGCATGGTTGAACTGATTGATGGGCGCACGGCCAGTCATGGTCCCGTCCGTATTGGTCGATAATGTTTTGGTTGCGTCGGTCAGCACCAGCGGGAACGCATAGATGTATGCCTCGCTGACCGTTTCCCACACGGTTTCAGTATCCGGTGTATCCGGCTGCGTTTTTTTGGCAGAGCAGGCGGAAAGAAGCCCGCAGGAAAGCAGCGTAAGCAGCGATAGTAGAATTGCAAATATCTTTTTCATGTTATCCTCCTATGATTCTCTTCTGTTTTTGGTCATCTCCTCGGAAGTGTTTGTGCGTATGGATTGACTATGAAGTCGTTTGTGATTTTCTCTTTATGGTAAACTATCGATTATTCCGCCCCTTTCTTTCTGCAAGCCTTGAAAGCTCTTTTTTGACCGCTTCGATTTGTGGGTCAAACAGCGCTCGCTCGGCAAAGATCATATAATTGTTGATGGCGAGGATCGACAGGTGAACGAACGGCGCAACCTCTTCGTCGGTGCAGCCGAGGATCTCCGCAATCCTGCCCGTGTAATAAGGGTATCTTGCCGCAAGCCGCACAAGGGAAGGCTTTACCTTTTCTCCGTATTCGCGCGACACACATACGCTGACCAGAAAGCGCATGGTAGGCGACATTTTATCCGCCAGCTCACCGAGATGATCCATCATGCTTTTGATGTCACGAATATCTTCAAGCACGATAGCAAACGCAGCTTTTTCAATTCGACTGATCGCTTCCTCGGCGCAGGCAAGAACGATTTCCTCTTTGGTGGAGAAGTAATAGTAGATGCCGCCGTTTTGCAGCTTTGCCGCCTTGCAGAGATCTTTCGTGGTGGCAACGGTCAGCCCCTTTTTGACAAAGCAGTCAAGGCAGACGCCTACAAGCTCCTGTCTCTTTTCGGCTTTCTTTTCTTCCCTCAAAACATAATCCCCCATTTCTGTGCATTATCCAATGTTTCTTATAATAGCATATCAGACCCCACAAAATAAATCAAGTGCTTGCTTGAATAAGAATTATAAATTTTTAGGATCACAATGCTTGATCAAACATCACAACAGCCTCACTTGGCAGCTTTGGCTCCGGTATGGTTTCTACGTTGGCACCGTTCATGGCGCTGCCGTCCTGCAGGCTGGCGGTGGTGATGCGCAGGGGGGCGTTGTACTGCCCGGCCTCCAAGGGGCGGGTCAGGGTGATTTCCTCGATCATCTGCCCCGGCGGTACCTGCTTGCTGGTGTACAGCACCTCGTCCGTGTCGGACAGGACCAGCTCAAACGTGAAGTAGCAGGGGTTGCCCTCCGGGTTCAGCAGCGCCACCTGTACGGTTTGCTGGTTGGCCGGCAGGCTGATAGACGGATAGCCGGGAATCTTGATGCCGACTGCCTCGCCGCTGTCGGCGGATTTGGCCGGCAGCTGATCGCCCGACCATGCGCTGGTGCCCTGCTCCAGATCCGGGGTGAAGGTGTCCTGCTGTTGGCTGCGGGAAAGCTTCATGCCCGCCAGTACCGCTGTCACAATGATCACCACCGCCGCGATAATGCCGATTACAATGTGTTTTTTCTGCAGCACGATGCCGCCCTGTTCCTTTTCGCGGAAACGCGCAATACATCTGGGACGAATAGACATTGCATAATCATACTGACCGGTTCTAAAACAAAAAACGCCCGCACAGCGCATTTTTGCGTTGTGCGGGTTGTGCAATATTTTAGTTGTTTCGTCCCAAAATTACGGCAAGGTGCGTAAAGGCGGCCTTCCGGGGGTTCACTTTTTATTA
>OOAA01001589.1_pt1 | contig 10871 bp, 10 predicted proteins | sample 1671671 | NCBI WGS metagenome assembly OOAA01 (sample SAMN06348180, study PRJEB24527) | human gut metagenome | biome: human gut; feature: ankylosing spondylitis patient; material: feces | host: Homo sapiens | place: China | collected 2015-10 | reverse complement strand
GCCAGCCACAGAAACTCCGTGTTCGCCTTTGTCCTGTGCCTTGTGATGGCCTACTGCGCCGAGGAGTTCTTCGGCGTCGCTGATATCACGGGCGCTTACGCCGCGGGCCTTGCCGTCGCATGCACACCCAAGGGCACCTACATCCAGACGAAGTACAACCCCCTCGGGTATCTTCTGCTCACGCCGGTGTTCTTCGCGAGCATCGGTATCAATGTGCAGATCACGGGTCTGACGGGCGGCATGGTCGTCTTCTCGATTTTGCTGCTGCTTGTTTCGATCATCTCGAAGCTCCTCGGCTGCGGCCTTGGCGCCAAGGCGTGCCAGTTCACCACGCGCGAGAGCATCCAGGTCGGCGTGGGCATGGCCTGCCGCGGCGAAGTCGCGCTGATCGTCGCCAACCGCGGCCTTTCGATGGGTGTGCTGTCGCCCGCGATGATGACGCCGGTCGTCATCACGGTCGTCTGCGGCACGATCCTGACGCCGATTCTGCTCAAGCTGTCCTTCCGCGGCCATCAGGAGACGGAGCTGGTGCAGAATAACATCGCCGACCGCATGGCCAAGCACCGGCAGCTCGATATCATCACGCAGCAGCTTTTGCAGCAGGATGAACAGCTGATGAAAAAGAACTGAGCGCAGCGCAATGAAATAAAAAGAGCTTTCTCCTGAAAATCGGAGAAAGCTCTTTTTTGATTTTAGGACGCTGCCTTTTCCTGCGCGGTGCACTCGCGCAGGATGCGACAGAGCGCGTTCACATCCTCTTCCCGCGTCGCCCAGCTTGTGGCAAAGCGGATGATGCTGTGCGTCTCGTCATATTGCTCCCAGATGGAGAAGTCCACGCGCTCGGCGAGCTCTTTGCGCTGCTGCTCACTGACGATGCAGAAGCTCTGGTTCGTCGGGGAGGGGAAACAGGGCAAATAGCCGTTTTCCGCCATCGCGCGCCGGATAGCGTCGGCGTAGCGAACGGCGTCTGCGCCGATGCGCTCGTAGAACCCATCGGTAAAGAGCGTGTCGAACTGGATGCCGAGCAGCCGTCCCTTGGCGAGCAGCGCGCCGTGCTGCTTGATGATGGTGAAAAAGTGTGGAATGAGCCCCGGCTGGGGAATGACGACCGCCTCGCCGAGCAGCGCGCCGCATTTCGTGCCGCCGATGTAGAAAATGTCGCACAGCGCGGCAAGGTCGCGCAGTGTCACGTCGTTTTCAGGACAGGCGAGCGCGTAGGCAAGGCGCGCGCCGTCGATATAGAGCGGCAGGCGCTTTTCGCGGCAGAGCGCGCTGATGGCCGCGAGCTCCTTTTTGGAATAGAGCGTGCCGTACTCCGTCGGCTGGGAGAGGTAGACCATCCCGGGCATGACCGTGTGGTCGCGGTTCGCGTCGTCCTCGTACTGATCAAGCAGTGCGCGGATTTGGGATGCGGTGATCTTGCCGTTCTCCTGCGGCAGCGTGAGCACCTTGTGCCCGCCGAACTCGATGGCGCCGGCCTCGTGCACGCTGATGTGCCCCGTGTCAGCGGCGATCACACCCTCGTAAGAGCGCAGCAGCGCGTCGATGACGGTCGCGTTCGTCTGTGTGCCGCCGACAAGGAAGTGAATCTCCGCGTTCGGCGCGCCGCAAGCGGCGCGGATCTTCTTGCGCGCGGATTCGCAGTATTCATCCGTGCCGTAACCGGCGGTCTGCGCAAAATTCGTTTCGCACAGGCGCTGCAGGATGGCGGGATGCGCGCCCTCAAGATAGTCGCAGGAAAAAGAAAGACGATGCTCCATGAAAAAAGACCTCGTTTCAAAAACAGGATTGACGGTTTCTGACTGCTATTGTAGAATAAGAGAAAACATGACGCAAACGGTTATTTGAAATGAAAAACATGATATAAAATCATGGATAGGAGGGCGTATGGAAGCGGTCAAATGCGAGGCGTTCCTTGCCGCGGCAGAGCTCGGCAGCCTGACGGCCACGGCGGAGCTTTTGGGCTACACGCAGTCGGGCGTGACGCGCATGATCGGCACGCTGGAAGAAGAGCTCGGCTTTCCGCTGTTTCTTCGCAGCAAAAAGGGCGTGCAGCTCACGGAAAACGGAAAGCTCATGCTGCCGCTGCTGCGCGAGGTCGTGCGCGCGCACCACAACGCCGAGCAGCTCAGCGCGGAGATCGGCGGCGTGTCAAAGGGCTCGCTGACGATCGGCTGCTATTACAGCATTTCGGCCCTGTGGATGCCAGAGATCCTGACGGCGTTCCGCGCCCGCTATCCGGGCGTGACCGTGCGCATGCAGGAGGGCGGCAACCTCGAGATGGCGCGCTGGCTGAACGAGCGCTCGGTCGACTGCTGTTTCGGCGCGCAGATGCACGGCGACAAGTACGACTGGCTGCCTGTCTTTCGTGACGAGCTCGTCGCGTGGCTGCCGCGCGGGCACGAGTTGGCAGCGGCGGATGTCTTTCCGCTTATGCGCTTGCAGAACGAGCCGTTCATCCACACCTCGCCCAATCACGACACCGATCAGGACCGCCTGCTCGAGCAGCACGACCTGCACCCGCAGACCTGCTTTACGACGCGCGACGGCTTCACGACCTACAACATGGTCGAGGCGGGGCTCGGCGTCAGCTTCAACCAGCGGCTCATCTCACGCAAGTGGAGCGGCACGGTGGCGGAGGTCCCGTTCGACCCGCCGCAGTTCGTCACGCTCGGCATCTCCGTCCCGTCGCTCAAAGAGGCCTCGCCCGCAGCGAAAAAGTTCATTGCCTGCGCCATCGAGACCGTCACGGGCGGGGAGAAAAGCCTTTGATAAGAAAAACGCTTCGCAGAAGTTCTGCGAAGCGTTTTTTTGCCCAAAAGCCGTTTATTTGAGCTCGGCGGTGAAGGCAATCTTCCCGTCGTCCACTCTGGCGCGGATGGAGCCGTGGTGTCCCTCGGCGATCGAGCGCGCGATGGAAAGGCCGATGCCAAAGCCGCTGCCTTTCCTGTGCGCGTCGGCGCTGGCGCTGTCGCTCACGGCCTGCGCCGGTACGATAAATAATAGTACGGCGGACACGGCAAGCAATGTGACCTTTACCTTTACAGACAGCGGCGTGACCGCTGCGGGCGCGACGGACACGGGCTACGAGATCGACGGCACGGCGCTCACGATCACGTCGAGTGGTACCTACACCATCTCCGGCAGCTGCGCGGACGGCTCCATCAAGGTGAAAAAGGGTACGACCGGCGTGACGCTGGTGCTGAGCGATCTAACCCTCACGAGCGAGGACACCGCCGCCATCACCTGCGGCAAGTCGAGCGAGGTGACCATCCTTGTTTCCAACGGTACGGAAAATTCCCTGAGCGATACCGAGCAGAACAATGACGACAACTACCCCGAAAACGAAAATGCCGAAAACGCCGTCATCAAGTGCAAGGACGGCTCGACCGTCACCCTCTGCGGCGACGGCGAACTCACCATCACGGCCAACGGCAAAAACGGCATCAAATCCGGCGCGACGACGGATGAGGACGGCGAAGCGTCGCTGACCATCCGCGATTTGACGCTGAATATCGATGCACCCGTCAACGACGCCATCAACGCCGAGCAGCTTTTGAACGTCGAGAGCGGCACGCTGACCATCGACGCCGCGGATGACGCCATTCACTGCGACTTGGTGCTGAACATCGGTGCGGACGGCACGGACGGCCCCACGATCGACATCACGAATTGCTGCGAGGGCCTTGAGGGCGCGGAGCTGAACGTTTGCTCCGGTGATATTACGATCAACGCCTCGGACGACTGCCTGAATGCGGCAAATTCCGACCTGACGGACTATGACTTCACGATGACGATCTCCGGCGGCACGATCGACGCCTATTCCTCCGCGGGCGACGGCTTCGACTCCAACGGTGACCTGACCATCACGGGCGACACAGTGATCGTCTGGACGGCCAACACGGCGGACAACGAGCCGCTGGATGCCGACGGCACCATCACCGTCTCAGGCGGCACGGTGCTCGCCGCGGGCGGCAGCAGCGGCATGGGCATGAACCTGGAGGCCGCGCAGCCCTGCGTCATTTACGGCTCAACGGGCTTTGGCGGCATGCCGGGCAGTACGCAGAGCAGCCTGATCGCCGCGGACGCGGATTTCACGATTGAAGACGCCGACGGCAATGCTGTGTACAGCGGCACAGCCAGATGCGGTGCGAACTTTATCCTCTTCTCATCTGCCGATGTGGTGGCGGACAGTGCGTATACCCTCAAGGCGGGCGACAGCTCCACCGAAGGGAACGCGCAGAGCGGGACGGTTTCCACCGGCATGGGCATGGGCGGCGGCTTCCCCGGCGGCGGACAGAAGCCAGACGGTGAACCGCCCAAGAGCTTTGACGGTCAGATGTCAAACGGCGAGAAGTCAGAGCTTCCCGACGGGGAAGTGCCCGAAATGCCCGGCGGCGAGCGCCCCACACCGCCCAGTGGGCAGGGAAGCCCCGCTGACGGCAACGCCCCAGCGGGCGACAGTACCTCCGATACCACTCCAACTGCCTAATGGCAGAGATAAAGAAAAGCAGACGGCTCACGCAGGCCGTCTGCTTTTTGCTGTCTGTTCGGTTTTACATCGTCTCAAAACCGACGATCACGCCGCCGCGCTCGGCATAGTAGCTGCAAAGACCACGGCAGGGACGGATCTCAATGTCTGCTTCGGGAAAGTGCCCGCGCAGCGAAGCGGCGAGCGCCCCAGCCGCCTCTGGATTTTCGGCGTGGTGGATGCGCACCTTGCCGCCGTGGTAGCCAGCTTCCAGAAGCTTCTGTACCATCGCCGCGCACGTCTTTTTTTCGCCGCGGCATTTTTCAACGGGCTGGATCGTGCCCTCAAGACTTGCGGTGGCGAGGATCTGAATGCCGAGAATGCCGATGGCACCCGCGGCGATTTTGCTGACGCGGCCGTTTTGCGCCAGATTGTGCAGGGACTTAAGACTGAAGAAGAGGTGCGTGGTGGCAAGATATTCCTGTGCCTTTTCGCAGATCACATCGAAGGGGAGGCCCTTGGCGTGCAGCTCTGCGAGCTTCTCTGCGAGCAACTGCATCTCCGGTCCCGTGCTCAGCGTGTCAAAGATGTGAATTTTGACCTCGAGATGCGACTGGAGATACACGTCGCGCGCGGCCATGGCCGAGGCACAGGTGCCGGACAGGCTGCTTGTGATGGTAATGACGAAAATCTCATCCGCGCCCTCGAACGCCTTGAGCCAGCCGTCGAGGCTGGGGCAGGCCGTGCCGGATTTGCCGTTATGGGCCGCGAGATAGTCGAGCAGCTCGTGCGTGTCGAGCGTTTCATCGTCCACGAAGTCGCGCTCGCCGGCGCGGATGATCATGGGCACGCTCTGATAGGTTACGCCCTCCAGCATCGTGAGGTTGGCAGAGGAGTCGGCGATCAGTTTCATCATGGGAAAGCCTCCAAAAAAATAATCGGTTATTCAAAAACCTGCTGTCAGGTGAAATTATCTTTGACTACAATACAACGATTTTCAATAACTGTCAATCGGTTTTTGGAAAACTTATTGACATTTTTTTCACCAAAGTTTAAGATGATGAAAACGCAGTTTGAACGGAGGAGCAGCTATGGACGAAAATATGCGCAGCCGTCTGGCGGAGTCTGTCCGAAGCTTTCATATCCCGCGGCTCGGGGAGATCCCTGACGTGGGGTTGTATCTGGAACAGGTGACACGTTATGTCAATCGATCCATCGCGGGATGCGGGCTGAGCCCTATCACATCTTCAATGGTCAGCAATTATGTTAAGCAGAAGATCATCCCCGGGCCAGAGAAAAAGGCCTACGGCGCGGAGAGCATTGCGTACCTCATCTTTGTCTCGTGCATCAAGAGCGTCGTCGCGATGGACGACATCCGCGCGCTGATCGGCATTCAGCACGAGACCTACGATCTGCCGACCGCTTATCACTACTTCTGCGAGGAATTTGAAAATCTCATCCGCTATGTCTTCGGCGCGAGCGACCATCTTGCAAGCGTCGGACAGGACGAGTCGGATGAAAAGGAACTGCTGCGCTCGGCACTTTTAAGCGTGACGCACAAGCTCTATCTCGACGCCTATCTGCGGCTGCTGAGGCAAGACGCGGAGCGCGCACAAAAGGAAACAGAGGAAGCGCAATGATCGTTGAACAGTTTGTCATGGCCTACGGCGCGGAGCAGGACCGTCTGCGCGCCCTGCTGCCAGAGGGCTTTGCCTCGCTGCGGCCGGTGCTGCGCATCAACGCGGAGGTGCGCGACGGCAAAACGGGGGCTCTCGAGTTCAACACTGCCGCGGAAAAAGCCGACAATCGCGGCTGGGTCAACATCGGCCGCTGGGACGATGTTCCCTTTACGAAGGACGGCAAAAAGACGACCTTCACGCTGCCGGAGCTGACGATCTCGTTCACCGGCGTCGGCATCGAGGGCGGCTGCCCTGCGGAAAAGGACAACGTAGGCTGCTATTACTTGAAAGACGGTACGTTTACGCTCGTGCCCGCGGAGAAGATCACAGCAAACAAGGAATTCTGCGACTGTGAATTCGCCTGGCGCTTTGCAGGCGGCGCGCACGGTGTCAGCCTTGGCAAAACGCTGCCCGCCATCCCCGAAGAGGAGACGACGCACTATGAAAAGGCGGCTTTCACGGTCGAAAATGCCGCCGTCATCCCCTGCACGCAGGTGTTGGGGGCCTATCAGGTGACGTTCGAGCGCTGATTTTTGAAAAGGGCTTGCATTTTTGCCCGCGCTTTGCTATACTGCGCAATCGGGAATGAGGTTCTCCCACGGCACTGCCGAAACCGCTTTTTTGAGCTGATGACTTCTGTGATTTTGAACGGTCACAGGGGGCATCAGCTTTTTTTGTGTCCGGAGGAGGAAATTTATGTTAACTTCACTCGCACTCGTCTTTTTGGTTGGCCTTGCGCTGGCCGCGCTGTGTCAGAAGCTGAAGCTGCCGCGCATCATCGGCATGCTGGCGACGGGCATCCTGCTGGGGCCGTGCGTGCTCAACGTGCTGGACGGCTCGATTTTGTCGATCTCAGCCGACCTGCGCAAGCTCGCGCTCGTTATTATCCTGCTCAAGGCGGGACTGTCGCTCGATTTGGGCGACCTCAAAAAGGTCGGCCGTCCGGCAATCTTGATGTCGTGCCTGCCCGCAACGTGCGAGATCATCGGCTATGTGCTGCTCGCGCCGTGCTTCCTCGGCATCACGCACGCGGAGGCGGCTGTCATGGGCGCGGTGCTCGCGGCGGTGTCGCCCGCGGTCGTCGTGCCGCGCATGGTGCAGCTGATGGAAAGCGGCCGCGGAACGGACAAGAGCATCCCGCAGATGATCCTGGCCGGCGCATCGTGCGACGATATCTTCGTCATTGTACTGTTTACAACGTTTCTGCACACGGCGCAGGGCGGCAGCGCCAACGCCGCGGACTTTTTGAGCATCCCTGCGTCGATCGTGCTCGGCGTTGCGCTGGGTGCGCTTGTCGGGTGGTTGCTCAGCCGCTTTTTCGAGACTGCCTATGCCCGAGCGCACTGCATCCGCAACAGCATGAAGGTCATCATCGTGCTGGGGGTCTCGCTGCTGCTCGTCGCGGCGGAGGGCTGGCTCGAGGGCATCGTGCCCGTGTCGGGTCTGCTCGCGGTCGTCAGCATGGCGTGCTTACTTAAGATGAAGTGCACGCCGTTCGTTGCCAAGCGGCTCTCTGAAAAATTCGGCAAGCTCTGGCTGGCGGCGGAGGTCATTTTGTTCGTCCTCGTCGGAGCGGCGGTCGATATCCGCTATATGGCGGGCGTGGGCCTTGCGGCGGTCGGCATGATCTTCTCGACGCTCATTTTCCGCGCCGTGGGTGTGTGCCTTTGCCTTGTCAGAACGCTGCTCACGGCGAAAGAGAGGCTTTACTGCGTGTTTGCCTATCTTCCCAAGGCGACGGTGCAGGCGGCCATCGGCTCGGTGCCGCTTGCGGCGGGGCTGCCCTGCGGCAGCATCGTGCTGTCAGTCGCGGTGCTCGGCATCGTCATCACCGCGCCGCTCGGGGCGTTTTTGATGGACACGAGCGCGCCGAAGCTGCTGAGTAAAGCGGAGGAATAAAGAAAAGGACTTGGACGCTTTCATCCAAGTCCTTTTCTGTTTTTATCAAGTGCTCACACGTCGAGCGCCATATTTGTGCGCTCCATTACCACCACAAGGATGGGAATGAGGATGAGCTGCAAGATGATGCCGGGGATGGCCGTCGTCACCGCGCCGGAGAGGAAGAGGGCGAGGCTGAACTCCGTGCCCTGAAGGCCCGCGAGCAGGAACTTCACAAGGCCCCACACAAGGCGGCCCGCGACCATCGCGGAGATGAGCGAGGCATAGATGCGCCAGCCTGTTTTCGGCAGCTTGCGGTACAGAAGACCGGCGATGGCGCCGTAGGTCGCCATTTCAAACGCCATGGCGATGGCGACCCAAACGGGCGGCATGCCGAAGATCATCGAGCGCAGCAGCGGGGAGATAAAGCCGACCGCGAGTCCCCACGGCCAGCCGCACATGAAGCCGCACAGCAGCGCGGGAATGTGCATGGGACAGAGCATGGAGCCGATCTCGGGGATCTGGCCGGTCAAAAACGGCAGGACCATCGCCAAGGCGAGGAAGAGCGCGGAATAGGTGAGCTTTCTCACCGGGGAAGCGGTACGGGCAGTTGCAGTGGCAGCGTTGTTCATGGTTTGTTCTCCATTCCTTCGAGCAGCAAACGGATGTGCGCCATAGCGTCGTCCAGAATGGCGGAGGACTTTTTGTCCACGCCCGCGACATACGTGCTGCATAGATTCATCGGGATGAGCACACGGTAGGCATTGCTTGACGCGACGGCGTTTGCCATGGCGGGGGAGATCTCACCCATCAGCGCATCGGCGATCGCGATGCCGATGGGGCCGACGATGATGTCCGCCCGGCGGCAGTTGACTACCACGGCATTTTCGCCGGTGGCGGCGCGGTCAGCGCCCGCGCGGCGCATCACGTCGGAAGCGGCGCTGTTCGTACCGACCGCCATGATCTCGAGGTGCGGGAAGGACTTTTTGATGTTCTCGACCAAAGTTTTGCCGAGCTTTCCGCCCTGGCCGTCGATGACAAGGATCGTCACGGTGTTCTCATCCTCTCTTGCGTCTTGTTTTCTGCGCGAAAACCCTTGAAAAGACAAAGAAAAGGCATCAATATTCCCCTTGCAGGGAGATTGATACCTTGGTGATACCTCGTTTGCTTTCAGGGAACGCGCGGAAGAAAAGTCAGCTTGTGCCAACGCTGCCAGCTTATGCCGACGCAGGAATTTTATCAAAAAAGCGCAGGGCTGTCAATCCCTTGCCCCTTGCGAAAGGGGCGAAAAAGCGCTATGATAAACGAAACTTTTTGGTAAAGGACCCCCGCCGCTATGACGAATTTTACCGATATTCGCGACTTTCTGCGCGCCCACTGCGCGCGCTATCCAGAGCTGGCGCTTCAGGACGTCTTCAAGGCGCTCTATCAGAGCGCCTTTGGCTGCGAGCATCTGATCGCCGGCCCGTCCGCCGCCGCAGACTACATCCGCGCCGAAGCGGCGCGAAGCGGTGACCGTATCTCCGAGCTCGTCGAGCTGCTCGGCGGCGACTACTGCCGTGTGCACCTCGGCATTTTGCAGGACGGCTTGAGCGCGGAGACGTTTGCGCGGCTCTTCGCCCTCTCTGCGCGGCACGAGGAGTGCGGGCGCGAAAAGCTCGAAGCGATGCTCACCGCCTTGCAGACAATGGCCGACGCGGGCGAGCTGCCGTTTTCTGCGCAGGAGACGGCGGAAGCTGTTGAGAGGTGGCGCAAGGACGGCTTTCCGCCGCTGCACCACTCCGAGATATTTCGGCAGAATTACGCGCCCGCGTACCGCGTCCTGCGGCGCGACTTCGCCCGCGCGCTGCCGCTGCTTGCGCGCATCGACCGCCTGACGGCGGAAAGAAGCCGCGTGCTCGTCGCCATCGAGGGCGGCAGCGCCAGCGGCAAGACGACGCTCGGCGAGCTGCTGCAAAATGTTTACGGCTGCCCTGTCTTCCACATGGACGACTTTTTCCTCCGGCCCGAGCAGCGCACGGAGGCGCGCTTCACGCAGCCCGGCGGCAACGTCGACCGCGAGCGCTTTTTGGAAGAGGTGCTGATCCCTCTGCGCGAGGGAAGACCCGTCGACTACCGCCGCTTCGACTGCGCGACGTTTACCATCGCCCCGCCGCAGCGGATTAAGGCGGGAACACTCAACATTGTCGAGGGCGCGTACTCCATGCACCCCGACCTTGCGCCGTACTACGATCTATCCGTTTTTCTGCCGATTTCGGCAGAAAAACAGCGCGAGCGCATCCTCAAACGGAATGCGCCCGCGCATGCAAAGCAGTTTTTCGACCGCTGGATCCCTTTCGAGCAGCGCTATTTCGACGCGCTCGATGTGCGGAACCGCTGCGATCTCATCCTTTCGGCGGACGATTAAATGAGCGTGCCGCTCGGCGCGATGCCGAGCACATATTCGACCGCAATCGCCACAAGAACGACCAGCAGCGAAATGATGAAGCCGTGAAGCATCGGCTTTGCGCCAGACTTGCACAGCGCCGCGAAGTTCGTATTGAGGCCGATGGCGGCGAGCGCCGCGACCATCAGGAACTTGCTGATACTCTTGAGCGTCGCAGCGAGGCCCGCGGGAATGACGCCGACGCTGCACAGAATGGACATTGCAAGGAAACCGAGGATGAACCACGGGAACACCGACTTCATATTGACCTTGACGCCATGGTCGCCGCTTTGCGCGGCGGCCTTTTTCTTGAGGTGCACGCTGATGGCGGCGAAGACCAGCACCGTCGGGATGATGGCGAGTGTGCGCGTCAGCTTGACCATCGTGGCAAAGTCGCCTGCGGCCTCGCTGAAGGCGT
>OOAA01001580.1_pt1 | contig 10925 bp, 10 predicted proteins | sample 1671671 | NCBI WGS metagenome assembly OOAA01 (sample SAMN06348180, study PRJEB24527) | human gut metagenome | biome: human gut; feature: ankylosing spondylitis patient; material: feces | host: Homo sapiens | place: China | collected 2015-10 | reverse complement strand
ATAAGAAAAAAGAAGAGAAGAATAAAGAAAAAGAAAAAGAAGCATTCAAGATTTGTTTAGACAAGATCCACAAACACGGCCTTGAGATGAAACTGATCGATGCGGAATATACATTTGATAATAATAAAGTGCTGTTTTACTTTACGGCAGACGGACGAATTGATTTCCGTGAGCTTGTAAAGGATCTGGCGAGTGTGTTCCGTACCAGAATCGAGTTAAGACAGATCGGAGTGCGTGATGAGACGAAGATCCGCGGCGGGATCGGTATCTGTGGAAGACCACTTTGCTGCCACACGTATTTATCTGAGTTCGCACCGGTATCGATCAAGATGGCGAAAGAACAGAATCTGTCTCTGAATCCGACGAAGATATCAGGTGTGTGCGGAAGGCTTATGTGCTGTCTCAAGTATGAGCAGGATACATATGAGTATCTGAACAGCAGAATGCCGTCGGTAGGAGAAAAGGTAAAGACACCTGAGGGAATCATCGGAGAGGTCAAGTCAGTCAGCGTGCTCAGGCAGCTCGTGCGTGTTGTCATTGACAACGGCGAGGAGAAGGAGCTTCGTGAGTACACTGTAGATGATCTGCGCTTAAAGCCGCGCCAGAAAAAGGATGTAAAGCTCACCGAGGAGGAGCTTCGCGAGCTCAAGGATCTCGAGGATATCGGCGACGAGACGATGGAGGACAAGTCACAGGAGAAACCGCAGAGAAACCGTGGACACCGTGACAACAAAAATGAATATCGCGAGCGCCGTGATAAGCGTGACAACAGAGAAAGACGTCCGTACAGGGCGGACATAGAGGCAGCGGAAGCTTCTGCAAATGAGACAAATGAAGTAAATGCTGCAAATGCCGGCAGAGAAAATAAGGACGGTTACAAAAAGCCGTACAAGGGCGGCAAAAACAGACCAAATAAGCAGAAATACAACCGCAACAAGGATTACAAGAACAAAAACTATAATAAAGATTACAACAGGGACAAAGACAATGGAAGCACTGATACACAGTAATGAGCGCCTGGACGATTTGTGCCGCAAGGGCTACAGGCTCATACAGGATCCAAAGCTGTTCTGCTTCGGCATAGACGCCGTGCTTTTATCTGACTATGCAAAGGTAAAGCGCGGCGAGAGAGCTGTGGATTTGTGCACCGGAAATGGTGTGATTCCGATACTTCTTGAGGCAAAGAATAACGGAGAGCATTACAGCGGGCTTGAGCTTCAGCCCCAGTGTGCAGACCTGGCGAGAAGAAGTGTGAAATATAACCATCTTGAGGACAAAGTGACCATAGAAGAGGGAGATGTGTGCAATGCCTCAGAGCTTTTCGGTCGAGAGTCCGTGGAGGTGGTGACGGTAAATCCGCCGTATATGATAGGTCAGCATGGTATCAAAAATGCAGACGATGCCATGACGATAGCACGCCACGAGGTCAGGTGTACACTTGACGATATAGTCAGGGAGAGCGCAAAAATGCTCAAATTCAATGGGCGTTTTTACATGGTTCACAGACCATTCAGGCTGGCAGAGATCTTTAGCACGATGATGAAATATCATATCGAGCCAAAGCGCATGCGCCTTGTGCATCCCTACGCGGACAGGGAGCCAAACATGGTGCTCATAGAGGGGTTAAAGGGCGGCAAAAGCCGTATAACCATCGAAAAACCGTTAGTTGTATACAAGGAGCCTAATGTATACACGGATGAGATATATGAGATATACGGCGATAAGCCCCGGAATAACGGAAAATAACAGGAGAATCATATGACAGGAACACTGTATCTGTGCGCAACTCCGATAGGAAATCTGGAGGATATCACATTCCGTGTGCTGCGCACACTTAAGGAGGTAGACCTCATCGCAGCGGAGGATACGAGAAACTCCATAAAGCTGCTCAATCATTTTGAGATAAAGACACCCATGACGAGCTATCATGAGTTTAACAAGATAGATAAAGCCTACCAGCTTGTGGCAAAGCTTAAGGAGGGCAAAAATATAGCCCTCATCACCGATGCCGGAACACCCGGCATTTCTGACCCGGGTGAGGACATCATGCGCATCTGCTACGAGGAGGGCGTGCCTGTTACCTCGCTTCCAGGGGCAGCAGCGTGCATTACAGCGCTCACCATGTCGGGAAGGCCGACCAGGAGGTTTGCGTTTGAAGCATTTTTGCCGAGGGATAAAAAGGAACGCGCGCGCGTCATTGAGGAGCTTAAAAACGAGACTCGTACAATCATCATCTACGAGGCGCCTCATCATCTTATAAAGACAGTCACAGAGCTTTACAATGCGCTCGGAGACAGAGAACTCACCGTGTGCAGGGAGCTTACGAAAAAGCACGAGGAAAAGGTACAGACTACATTTTCGGAGCTTTTGGAGCGTTCAAGGACACAGGAGCCAAGAGGCGAGTATGTGCTTGTAATCTGTGGCAGAAACGTGGCTGAAATAGCAAAGGAGCAGCAGGAAACCTGGGAAGCCATGCCGCTTGAAGCGCATATGGCACACTATGAGTCACAGGGCATTGACAGGAAGGAAGCCATGAAGCTCGTGGCAAAGGACAGAGGTGTCAGCAAGAGGGACATATACAGACAGCTTCTGTGAGCTGACAATAATACATTCTGCAGCAAATAGTTAGGATTGGATATGAACGATATAAAACATGACATAAAAAAACGACATAAGAACCTGACAGAGTTCAGATACATCGCAGTTGGCTTTTTTCTGACAATATTATCAGGGGCAAAAAGGCTGAGCCTTCCGTTTTCTTCAAGAGACGGACAATGGACTAATTTCCTGGACTCACTTTTTACGGCAACAAGCGCAACCTGTGTGACAGGTCTTGTTGTGTTTGATACTTTCAGACACTGGAGTATTATAGGGCAGCTCGTGATTCTGGTGCTGATTCAGATAGGAGGCATGGGCTTCATCTCAATCGGTGTGGCATTTTCCATGCTTCTGCACAAAAAAATAGGACTCAGACAGAGGGATCTGATGCAGGAGAGCGTCAATGCACTCGAGATTGGTGGAATAGTTAGGCTTTTCAGCGTGATAATAAGGGGAACCTTCCTTATCGAAGGCATAGGAGCGGTGCTTTTAGCAATACGCTTCATACCGGATTTTGGCATATTAAGAGGCATATATTTCTCGGTGTTCCACTCGATATCTGCATTTTGCAATGCAGGCTTTGATCTGTTCGGCATAAAAGAACCGTTCTCATCGCTGACCTTTTACCACAGCAACATCTATCTCAATATCATCATTATGCTGCTAATTATTACGGGAGGCATCGGCTTTCTCGTCTGGGGCGATATCGGAACACACAAGCACAGGATCAGGCGCTACTCTCTGCAAAGCAAGGTCGTACTGATGACATCTGCTGTCTTGATCGTTCTGCCTGCGCTGTATTTCTTTTTTTGTGAATATGACCATGAGACTATCCATGACCGGACGATCCATTCACTGTTTCAGTCTGTCACAACACGAACCGCAGGCTTTAACACAACTGATCTCGCTGCTATGGATGAATCAGGTACAGCCATTATGATCATTCTTATGCTTATAGGCGGTTCCCCGGGTTCAACGGCGGGCGGTCTGAAAACAACTACAATAGCGGTGGTTGTGATTGCGGTATTTTCAATGGCGAAAGGCGGTGACGATATAAACACTTTTAAGCGCAGAATTGTGTCTGATGTGGTTAAGCAGTCGGCGGTAATTATTTTGATTTATCTCTTTGCGGTTATGCTTTCGTCAATGATAATTTGCAGCGTAGAAGGATTGGGTATGTCGCAGGTATTGTTTGAAACCGCCTCGGCGGCAGGCACTGTAGGAGTGTCAAAAGGCATAACAAACCAAATCTCGGCAATTTCAAAAATAATATTAATGATAATGATGTATGGCGGACGAATCGGCGGACTTTCGCTTGTGCTTGTGTTTGGACAAAGAAAACCCGAAGCACCTGTAAAGCGCCCTACAGAACAGATATTAATCGGTTAAGGAGAAACATTTATGAAGTCGGTACTTGTAATCGGAATGGGAACAATTGGAATTTATCTTGCACGAAAAATGCAGGACCTCGGCAATGAAGTAATGATTGCAGACAAGGACGAGGAACTCATACAGGAGCTTTCACCTGAATTCAACGACGCTTTTTGCGGTGACTGCTCGGCAGACGGAATTTTGAAATCTATAGGAGTTAATACTTTTGATTATTGCTTTGTGACAATCGGTGAGGATTTTTATGCCTCCCTCGAAATTACTTCCATTTTAAAGGAACTCGGTGCAAAGTATGTAATTGCAAAGGCTAAAAGGGCAAGACAGGTTGAATTTTTAAAGAAAATAGGCGCTGATGAGGTTGTATATCCCGACAAAGAGATTGCCGAAAACCTTGCGGTAAGATACAATGCAGACAATATTTTTGATTATATTGAACTCACTTCGGAGTATTCTATCTTTGAAATTCCCGTGGTATCATCGTGGGTTGGAAAAAAGGTAATGGATGTTGATGTTCGCCGTAAACATAAGATTAATATTATTGCGGTAAAAAATGATAATGAACTTAATCTGAACCTTGGCGGCGATTATGTCTTTGATGAAAACGACCACCTTGTAGTGCTTGGCAAATCAAGTGATGTATTCAGTGTTGCATCAGATGTAAAAAGACCGTCACGATAATATGAAAAGGGGAACTCGGCAGGGTTCCCTGTTTTTGAAAGGATGTTAATATGATAATAGCGGCAGTCGATTTGGGCAAAGCAAGAACAGGTATAGCGGTTTGCGATAAGACAGAGTTTTTAGCGTCGCCGCATACGGTAATTTTTGAAAAATCACCCGAAAAACTTTTTGAAAAAGTGAAAGAAACCGTTGTGAATTTAAAGGCTGAAATCGTGGTTGTGGGTCTTCCTAAAAATATGGACGGCAGTGAGGGCGAGAGTGCGCAGAACGCAAGAGCCTTTGCGGAGCGTTTACACAACGAAACAGGGTTGCAGGTGGATTTGCAGGACGAAAGAGGTACTACCATTACAGCCCACAACTTTTTAAACGATACAAATACAAGAGGCAAAAAAAGAAAAAATGTGGTAGACGAAGTTGCCGCAACGATAATTTTGCAAAATTATCTTGATAAAAGAAAGAACAGTAAGAATTATTAATTTATACAATTTGTATTTAGCACATCTTTTAACATAAATGTTGAAAACTATGTGGAAAGTGTGAAAAGCTATGTTAAACGACTGTCAAAACTACAGCCCTTTTACAAGTAACACCCAATCTTTTACAGAAATGTAACATTTCAACAATTAACGCAGGAGTTTTCAACATAGGTGTTAATACTAGAATTTGATTACAAATAGTATAAATCTTGTGTCAAGGTATAATTTTCAACAAAAAATTTAAGCGAAAAATTTTGAAATGAAAGGGTTAAAGGCAAATTCAAAAAGGAAAGAAAATCGGCGAATGGAAGATAAAGAACTTGTGTTTGACCGTGAACACCATATATTGTATACGAAGCAGTGCAGGGAGGAAATTTTAAATAAAATTTCTCTGCATTATTCTGCCTAAGATGTTGAAAAAATATTCACAAAGGTTCAGCTTCAGTATATTGAATTTTTAAAAGATTACAGAACAGATTTAGGCGGAAAAAAGAATTTCCACAACGGCGCGGCGGAAATTACGATTGTATTGCTCTGTTCAGTTATTATGTGGTGTGCAAAGAAAAAACATCTCTTGCGGAAATCGAGGAGATGGAGGGCAATTTGTTTTTGCATGCATTTAAAAATTTGAAGTTTGTCGATTGCAATAAACCGATATATAAAAAGCTGATGTATTGGTCTTTTGCTTTATCTAAAAAGAAGTGTGACAAGTGGGACGATTTTGATATGAATGTAGCTCCGTACAAAAAAGATGAGCCAATCTATTATGAATTTACAAAATGTCCGATTGCGGATTTCGCAAGGGAACATAATTTGCTGGAAGTGATGCCTGCAATGTGCAATCCCGACTATACCGCTAAGGAGCTTATCCATGCAAGACTTGTAAGAAAAACAACCTGTGCAAACGGCTGTGTGTGCGATTATACAATTTGCGGAGATAAGGACGAAGAATATCTCAAACAACACGAAGAATACATAGACGATGAGGGTTACAGGAGAAATAAGTGATGAGATGCATTTCATATACAATGTATTTTTTTAATTATTTCACTTAAGTTTATATGATAACCAATAATTTTCCTAACTTTTGATAAAGCCCCACATTTCAATGGCAAACAAAAAAGCACTCTTTGAGAATCAACTCAAAGAGTGCATATTTTTTATTTGATTTTAGCTGAAAACATTATTGAAAAGCATTACAGAGATAATTCCGCAGGTTGAGCCGAGCAGCATACCGCAAACTACATCTGTAAGATAGTGAACTCTCAAGTAAATTCTTGAAAAGCCAATCATAAATGCCAAGAAAAGAATCGGCAGACAAGCCGCAGGCTGACATCTTAACAGTGCCGTTGTTGCAAACGCAAATGACGCCGTTGTATGACCTGACGGGAACGAATAAAACCTCGGTTTGTTTATAATCTGCTCCTCGTCCTCAAGCAGATGACAGGGGCGTGTCCTCTTTACAAGATGTTTAATAATGATTTCGCCCATAAGGTGAGCAAGGCAGAGGGCAAAAACAAAGTTAAAGCCTGTTTTTCTCCACTCCGGTACAACAAAGAACGGTATGCAGATCGCCCACCATACAAAGCCGGCATTTCCCAGTCTTGAAGAAGCTACCATAATTTTGGTTAAAGCAGGCTTGTGCATTCTGCTGATATTATATAGAACTTTGTTGTCAACTGTTTGAATCCGCCCGAACATAAAACAAAACTCCTAATCAACGCTGATACTGTTAAATTTCCAAAAGATGTTAATAATTTTAGCAAATAATTATTATACTTTGAACAATATCCTTACACATCTTTATTATAGCACAAGAATTTTGTTTTGAACAGAGCTTTTATAAAATTTATCTTAATTTTATGTTGATTAAATGAGCGACCGACGGGATACTTTCACCCTGTCCCGATGAGGTAGGACTCATCAACGCACCTGTTGCCATGAAAAGAATATTGTTGTATTTTCCGCTGTTTACGGAATTTAAAATTTCCGAGCAAAATACCGAACCTGCACATCCGCAGCCGGAACCTCCTGCGTGAACATCCTGTCCCTCTAAATCAAAAATCATCATACCGCAGTCATAATGCTTTGGTTCAAGATCGATGTTTTCAAGGCTAAGCAAATCATAGAGCGACCTGCTGCCGACCAAGCCCAAGTCCCCCGTAAAAACAGCGTCATAATCGGACGGCTTTGTATTTGTGTCGGCAAAGTAATCAATGAATGTCTGTGCTGCGGCAGGCGCCATAGCTGCTCCCATATTATTAGCGTCGGTTACGCCGAGGTCAACTATTTTTCCGGCCGTTGCCCGAGCTATGCAAGCGCCCTTTTTAGCGTTGCTTACAATGCAACATCCCGAACCTGTAACCGTCCACTGTGCGGTCGGTGTGCGAACTCCGCCGTATTCGAGAGGAAAACGGTACTGCCTTTCCGCAGAGGCAAAGTGAGAAGAGGTAACGCACGCAGCGGTGTTTGCCGCATTGCTCTCAACAAATACAGCCGTCATAAGCAAGCCTTGAGCCATTGTGGAACAGGCTCCGTACTGCCCGAGGTAAGCAATGTTGAAATCACGCAGACCGAAGCTTGACGATATACATTGGTTGAGCAAATCTCCTGCAAAAATGTAGTCGATGTCCTCTGCTTTAACACCGGCTTTCTGCATTGCGGTTTCTACAGCGGTAAATTGCAGTGTGCTTTCCGCCTGTTCATAGGTGTTCTTACCGTTATAGCTGTCATAAATAATCTTGTCAAAGCCTTTGCCGAGAGGACCTTCGCTCTCTTTCTTTCCCGCAACCGAGGCGTAACCGATTATTGACGGCATTTCTTCAAAGCCGAGCGTGTGACCTCCGATTCTTCGTATCATAAAAAAACTCCCTTCTGCACTATTATCTGCAAAAGGGAGTTTAATTATTATAAATAATCGGCGTGGTGAGTAAAATCAATAACCCCAACGGTCAAAGAATCTTACATCTTCGTATGTGAGAATGTAATTCTGACTTTCGTGAAATTCGCTTGCAACAAGGAGAGGATTATACATATAAAGTATTCTGTGCTGAACGGCATCGTGGTTTTCGTCAAAAATATATCTTACAGCCTGTTTGCAATTGTCGTTTGCGGGAATGTCCGTACTGCCTGTGTAGTGATAATCTCTGATGATTGCATCAACGCTTGTAAATCCGTCAAAGCACATTGCGTCTTTTACAGACTGTGCGATAAGTGATGCACCGACAAATCCGCCCGAGCCAAACTCGCCCATACAAAGTCTTTCAAGCAAATCTCTGTCGTGATCCGAAAGTGTAACCTGACCGCTCTTGTATGTTTTGTCCGGATTGTCAATAGCTACAAGATAGCCTGCGTTCCACTGCTCGTTGTAATCGGCAGGTTCTGCGGCAGGAATTGCTGTGGCAAATTGTACCGTAGGTGCTTGCGTTGTGGCAACCGTAGACGCTTTGGCAGTCGTTGGCTTTACAGTTGTAGGAGCGGTTGACGGTTTTACCGTTGTTGCCTGTGTTGAAGCCGGTTTAGTCGGCTTTGTTGCAGCAGCCTCCGTAGGTTCACTTGCTGCGGTGTCTGCTGTGGCGATTTTTGTTATATTAGGATTAACACGGCTTTTGTATGCTGTGTCAGAAGTAGATACGGCGGGTTTCTTTGTCTGCGGTGTGAGAGCTGAAATTACAGAGTGACCTAAAAGTGTAAGTATCAGCACGCCCAAAATAACAGTGAGTACGGTGTTTAACTTATTTTCGAAAAATTTTTTCATCCTCATCAGCCTTTTTATTATATTTTTTACAATATGCGTATTTACACGCTCATACTAAAAATTATAGCATAATTTATTGATTATTTCAACTATATTTTATACTTATGTTAAAATTGCAATACTTTTAAAATTATCAGTGAAAATTTTTGATATGACAGAGTAAATTTTGACTATTGCTTTGCTTTGCACAGGTGCTTTTTTGTTGAGTATGCCACACATATATCCAAAATATACAAATTAAAAGCAGGATAAAATTTGTAAAAAATGCTTGAAAAATGCGATATTTCGCATTATAATAAATGTGTATGAGTGTAGAGGCTCAACAATAATCGAAAGGAGAAGTACACATGATTTATTCAAATGAAGTAGAAAAGATGTGCACTGTCGCAAAAGGTCCAAAACACGGTCCTGCACCTATTCCTGAAGAGGGTAAGTGGGTAAAATCCTATGATATTAAGGATATTTCAGGTCTTTCACACGGTATTGGCTGGTGCGCACCTCAGCAGGGTGCTTGCAAGCTCACACTTAATGTAAAAGACGGTATCGTAGAAGAGGCTCTTGTAGAAACAATCGGTTGTTCAGGTATGACTCACTCAGCTGCTATGGCTGCTGAAATTCTCCCTAACAAGACATTACTCGAGTGCCTTAATACTGACCTTGTTTGTGATGCTATCAACACAGCTATGAAAAACATTTTTGAGCAGCTCGTTTACGGTAGAAGCCAGACAGCTTTCTCAGAGGGTGGTCTTCCAATCGGCGCAGGTCTTGAGGACCTCGGTAAGGGACTCCGTTCACAGGTTGGTACAATGTACAGCACAAACGCTAAGGGCGTTCGTTATATGGAAATGGCCGAGGGCTATGTAATCAAGACAGCTCTTGACGAGAATGACGAGGTTTGCGGCTATCAGTTCGTAAAGCTTGGCAAGATGCTTGAGGACATTCGTCACGGTGTAGAGCCAAACGAAGCTTACAAAAACAACATCGGTCAGTACGGTCGTTTTGATAATGCGGCTAAGTACATTGACCCTCGTGAAGAATAATTCGGTAGGAGGACACTATAATGGCAGTTACATTTGAAAGTATGGAAAGAAGAATGCCTAAAATTGAGAAGTGCCTTGCCGAATACGGTATTGCAAGTCTTGAAGAGGCAAGAGAGCTTTGCAACAGCAAGGGTTTTGACGCTTATGACATCGTTAAGGGCGTTCAGCCAATCGCATTTGAGAATGCAGGTTGGGCTTACACACTTGGTTGTGCGGTAGCTATTAAGAAGGGCGTAAAGACAGCTGCAGAGGCTGCAGAGTGCATCGGTATCGGTCTTGAGGCTTTCTGTATCCCTGGTTCGGTTGCAGAGCAGAGAAATGTTGGTCGCGGTCACGGTAACCTCGGCGCAATGCTCCTCAGAGATGAAACAAAGTGTTTTGCATTCCTCGCAGGTCACGAGAGTTTTGCTGCCGCTGAAGGCGCAATCGGTATCGCTCGTAACGCTAACAAGGCAAGAAAAGAGCCGCTTAAGGTTATTCTTAACGGCCTTGGTAAGGATGCTGCTTACATCATTTCAAGAATCAACGGCTTTACATATGTAAAGACACAGTTTGATTACTTCACATCAGAGCTCAAGATCGTTGAAGAGAGAGCTTTCTCAGACGGTGAAAGAGCTGCTGTTCGTTGCTACGGCGCAGACGATGTTCGTGAAGGTGTAGCTATTATGCAGCACGAAAATGTTGGTGTATCTATCACAGGTAACTCAACTAACCCAACTCGTTTCCAGCACCTTGTTGCAGGTACATACAAGAAGTGGGCTATTGAGAACGGCGTTAAGTATTTCTCAGTTGCTTCAGGCGGCGGTACAGGCCGTACACTTCACCCTGATAACATGGGCGCAGGTCCTGCTTCATACGGTCTTACAGACTCAATGGGCAGAATGCACGGTGACGCTCAGTTTGCAGGTTCATCTTCAGTTCCTGCTCATGTTGAGATGATGGGTCTTATCGGCATGGGCAACAACCCGATGGTCGGCGCGACCGTCG
>OOAA01001575.1_pt1 | contig 10973 bp, 7 predicted proteins | sample 1671671 | NCBI WGS metagenome assembly OOAA01 (sample SAMN06348180, study PRJEB24527) | human gut metagenome | biome: human gut; feature: ankylosing spondylitis patient; material: feces | host: Homo sapiens | place: China | collected 2015-10 | reverse complement strand
ACATGAGCGCGCTGATGAGCGGCGCATGTATCCTGTTCCTTTTCTGGAGCATCACGCACCTGGTACGCAAACTTGTGGTGACAGACGAAAACAATATCACACGCGGCCAGATGGTTACCATCATGGGTAGCGGTCTGGTGGGCGCACTTGCCTACACGTTCAGCGATACCTTCTGGTTCAGCGCTGTGGAAGGCGAGGTGTATGCCTTCTCCTCACTGTTCACTGCCGTCGTATTCTGGCTCATACTGAAATGGGAGGACGTTGCCAACGAGCCTCACAGTGATCGCTGGCTGATTCTCATTGCCTACCTGACCGGTCTGAGTATCGGCGTGCACTTGCTGAACCTGCTCTGCCTGCCCGCCATCGTACTGGTATACTACTACAAGAAAGTACCCAACGCCAATGCCCGAGGCTCCCTGCTGGCATTGCTCGCTTCGGGCATACTGGTAGCAGCCGTACTCTACGGCATCGTGCCGGGTATCGTGAAAGTGGGCGGCTGGTTCGAACTGCTCTTCGTCAACACGCTGGGCATGTCCTTCAACACGGGTGTCATCGTATATATCATCCTGTTGGCAGCCTGCCTCATCTGGGGTATCTACGAAAGCTATACCGAACGCAACAAGGCACGTATGGCACTCTCGTTCATACTCACCATCGCCATGCTGGGTATCCCGTTCTACGGACACGGTACCAGCTCGGTAGTTATCGGTGTCATTGTCATTGCCGCATTGTGGCTCTACCTCCGTCCGAAGACGCAGGCAGCCGTCAAAGAGAAATTCCGCGTATCGGCACGCACGCTGAACACCTCGCTGCTCTGCACCATGATGATTGTCATCGGATATTCCTCGTATGCACTTATCGTCATCCGCTCCACCGCCAACACGCCGATGGACCAGAACTCTCCGGAAGACATCTTCACACTGGGCGAATACCTGGGACGCGAGCAGTATGGCACACGCCCGCTGTTCTATGGCCCTGCCTTCTCCTCGCAAGTGGCACTGGACGTGAAAGACGGTTACTGCGAACCGCGCATCAAGTACAACGGCACGAAGTTCATCCGCAAGGAGAAAGCTACGCCCGACGAAAAGGATTCGTACATCGAAATCCCCGGACGCATTGAGTACGAATACGCCCAGAACATGCTGTTCCCGCGTATGTACAGCAGTGCCCATACACAACAATACCATGCCTGGCAGGACATCAAGGGTTACGATGTGCCCTATGACAAATGCGGCAACATGATTATGGTAAACATGCCCACACAGTGGGAAAACATCAAGTTCTTCTTCTCCTACCAGCTCAACTGGATGTACTGGCGCTACTTCATGTGGAACTTCGCCGGACGCCAGAACGACATACAAGGCAGCGGAGAAATTGAACACGGCAACTGGATTACCGGTATCCCGTTCATCGACAACTGGCTGGTGGGCGACCAGAGCCTCTTGCCTCAGGAACTGAAAGACAACAAGGGACACAACGTATTCTACTGCCTGCCCCTGCTGCTGGGTATCATCGGCCTGCTATGGCAAGCCTACCGTGGACAGAAAGGCATCCAGCAATTCTGGGTGGTCTTCTTCCTCTTCTTCATGACCGGTATTGCCATCGTGCTCTACCTGAACCAGACTCCGAGCCAACCGCGCGAACGTGACTATGCCTACGCCGGTTCGTTCTACGCCTTCGCCATCTGGATTGGTATGGGTGTGGCAGGACTCGTCCGTCTGCTTCAAGACTATGCCAAGATGAAGGAACTGCCTGCTGCCGCCATCGTTTCCGTAGCCTGCCTCTTTGTCCCCGTGCAGATGGCAAGCCAGACTTGGGACGACCACGACCGCAGCGACCGCTACATGGCACGCGACTTCGGCCAGAACTACCTGATGTCCCTGCAAGAAAGCGGCAACCCGATTATCTATACCAATGGTGACAACGATACCTTCCCCCTCTGGTACAACCAGGAGACCGAAGGTTTCCGTACCGACGCCCGTACCTGCAACCTCTCGTACCTGCAGACCGATTGGTACATCGACCAGATGAAGCGCCCCGCCTACGACAGTCCTTCTCTCCCCATCACCTGGGACCGTATGGAGTACGTAGAAGGCACCAACGAATACGTCCCCATCCAGCCTGAGTACAAGAAAAGCATCGACCAGCTCTATGCCGAAGCCGAGAAGCAGGCACTGGACGGTAATCCCGAAGCACTAGTCAATGTAAAGAAAGAATTCGGTGACAACCCGTATGAGCTAAAGAATATCCTCAAGAACTGGGTGCGCAACAAGAATCAGGACTTGAAGGTGATTCCTACCGACAGCATCGTCATCAAGGTAGACAAGGAAGCCGTGCGCCGCAGCGGCATGATGATACCGGGCGACTCAATCCCCGACTACATGCACATTTCGCTGAAAGGCAAACGCGCCCTCTACAAGAGCGAGTTGATGATGCTCGAAATGCTGAGCGAGGCCAACTGGGAACGCCCCATCTATATCGCTGTCAGCGTAGGCAGGGAGAACCAGCTGAATATGGAAAACCACTTCGTTCAGGAAGGTCTTGCCTATCGTTTCACTCCGTTCGACACCAGTAAGACGGGCGTGACAATAGACTCCGAAAAGATGTACGACAACCTGATGAACAAGTTCAAGTTCGGTGGCATCGACAAGCCGGGCATCTATATCGACGAGAACGCAATGCGCATGTGTCACTCTCACCGTCGCATCTTCTCCCAACTCGTGCAGCAGCTGATGCGTGAGGGCAAGAAAGACAAGGCAAAAGCCGCCCTGGACTATGCCGAAAAGATGATTCCCGCCTACAACGTGCCTTACGACTGGCAGAACGGTGCCGTACAGATGGCGGAAGCCTACTACCAACTGGGCGAAACCGCCAAGGCGGACGAGATGATGAAAGCCCTTGCTGACAAGGCTGTAGAGTACCTGACCTGGTATCTGAGCCTGGACGACAACCGCTTCATGATTTCTACCCGTGAATTTGAATACCACTGGGCTGTACTCGATGCCGAGGTGAAGGCCATGAAGAAGTACAACTCCAAGCTCGCCGAAATCTACGAGCCGAAGGTGGAAGAACTGTATAATATGTATGTGGACAGAATGAAGGAGTGAGAATAAGGATTAGGGATTAAGGATTAAAGGATTAGGGATTAGCCTGTGCAGTTCATCACTAATCATTAATAACTAATCCTTAACCCCTAATCCTTAACCCCTAATCCTTAATCATTAACCCCTAATCCTTAATCCCTAATCCCTTAATCCTTAATCACGTGTTTATAGAACAACCTCCTGAGTTTTTTCGCAAACTATATCCCGGTGCAGTCTGGAGGATGGACCCCAATGAAAAAGCCGTTTATCTGACTTTCGACGATGGCCCTATCCCCGAAGTAACTCCCTGGGTGCTCGACCTGCTGGATAAGCACAACATCAAAGCCACCTTCTTCATGGTAGGTGACAACATACGGAAGCATCCAGACGAATTCCGGATGGTCGTTGAGCGTGGGCACCGCATCGGTAACCACACCTTCAACCATATCCGTGGATTTGAATACACGGCCAAGAATTATCTGGGAAATACCGAACAGGCGAAGATTTTCATGGAAATGGGTGGGGACATCAATTGCAATGTGGAGAAGGTTCTCTACCCTCTCTTGTTCCGCCCTCCCCACGGCCATATGTTCGCCAACCAGTATCTCACGCTGAAACGAACCTACAAGATTGTGATGTGGGACCTCGTGACCCGCGACTACAGCAAGAAGCTGCGCGGTCCGCAAGTGCTAGCCAACGTGATGCGCTACGCCCGCAACGGCTCCATCATCACCTTCCACGATTCCTTGAAATCCTGGTGCAACGGAAACCTGCAGTACGCATTGCCGCGCGCCATTGACTTCCTGAAGGAAGAGGGATATGAATTCAAAGTATTATAAACTTGAAACAGCAGAAAGTTACCAACATCTGCTGTCACAATAAATTCCACATAAAATAAGAAGGGGTTGTCTCGGCAAAAGGCAACCCCTTACATTTTATAGGCTCATGTCCTGTTCCACAAGAATAAACAGATGTTTTATAATTACCAAGTAAATGTACATCTGTATTCATCCCACTGGTCTTTTACAACCAGTTCCGTAGGATAACTGTCGGAATTCAATGTCCATGTAAAATACATATCGGACACAGAGTCCTCGCCATTGTATGTATAATGCCCTACAAGCGGCAGATGTTTCGTAGCCTTACCAAGCATGCCTCCATAATAGGCATATATCATCTCGTCCATATCCACATCCAGTATTTCATCAAACAACATCAGGCAGCCCTTATTCTCGATAGGAGCTGTTATATTATCCGTCGTATAGTCTATGGCAGCACTATACTCCCACTCGTCATTGCTGTCGATAATTCCGTCACCATTGAGATCCCCACTAGCTACATAACGTGTGGAAGTCTTCACCACATCTCCATCCTTATAGGTGATGTTCGTTATTTCACCATCGCTTTCAGAGCGTTTCATTACAACCAGATGGCCTTCAGTGTCGTATTCCATCTCCCAAGTAAACTCATCGGCATCGGGAGTACCAGCGTGGTCTATTGAGTTGCAAAATTCCACATAACCATCGCTGTTGAGCTGCAAGTTCAGTTCTGTAACATCGCCCTCTTCATCCGTCACGGTGATTCTTGCTCGGTCCTTTGCAACATCTGCCTTTGTAGTAGCGGGAAAGTACTCAAAGACGGCTTTATCCCCATCCTCAGTTGTAATGTTCGTCACCAGCCCTTCTTCATTGTGAGAAATCGCCATGCCCGAAACCGACTTCGGAAGCCCTCCCGTAAACACTTGCGAAGGATTGACCACAGTGGCGGTGTTTTCGCCACCCTCACCATTCTCATTTTCGTCATCGTCACTGCAAGCAGTGAATCCCAAGCACAACGCCACACCCAACATGGAGGCAGCCATCATTTTAAACATTTTCATAAGTTACAAATCTTGTTTTATCCCCATCCCTCTAAGGAAAATCCATAATAACAAAAGTATAAGGAATGCCGTCCGTATCTCACGACAACAAGACTCTGCCATTCAAACCCGGACAGATACTTTTGGCCATTTATCATTCCCAGACAAAGCTTAATATTTTTTGCAAAGTAATAAACTTTTCCTTTCACTCCTTGTCACTGAAAAAGGTGATTTTTCAGCCACATACAGAAAAAATTCAGCATCTCCAATAAAAAGCAAAATGAATAAGACGTATATTTGCAACAACTAAGCACAGATTGAATTCCACTAAAATATACCGATATGAGGGTACGCCATACTAAGCTATTATCACTCCTCTTTTCTTTAACCACTATCCTGCTTCACGCCGGAGAAATACCAACAGACACTCTGTTGGCACACTTCTACAACCGGGCAGCCAATCTCATGGAAGAAGGACACTACGATGAAGCGCAACGTAGCTTCGACAGCGCCTTTGCCACCCGGAACGTAAAGCACTCCTTCATGTATCCCATCTTGCTGAACGAACAAGCCACACTACTGATCTATGTGGGAAAGACAGAAGAAGCCTTTGCCATGAAAAAAAATGTGCTCCCCTACCTGCCGCAGATAGATGATTTGGAAAAGCACATCAGCGTATACAACGATTTGGGACTCCTCTACCGTCAGCACCAAATGAATGACTCTACACTCTACTATTACAATAAAGCACTGGACAGTGCCTTGCAATATGGGGACGAAAGCTGGATAGCCCACATCTGCAACAATGTGTCCATCCTATACTTCAATATCAGGCAGCTGGACGAAGCTGAAAAGTATACCGACATGGCCACCGAACATGCCGCCAGAACCGAAGACCCATTCGTAGCTTTCACCACCTGGCAAATCAGAGCAACCATAAAGGCTGAGCTGAACAAGCTGGATGATGCTGAAAAATCCAACCGCAAAGCCTGGAACATTGCCTGCCACGGAGAGGGAAACGAAGACTTATGGAAGATACGCTGCCTGCCCGGCATGCTGAGACTCTTTGAACGAAAAGAACAACCCGATTCCATAGACCACTACTTGAAATTGGGGAACAAACTACTACAACGGGTACCATCCAACTCCATCGCTGCCATAGGATTCATACAATCGAGGGCAGCCACCGAAACAAACCGCAAAAACTATGCCCGCGCCTTGAAGGACTTCCACTGGCTGCGTAACCGGAAAACCGGTACCGAGCCCAAAACATTATTTACACAAATGGCACGATGCTACGATGCCTTGGGAAACCCCAAACTGGCCTACACCTATATGGATAGTGCCCGCATGTGGACTGATACGCTGGCACAGCACAATCTGACGCAACAAATGGCAGAATTCAACGTGAAATATCACACACAAGAAAAGGAATTGGAGATAGCCCACCTGCAACAAGAACAACTGGAACACCAAGCCTTCCTGCTAAAAGCCTCCATTGCTGTAGCCCTTCTGTCCGGTCTTGCTCTCATTACTTTGTTGACGCTCCGCCACAAGAAACGAATAGCCGAAAAGAAGATTGAACTGCTAAAGCAAGAAAACGAACTGAACTCGGCACGCCGTTACATTGAAGGGTTGGAAGAGGAATGCAAATATTTTGCCAAGGAACTGCATGACGGCATAGCCAACGACCTGCTGGGGCTGCAAATGAAGATAGAAACTTCTGCCGGCAAAGGGAATGAGCAGGAACTGGCCTCACTCGTCAGCAAACTGAGAAACAACGTGCGGAATATCTCACACGAACTGATGCCTCCCGAATTCGAGCATCTCAGTCTAGACCAGATACTCGACCGTTATGCTGCCAAACTGACCGAGAACACCGGCATAGAGGTCAGCTATCATCCAACGGAGAACAACGCATCACGCCATCTTCCCAATGAAACCGCTTATGAGCTGTACCGCATCGTACAAGAGCTCACCATGAACATCGTGAAACATGCCTCAGCCAGTCATATAGTCATCAGTCTCCGTGCCGACAATGAAAATAAATATACCCTGCAAATTACAGACAACGGTAAGAATGCAAACAAGCAACAAACAGCAACAAACAACAATGACGGCATAGGATTGCGCACCGTAAACGACCGTATCAGAGCCATCAACGCTACCGCCAATGTATGCTCGTCAACAGAAAACAACGTTTTCACCCTACTGCTTAACATAAACGAATGAAACCAAACAAAGAAACATACAGAATACTGGTAATAGATGACCACCCGATTGTTGCTGAAGGCATCATCGCATTGGCCTCGCAACTCGAAGGAGTGACGTGCAAAGGAGCCACTTGTGCAAAAGACGTGGAACAACTGACCCTCAAAGAGAGATTCGACCTTTGCATCATTGACCTTGAACTACCGGATATGAATGGATTCCAACTCATATCCCACCTTCACAGCCAGATACCCAAATGCGGCATTTTAATCTATACCATGCATGAAGAACCTTGGATCATAGCCAAATTATCCACCCTAAACATCAACGGAGCTGTTTCAAAAAATGCCAGCACCAGCGAATTGAGAGACGCCATCAGTACACTGAAAAACGGAACCAGATACTTCAGCAATGTTTTCAGCGAACTGGACAAGGAAAAACAAAACACCCTACCACATGCACTTCCCGAATTGTCGAGACGTGAAAAAGAAGTGCTCGCCTATCTCTCGCAAGGACTGAGCACTTCTGAAATATCCCAATTACTATTTCTCAGCATCAATACAATACAGACTTACCGGAAGCGCCTGATGGAAAAACTGGAGGCCAAAAACGTTGCAGAACTTGTCTACAAGGGGAAGAGCTTATTCTGAGAACACTTGTCATTCGCCCGGACAGTTACAAGCCTCCAGCTTCTCAAGCTTCTCCGTCTGAAAAGGAAGAAAATCAACTTAGCGGATACTCACCGTCATCGGATTGCGCACCTTCTGTGCAAAATCAGCCATGTATCGGTTCCAGGCTTCAGCAGTCTTGATGTCCGCGCGGTCCCAGGCAAAGCCCCAGTAATACACGTAGTCAGCGCCCGGCTCATAGTCGCTGACAACCAGTACATGACCGTCCGCATTGTTACGCATCTTCTTCTCCTCTATGGGGAAAAGCACGGTTTTGGCTTCCTTCACAACGGCAGGGAAAGCGGCCCCCATAAATATCTTGCCATTATCCGGTCCGGTAGTGGGGTCTACATACGTCATATAGCCACCGGCGGCATCAGCCACCACAGCACCGTCCGGTTCGTGCAGCACAATACCGGTAACAATGGGCAAAGATTCCTTTAGATTGCTATACGAAACGGCAGTACGGTTCAGATGAGAACCGGCATCCAGCGTAATCAGACGTGTTTCCACCACCGCAGTATCCCCTTTCACAGCCAACGGATTGAACTCCAGCTTCACGGTGAAGCGCAACGGACCGTTGTCCAGCACCTCCTGCGTCTTGTAGCACCACGGATAGATAATGGTATCATTCACCATCAATGCAGACACTCCAGCTCCCAATGTTGGACCTACTGCATAGCAGTCCATGCCATAACCGTGGTCTATATGATAGGAGAATGTGCGTACCAGCTCATCGGCTGCCTTCGGGTCTGTCTTGCGCAATTCATTAACCTGCTTCCAGGAGTCTGCATCCAGTTCCTTGGCATACATGTCTTCCAGTACCGGTGCAGCAGTGCCTCGCTTCGTGAACAAGTCGTAGCCGAAACCGCGTTCACCCCTTGCCTGCAATGCAGGACCGTAGGCACGGAAGCCTACCAAGTCGTTCTCCCAGGCCATGTCGTCCAGACGTTCGGGATACTGCCGCCCACAAGCCCTTACCTCCACATCGACGGGAGTACCGGCCTGGACGGTATATGCAGCCGATGCATTGGCAGCTACCGTCGCAGGGAAGATTAATTTGTCATCGTAGGTCACTTGGTAAGGCACCTGCTCCCCTTCGACATTCAGAACCACAATCTGTGCGGTGTCTGCCAGATTCAGAAGGTTTGAGATTTCGGTCATGGACACCTCTACCATCTCATCGGAACGGTCCATCGCTAACGGATTGGTTACCGTAACAGTCACTATCTTGCTATCGTTGCAAGCAAGACAGCAGAGGGCCGCCATACATAATAAAAGAAAGTTTCTCATATAATCATTGCTTTTTCCTAATCAGTTGTATAACTTTCTTTTAGGCGCGGATTTCGCGGATTATACGGATTTTCCTTATCCTTTCCGCGAAATCCGCGTAATCCGCGCCCAAAAGAAAAAGGTGACAAGTGACATTATCCTGCCACTTTATCACCTTCTCAATTATCCTTAAATTTATTTCGGTTGCTTTCCGATATAAGCCAAGATACCTCCGTCTACATAGAGGATGTGACCGTTTACCGCATTAGAGGCTTCCGATGCCAGGAACACTGCCGGACCGGTAAGTTCTTCCGGAGCCAGCCAGCGGCCTGCCGGAGTCTTGGCGCAGATGAACGAGTCGAACGGGTGACGGCTACCGTCGGCCTGCTTTTCACGCAGCGGAGCAGTCTGCGGGGTAGCGATGTAACCCGGACCGATACCGTTACATTGGATGTTATATTCACCATATTCAGAGCAGATGTTGCGAGTCAGCATCTTCAAGCCACCCTTGGCAGCGGCATAGGCCGACACAGTCTCACGACCCAGTTCGGACATCATAGAGCAGATATTGATAATTTTACCGTGGCCCTTCTTCATCATGGCAGGCAGAACAGCCTTTGATACGATGAACGGAGCATTGAGGTCGATATCGATTACACGACGGAAGTCAGCAGCCTCCATCTCGTGCATAGGAACACGGCGGATGATGCCGGCATTGTTTACGAGGATATCAACTCTGCCATACTGCTCCAGTGCGAACTTGATAAGTCCCTCTGCTTCTGCAAAATCAGCTACATTTGCCTTATAAGCAACTGCTTCTCCGCCAGCTTCCTTGATCTCTGCTACGAGACTGTTTGCACGCTCCTCTGAGCCATTATAATTGACAACTACCTTTGCGCCATATCCTGCAAATGTCTTTGCAATGGCTCTGCCGATACCACGTCCGGCACCTGTTACGACTGCTACCTTATCCTTAAGCATTCAGTTCCTCCAATTTCTTCAGATCATCAACCGTTGCGATGTTGATGCATTTCATTTCCTTGTTGATCTTTCTCATAAAGCCGGACAGAGTCTTTCCAGGTCCAACCTCTACAAATATATCTACGCCGTCTGCGATCATAGCTTCGATACTCTGCTGCCATCTGACAGATGAATATACCTGACGCATCAGTAAAGTCTTAACCTCTGAAGCATCTGTTACATAACATGCATCAGCATTACATACATACGGAAGGAAATCGTCTGCGATCTCTACATCTCTTAAGTATGCATATAACTTTTCACCGGCCGGTTCCAGCATCTTGGAATGGAATGGGCCGCTGACATTTAACTTGATCACTCTCTTGGCTCCTGCTGCCTGAAGGGCTTCACATGCTTTGTCAAGGGCTTCTGTCTCACCGGAAATAACGATCTGTCCGGGGCTGTTGTAGTTGGCGACGTCGATGCCGCATTCGGCGCAGACTTCGCGGATTGCCACAGGATCACCGCCGAGGACGCTCGCCATTCCTCCGGAGGTGCTCCGCACAGACCTTTGCGATCACTTCTGCATCTGTAGCGATAACGGCTGCCATAGCACCCTGACCAAGCGGAACTTCATTCTGCATCAGGATACCACGCTGTCTTACGGTACGGATCGCATCCGGAAGCTTCATAGCTCCACAAGCTGTAAGTGCGCTGTACTCACCAAGTGACAGACCTGCGAATACATCTGCCTTCAAACCTGCATTCTTTACATGCTCATAGATAGCAAGTTCTGCTGCTACCATAGCAGGCTGTGTATATTCTGTCTTGTTGATATCTTCATTTTCCTCAAAGCAGATCTTCTTCAGATCAATGTCAAGCACACTGTCTGCTGTATCGATCACTGCCTTACTGTCTTCA
>OOAA01001574.1_pt1 | contig 10974 bp, 7 predicted proteins | sample 1671671 | NCBI WGS metagenome assembly OOAA01 (sample SAMN06348180, study PRJEB24527) | human gut metagenome | biome: human gut; feature: ankylosing spondylitis patient; material: feces | host: Homo sapiens | place: China | collected 2015-10 | reverse complement strand
TCGCCGTCTGACTGCCTAAGCTTTCCTGCAGGGTTCCCTGCTGCGCGCCGACAATCAGGCTTGCGCGGGGCGACATCTTGGCGATATAGATGGTCTTGACGTCCCCTTCTCTTGTCGTATCGGCCGCTGTGCCGACCGACATATCGTCTGTGTTTGCATTCTGTTCGTCCGAATACAGAATGGTCAGGCTGTTGTTGATGTTTCGGGCGTTTCCATACCTACTATTCGAAATCGCACCAAATTTTCCGGTGGCGTAAAGGGTTCCTCCGTTCATGGTCAGGGATGCAGTGTCAATACCGTAACCGGAATTTAGATTCAGCGTTCCATTCTCAATCACGATGGTTTTAGCGCTCAAGCCGTTCCGACCGCCTTTGGTGGTTATCTGTGCCCCGTCTTTTATGGTAAGTGTCCCGCCGGCGGTGTCGCTCCAACTGCCGTCCTCAATACCACCTTTCCCTGTAGGAACATTGACCGTCAGACTGCCGCTTCCCTGAATGGTCAGACTACGATAATTCATTTCCAGAGCGGAGACCTCAGCAGTATCGGAAATTGTAATGGAATTCTCGCCTCTCAGCGTGATTGTTGTGTCGCCCTTCAACGTCACCGGGGTAGTTATGGTCCGGTTCTCCCAGGTAACATTGCCGGAGATGGTTTCTTCAGTGCTTGCCGCAGCTGCCATCAGGGGCATTGCCCGCTCTGTTCCCTTGCAGGCAGAGAGATCCGCATCTTCCGCAGAGCAGATGGGACAGGAACTTCGTTCTCTTAACATTGATGCCCAGCATCAGTGCACTCTGGTTGTTGCCGCCCACAGCATAGAAACTGCGGCCCATCTTCGTCCAGCGAAGCATGACAAACATCACTATGACTACCATCAGTGCTACTATCACACCGATTTCCACATAGGCATTTACATAATTTCCCAACTTGTTCACAGATCCCATCCCCGGAACGAACACACGTGTCTCCTTCAGTGCAGTGAAGTTTTCATTCGCCACATTGAAGGGCTTAGTATTTACGATGGTGGTCATGCCTCTGGCAAAGAACATCCCGGCCAGTGTCACGATAAAGGGCTGGATATCCAGGTACGCTACCAGGAAGCCCTGTACGATACCGAAGGCAAGGCCGATAGCAACGGCGATCAGCATAGAAATGAATACATTGCCTCCGCCAAAGTCCAGGTATACCGCACAGCTCATACTGACCAGTGCTACCACGCCACCGACGGAGATATCGATTCCACCAGTGATCATGACTAAGCTCATACCGCAGGAAAGTATGATCAGAGCTGCGTTGGCGTTCAGGATATTGAAAAACGTCTGTGGCTTTAAAAAGCCTTTTCCCTGGAACACGATAGCTCCGATATACATTGCAAAAAATACTACAATTGTGATGGTCAGCAGCAGATTGGTATCTGTCATATTTTTTAACTTCTTACCCATTTCAGCCAACCTCCTTTACGGTCTTACTCTGCTTCAGCTTCTTGCCAACAGCGGACAGCCACTCTCTTACCTTTGGCGTGCTTAATACCACCAACAGGATAACTACCACTGCTTTGTAAGCGGGAAGCGCATCCGACTGTACGTCAAATTTGTATAAGGTGGTGGTCAGGAACTGAATAACATAGGCACCCAGGATTGACGCTGCCATGTTGAACTTACCACCGCTTAAGGAGTTGCCGCCCAGTGCTACTGCCAGAATTGCATCCATCTCGATGTCCTTTGCGATCACAGAGTAGTTGATGGAGGACAGACGGCTTACCTTGATCAGTGCCGCTACCGCCACACACAGTCCTAAGATCACGAAGGTCAGGAACTTAATAAATGTGGGATTCAGTCCATTTAATTTTGAGGAATTTTCATTGATACCAACGGACTGGGTGTAAAGCCCCAGTGTCGTGAACTTCAGTACCAGGAAGATCACCAGTACGCACACTGCCGCAATGAAAAACGGTGTGGGAATGGGGATTCCGGGAATAAATCCGCCGAAATAACTGAAGGTCGGATCACTTACAATAGGAAGTTCGTTGTTGTTGATCCATGCAGCGATGGAACGGCCTGCCGTATAGAGGATCAGCGTCGCTACCATGGGCTGGATCTTGAAATACGCTACCAGCACACCGTTAAATGCGCCGAAGAGCATTGCCACCACACAGGCGATCAGAAAAGCTACGATAATGGGAGCCTGTAAGGTATCGGGTCTGGAATTGGTACCGCACAGTACCCGCAGGATCACACTGCCTGCAATAGCGATGGCCGCGCCCACACTGATATCCTGTCCGCCGGATGCGGCAGTGACCAGTGTCATGCCGATAGCCAGGATTGCCAGTTCGGAACCGTAGTCTAAGATTGTCATCAGATAGCCGGACAATACCGGATCTCCTGCGCTGTTATATCCCAGTGTGATCTTGAAAAAGCTGGGATCCGCGATCAGATTGAATACTGCCAGAATGATCAGGGCTGCAATGGGAATGAATATCTGCTGCCGGAACAATCCGCTGAGGAAATTTTTATTCTGTTTTTCCACTGTTTTTTCCTTACTCATGTTTACTCTCACCTCCGGCAATCGTACTCATAATCTTGGTCTGGGTCAGATCCTCCCCGGACAGCTCTCCTACCACCCTGCGGTCTCTCATGACTATCAGCCGGGAACAGGTACGGAGCATCTCGTCGGTCTCAGAAGAAATGAAGGTCACGCTCATGCCTTCACCTGCCAGCTTCAGTACCAGCTTCTGGATATCCACCTTGGTGCCGACATCGATACCTCTCGTAGGCTCATCCAGGATCAGATATTCCGGATGGGTCAGAAGCCACCTGGCTAGAATTACCTTCTGCTGATTACCACCGGACAGTGACTTGATGGGAGTCTCGGCGGATGCAGTCTTAATATCCAACAGTTTGATGTATTCGTCTGCGAATTTATTAGCTTCCGCCCGGGAGATCGGTCGGAAGAATCCACGAAGCACCTGTAGTGCCAGGATAATATTCTCTCTTACGGACAAGTCACCTACGATACCGTCCCGCTTACGATCCTCCGGCAGATAACCAATGCCATGACGCATAGCATCCAGAGGCTTAGTGATCTTCACCTGTCTGCCATTCTTTTTCACTGTACCGCCAATGATACGGTCGGCACCGAAAATAGCACGGACACATTCGCTTCGGCCGGATCCCAGCAATCCGGTAAATCCGTTGACCTCACCCTTTTTGATATAGAAATCAAAAGGCTTGATCCCGGCGTCACTGCACAGATCCTTGGTCTCGAATAGCGGCTCTGTGCTTTCTGCTTTCTGATCTGCTTTCTGTTCACCCTTGATGTCGGACAGGTCATCCAGCTCCTTGCCGAGCATCTTGGATACCAGCTGTACTCTGGGCAAGTCCTTGATGGCATATTCGCCTACCAGTCCGCCATCCCGCAGGACAGTGATCTTGTCACACACTTCATATACCTGATCCAGGAAATGAGTTACGAAGATAATACCCACGCCTCTGGCCTTCAGATCACGCATCAGACCGAAAAGCTTTTCTACTTCCTGCTCATCCAGAGAGGAGGTCGGCTCATCCAGGATCAATACTTTACAATCCATATCTACAGCTCTGGCGATGGCCACCATCTGCTGTACAGCGATAGAGCAGCTTGCCAGCTGTTGGGACGCTTTCGCAGGGATATCCAGATTCTGTAAAATCTTATCTGCGTCCTCATTCATTTTCTTCCAGTTCTGATAGATCTTGTTAGAACGTCCTATGTACATATTCTCTGCCACGGACAGATTCGGACAGAGTGTGATCTCCTGATATACAGTACTGATGCCCAGCTTCTGTGCCTCCTGCGGAGAGTGAATGGACACGGCCTTGTCTTTGCCGTCGATGAAGATCTGTCCTTCATCCTTGCTATAGACACCTGTCAGCACCTTGATCAGGGTTGACTTTCCGGCACCGTTTTCTCCCATCAATGCATGGATCTCACCTTTGTTCAGATGAAAATCCACACCCTTCAGAGCTCGTACACCGGGAAAGCTTTTGTGAATATTTCTCATTTCCAATACTTTGTTATTGTCCAAAAGTTTCACCCCTTAATCTTCTTTGATCTTTGATAAAAGAAGCGCGGAGCTAGCATGCGCCGCGCTTCTGGTCATTTACGTCAGACTAGATACCGTAGTTGTCTACATCTTCCTGAGTAATGGTGGTCGCATCGAAGCCCTTCTCGTCCATGATGATGGTCTTCTCGGAGATGGTCTCACCGTTCTCCAGCTTTTTGATGATCTCATCAATATAGGAAGCCTGGAAAGGATTGCACTGTCCATCGTAGTTCCAGTTGCCTGCCTTCAGCTCTTCCAGAGCCCACTTGTTGCAGTCAAATCCCATAACGATAACGTCTTTGCCTACGCCGTGGGAGATATTAGCCTTATCCAGAGCTGCTACTGCACCCTTAGCCATATCATCGTTCTCAGCGTAGATTACGTTGAAAGGAGTACCTGCATCGATCACGGACTGTACGATCTGCTGTGCTTTCTCTGCGTTCCACTCAGCGGTCTGCTGTGTTACGAGATTGAAGCCGTCGTTTGCTGCCGCGTCATCCAGGGCACCGGTACGTCCCTGCTGTGCTGCAGAACCCATAACACCCTGTAAATGAATGATGTTATATTCACTTAAGTTCTGGCTCTTTAACCAGTCAACTGCGGTCTGGCCTTCCTTTGCCATATCGGATACGATGGATGCCTCATACAGGCTCTCATCTGCATCAATGGTACGGTCGAAGAGGATAACTCTGATGCCTGCATCCTGTGCGTCCTTCAATACGGAATCCCAGCCGGCAGTATCTGCTGCAGACAGAAGCAGGTAGTCAACGCCATCCTGGATGAACTTCTGTGCTGCGGTGATCTGCTCGTCGTTCTTTAAGCTATATGCGAAGGATGCTTCGTAGCCGTTTGCCTCAGTGAAAGTATCTTTCATATCCTTATCATTTGCGGTACGATAACCGGACTCGTTAGGGTCATTGTTAATGATACCGACCTTGATCAGATCTCCGGATGCATCCGCGCTTGTAGTTCCGGCGCTTGCGGTGTCCGTAGCTGCACCTCCGGTGGCTGCGCTGCTGCCCGCATCAGAGGAGCCGCATGCTACCAGACTAAATACCATGGTTGCTGCCATTACTGCTGCTAAAATTTTCTTTTTCATTGTATAACCTCCCAATTTTTTGTTGTTCAAAGAACTATTTCTTTGATGATCCTATTTTATCGTGAAAAAAAGCAAAAAACCATGAAGATACCTCTCGGAAAAGTTGGAATTTTTATGGCAAAAAAGAACCACCCTCGTAAACGGTTGAATATTTTACGATGATGGTTTATTTTTCTCACAAAGTATATTCCGGCAGCCGTACCGTCACGCAGGTTCCCTCGCCATAGGTACTGGTAATGGTGATCCCATATTTTTCCCCGAAGTTCAAACGGATCCGTTCATTTACATTATAAAGTCCGTAGATTTCCGTCTCACAGGCATTTCGATTGCGGATGCCCTCCCGTACCTGTCCCAGGCGTTCCGGTGTCATGCCCCTGCCATTGTCGGTGATCCGCAGGATACAGTCACTGTCCTCCATTTCCCCATCAATGCGGATCATACCCTTTCCCCGTTTGTTCTTAATGCCGTGGTACAGCGCATTTTCCACCAGCGGCTGCAATGTGATCTTGGGTATCCGGCTGGAGTACAGTTCTTCCGGCACGCAGATTTCATATTGGAGAATATCCTGATATCGCATCTGCTGGATTTCCAGATAGCTGCGCACATGCTGAAGCTCTTCCCTGACATCCAGAATATCCTGTCCCTGATTTAATGAAATGCGGAAGAAATCGGACAGACTGCCTACCATACTCACAACCTTTTTCTGTTCACCGGCCTCCGCCAGCCATACGATGGCATCCAGCGTATTATATAGAAAATGAGGATTGATCTGGGACTGCAGCAGTTCAAATTCCGCCTTGCGCAGCCGCACCTGCTCGGTCTTCACCTGCTCCAGCAGTTCATTGATCTTGTCGATCATGGTATTCATAGAATCGCTGAGTACCCGGGCCTCCAATCCGCCGGTCACATCCGATCGTACCGTCAGATTTCCTTTCGCCACCTGATCTGTCACCTGGGTCAGTCGTCTGATAGGTCTTGTAATACTCAGCGGAATATAATAGGATAAAAATAAACACAACATCAGGATCAATGCAAAAGCGATCACAGAAAACCGGATCATATTCACAAAAAAGTCCTGATACTGCTGTCTGCTCTCCTGGATCCCACGGATCTCATAATAGATGTATCGTGACATCGTGTCTCCTACCAGAGATGTCACGATCTGTACATCATTTTCCCAGATTTCTATATTATCTTCGTAACGGTTACCCTCACGGATATTGTCCTCGATCCTTCCAATATAGGTTCCCAGGTTATTCAGATATTTCTTTACGCTGGTCAGGCGCTTGCGATTCTCCTGTGATTCAGTTAATTCCTCCAGTCCTGCCACGATCTCATCTGCTTCCTCCAGCATGGCATGGAGACTGGATTCCTCCAGCGTCTTGTTGCCCACAATGAGGAGATAGGTCTCATAATCAAAATCCTTTTGGAAATCCAGGCTGAACTGACTGGCCATAACAGAGGAATTGACCATGTCCTCATATCTGCGATTGTTATTCCACAGATTATAGAAACAGAAGATCAGAAACAATACAAAAGGCACTAAAAGGCAAAGATAAGAATATCTTATCTTTGCCACAAGCGTAGAATGATCGTAAATTTCTTTTAACCTTTTTCTCATAAGAAGTCCTTTCCGCGATCGTGGCTATTTGATGCCGCCCCGATACTGGGTAGGTGTCATCCCCTGGGTCTTTTTGAACAGATAGGAAAAATAATGAGGGTCCTTGTACCCTACCTCCTGACTGATCAGGCTGCTGCGTTTGCCGGTGCAGCGCAATAATTCCTTTGCTTTGTTCATACGGTAATCCGTCAGATATTTAATGAAACTCATCCCTGTCTGCTGACTGAAGATCATGCTCAGATGATTCGGTGAGAAATTCACGTGGGATGCCAGCAGATTCAATGACAGCTCCTCTTCTGCATAGTTTTCCTCTATATATTTCATCACCTGCTCCACCACATCGTCATAGCGGCTGCTGGCTACTCTGTCTCTTGCTTCCAGCGCTTTGTCCAGGATCCGTATAATATACTGTATAGCACTGTCGCTGTCCTGCTGCGTCTTCTCATCCTGGCTCGGAGTCTCCGGATCCTGCGTATCTGTTGACAGGCTTTCCAGGAAATCCGCCACGCAGAAATAGGCATCCATCGTGATGTACTGCCTGAAAATATTGGACTGCAGTGCTTTGTTGCTCAGATCCCGGAAAAATTCTTCTACGAAATAAACGACCTCTTCTCTGTCTCCCTGCTTTAAGAATTCCTGGATCCTGGTCCGATCGATCTGTTTGGGATTGACTTGCTTGATATCAAAGTGCTCTTCTTCCGTTCCCTGTGCCAGATACCCGCCATCCAGGATGCGGCTGTCCTGCACCAGATACCTGTGAGCAAAAGCATGACTGGCCTGTTCAAAGGAGACCGGAAGCTCCCGCAGACGGTTCACCGGTCTGCCAATGCCTCCGAAATAGCGGACGTGCTCATACTTTTCCATAATATCTTTGATCTTCTCAATATATTCCTGCTGCTGAAGCTGTAACTGTTCTTCAGATTCCGCCTTTAGCAAAAATGCTTTGCCCTCCAGGTTACGGTCAAATGATACTACCGTTGTTCCGTCCTCCAGTGACCGCAGTTCTTCTTCGATGCGGATCAGGCTGCCGGAGTATTCGTCCTGTGCATGGCGCAGTGACTGCGTCTTAAATAAAATAATATTGTACCACGGTGCCGACAGATCGATGCCTAGTCTCTCCGCTGACTCCAGTAATTCTGCTGCGGTATTATCCCCAACGACCAGACTCTGGAACAGTTTTTTCCGCTCTCTGAGTGTATTTTCCTCCATCTCCTTCAAATAGCGTTCACGGATCTGGGTAGCTCTGCGTTTTTCCTCGATCTTTGCTGAGAGTTCCTCCAGTTCGGCCAGAAGTTCCTCTCCGTTAATCGGCTTGGACAAATACTGCGCCACCCCCAGTTTGATGGCTTCCTTCGCGTATTCAAATTCCTGATAACCGGACAGAATGATGATCTCGATGTCCGGAAGCTCTCTGCGGATCAGTCTGCTGAGCTCCAGCCCGTCCATAAACGGCATCCGGATATCAGTGATCACGATATCCGGACGCAGCCTCTGGATCATGGGATAGGCCAGTTCTCCGTCACCGGCCTCCCCACAGAACTCATAGCCATGAGTCTCCCAGTCGATATTATTTTTGATTCCCTCGCGGATGACGAATTCATCCTCCACCAAAAACACTTTTAACATTTTTACGATACCCTTCTTTTTACTGCGGATAGAAGTTTTTGGGGTTCCTGTCCACTTGAAGTACCCTAGCGGTAGAATACCTCTCCCAGCATCAAGTCTCTCTTCAGATCACGGATCTTTGTATCCTTGTCGATATATACAGCCTCGATACCCATCATAGCTGCCCAGTCACCCATCTGCTCAGCCGTCAGATCATAGGTAAAGGCGGTATGATGCGCACCGCCTGCCAGGATCCAGGCTTCCGCTCCGGTATACATATCCGGCTCCGGTGTCCAGAAATTGGTGGCTACGGGCAGCTTTGGCATAGGTTTCTCCACTTTCTTACAGTTCACATCATTGATGATCAGGCGGAAACGATTGCCCAGATCGATCAGGGATGCAGCAATGCCGTGTCCCTCCTTGGAAGTAAATACCAGTCTGGCGGGATCCTCTCTGTCTCCCATGGACAGAGGCTGGCATTTGATGCTGATCGGACCGTCCGCAATAGTAGGACAGATTTCCAACATATGAGCTTCCAGAATACCCTCTTTTCCCTTGACCAGATTATAGGTATAGTCCTCCAGCATGGAAGTACCCTTGGCATCCTTCACTCCCCCGGTCATGATCTTCATCAGACGCACCATGGCTGCTACTTTCCAGTCGCCTTCCGCACCGAAGCCGTAGCCTTTCTCCATCAGCCGCTGGATCGCCAGTCCCGGTAGCTGCTTCAGGGCACCCAGATCACCGAAATGGGTCACGATCGCCTGATAGTTTTTCTCCTCCAGGAAGCGTTCAAAACCCAGTTCGATCTGTGCCTGCACCGCTACATGCTTTCTGAACTCTCCGGGATCTCTTCCCTCTAATAAAATATTATACTTCTCATAGTACTCATCTACAAGAGCATTGACATCAGATTTGGAAACTGCATCTACACTCTCTGCGATCTCGTTTACGGGGTAAGCATCTACTTCCCAGCCAAACTTGATCTGTGCCTCTACCTTGTCGCCCTCGGTTACCGCTACATTGCGCATATTATCTGCCACACGCATGATACGGATATGGCTGCTCTCCACCACGCCTACCGCGGTGCGCATCCAGGATGCGAGCTTGCCCTGTACCACCGGGTCTGACCAATGGCCCACCACCACCTTGCGCTCCATACGCATACGGCTGACAATGTGGCCGTACTCTCTGTCACCATGTGCAGACTGGTTCTCATTCATGAAGTCCATATCAATGGTATCATAGGGCAGCTCCTCGTTAAACTGCGTATGGAAATGCAGCAACGGTTTGCGATACTCCTGCAATCCCAGGATCCATGATTTCGCCGGAGAAAAGGTATGCATCCAGGTGATCACGCCGGCGCAGTTTTCATCCAGATTGGCTTCATTGAAGGTGCGGCGGATCAGCTCGTTGGTGATCAGGGTCGGCTTCCATACAATCTCGTAGGGCAGCACACCGGAAGCATTCAGGGCATCCACGATTTTGTGGGAATGCTCCGCCACCTTCGCAAGGCACTCGTCTCCATACAAGTCCTGCGAGCCTGTACAAAACCAGAATTGATAATTTTTCGTCTGTAACATAAGTAATACCTCCTGTAGTTGAATACAATTTCGATATTACCATATTACAACTTGTATGCTTCTGCTAACAAGTTGTATTTCCTACGACAAGCTCCGGCTGGATGAGAATCTTTCTCTCTTCCGGTCCCAGAGATTCCCCATGAAGCAGTGACAGTAACAGCTGTGCCGCCATTTCTCCCAGTTTTTCCTGGGGATGAACGATAGTGGTCAGTTGAAAACCTCCGCCGATGGCCATGTAGGAATTGTCATAACCGGTGACGGAAATGTCCTCCGGGACGCGAATCCCCCGGGCCGTCAGCGTCGGGATGACCTGCATGGCGATCTGGTCATTGTAACAGACCACACTGTCAAGTCTGGTTCCCTTGGAGATCAGACGCCGGATTCCCTCCTGTGGGTGGACTTTACGATCCTCGGTATGGAACCAGATCACCTTGTCCGGATCGTAGAGGACACCTGCTTCCTGCAGGGCCTGTACATAGCCCCGGTGACGGTTCTGTCCCTGGATGTCATCTGCCTTGAACACTCCGGCAATATCGCGATGCCCGGTATCCAGGAGATATTTTGTGATCAGATGACCTCCCCTGCAATCGTCCATCAGCACCTGGGGCTTGTCTTCCATCTGGTCGAAGCAGCCTTGAATAAACACATAGGGAATTCCGTATTCTTCCAGCCGCTCATACAGATGCAGATGTCTGCAGCTGATCTGGCTCTTACTGGGTTCGATGATGACCCCGTCGATATCCTTCTGCAACAGTTCCTCCAGACACCGTGCCTCCTGGCTCCGGGAGTTTCTTGTATTTTTTAATAAAATGCTATACCCCTGTGCCGTAAGAACTTCATCGATGCCCTGAATAACCCGGGGAAAAATATAATCCGACAGATAGGTGGTCACCACGGCAATGTTGTGAGACTTATGCTCCGGGCGGACCCGCTCCGACACAAAGGTGCCTTTCCCGTGTACCGCATAGATGTATCCCTCCTGTTCCAGAAT
>OOAA01001573.1_pt1 | contig 10985 bp, 6 predicted proteins | sample 1671671 | NCBI WGS metagenome assembly OOAA01 (sample SAMN06348180, study PRJEB24527) | human gut metagenome | biome: human gut; feature: ankylosing spondylitis patient; material: feces | host: Homo sapiens | place: China | collected 2015-10 | reverse complement strand
TTCGGCGAACAAAAAGTCCTTTGTTCCCTCGGGAGTCATTTTTAAATTCTTTTTCATAATTACCTCTCAACGCTTTAGTGTGTTAATACGGTAATATATTAACACACTAAACTTGATTTGTCAACACTATTCAGATGAAGCGAAAATTTTACGATTATTCATTTGTATTTTCTGAGGATTCGTCTTCATCATTTGTTTTGTTACGGTTGATGAATTTCATAAGTTTTTCTCTATGCTGCATTTCTTTTTCTTCACGAAGTTTTTTCTGCTCTGCGGCAATTTTGGTATAGTTAAGCACCTCAAAATCAAGAGCCTCCTGAGCAATTCTACCCTTTGAGTCAATTTTGTTTTTAACTCTCTTGCCGACAAGAGCATAGATTACAGCATAGATTGGTGTGCCGAGAATAAGACCGAGCACACCGAACATTCCTCCGCCGACAATTACGCTGAACAGTACCCAGAAGCTTGAAAGGCCGACCTGACTGCCGATAATCTTCGGCTTGAAAAGGTTGCCGTCAAGCTGTTGAATAACAAATACAATCGCAATGAATATAATCATATCCCACGGGCTTTCAAGGAAAAGGATAAAAGCACTCGGAATTGCACCGATGAACGGTCCAAAGAACGGAATAATATTCGTTACACCGATAAGAACCGCAATAAGCGGTGCGTACGGTAATTGACAAATTGACATTGTAATGAATGTGAGAACACCGAGAAAAGCCGCATCAATGATATCGCCAACGAGAAAACGACCGCATTTTGTATCTGTAATATCGACAATTTCATAAATCTTAGGAAGATACTTTATCGGAATAAAAGCAACAGCAAGCTTTTTTATCTGACGGCACAACATTTCCTTTGCTGACAGGAAGTAAATGGAAATTACAATACCCATAATAAAGTTATAAATTCCCGCCGTGGTGTTTGTAATCATAGGTAGAAGAGTATCAAACAACACATTTTTTGAGAAATTTGCAATTGTAGTGCCGTTTAAATTATTTGCAATCTCTTTGCCGAGTTGAGCAAAAGAAGCGTCAATATCAATGTTTGCATTATAAGTCTTATTAGCCCAATCGGCAACGCTTGAAAGCCATTCATATACTGAATTAAAATATGACGGCACTCTTTCAACAAGGCTCGAAATATTGTCGCCGATCTGCGGAACAAGAATGGCAATCAAAAATCCGAGTACGGCAATTACCGCCGTATATGTGCAAATTATAGATAACGGTTTGCGCATTTTCGCAAAAAAAGCTTTTTTGTTTTTCAAAAATCCGAATACTTTTGAATAAAAGAATTTGTAAGGAAAATTCAAAATATACGCAAACAAAAATCCTATTACAAACGGTGTCAGAATAGATGCAAGCATACAAATTGCGTTCCATACCACACTGAAATTATCCTTTACAAACAGCAAAAATATTGTAAAAAGAATGCAAATCAGTACATTTTTTAATGTAAAAAGTTTTTTCATTTATTACGCCACTCCTTAAAACAATGACATCTGTGAGCTTTCCGGAAGTCCCTCAAGTGCGCCGATATTTTTCAGCGACTCAATAATAGACTTGGAAACCTTTGTCTTTATCTGCATTTCTTCAATGGAAAGGTATGTATTTACCTTTCCCGATTCAGCGAGAGATATTGCGGCGCTTTCGCCAAGTCCGGGAATTGTTGAAAACGGAAGTCTTATTTTGCCGTCCTCAACCTTGAACATTTTAGCCTCGGATTTGTAAATGTCAACAGGCAGAACTTCAATTTTTCTTGCAAGCATTTCATTTACAATCTGAAGTGTAGCGTACTCCTGATCTTCTTTTGTAGACGATTCGTGGGCGCTTTGCTTTTGCTTAATAAGTTTCATTCTGTTTTTAACAGCCTGATGTCCCTGCATAAGCACAACACCGTCAAGGTTTTCGCTTCGTACCGTAAAGTAAGCTGCGTAATATTCAACGGGCTTATGCACCTTGTACCAGCCAAGTCGCAATGTAGAAATCATATATGCGGCGGCGTGGGCTTTCGGCAATATATACTGAATTTTCATACAAGAATCAATGTACCATTCGGGAACATTGTTATCTCTCATCGCCTTGAAATGTTCTTCGGTAAGCAATTTTGTCGCATTACCTTTACGGACAATTTCCATTATCTTAAATGCCATACCCGGCTCAAGTCCCTTATGCATAAGGTAAGTCATAATGGAATCTCGAGTACCGATAACGCTTGAAATATCGCAGGTATGATTATGAATAAGCTCCTGCGCATTGCCAAGCCATACACCTGTTCCGTGTGACAAACCTGCAATCTGCAAAAGGTCGGTAAATGTTTTTGGCTTAGCCTCTACCAACATTCCTCGTACAAAGGAAGTGCCGCATTCGGGCAAGCTGAATGTGCCTGTTTCTGAGCCTATATCTTCGGGAGTTACACCGAGAGCTTTGGTTGATGTAAACAGGCTCATAACCTCGGGGTCACTCATTGATACTTTCATAACGGGAATACCCGTATAAAGTTCAAGATAGTGATAAATTGTCGGAACATCGTGTCCGAGCTCATCAAGTTTTGTAATTGTATCGTGAATAGAATGGAAGTCGAAGTGAGTGGTAATATTGTCGGACTTCATATCGTTTGCAGGGTGCTGAACAGGACAGAAGTCGTAAACTTCGCTTGTTCTCGGCACAACGACCATACCGCCCGGGTGCTGACCCGTTGTACGCTTAACGCCCGTACAGCCGAGAGCAAGTCGCTTGATTTCAGCCTTATGAAGAATCATACCCTTATCGTTGGCATAACCCTTTACATAGCCGATAGCGGTTTTTTCCGCAACGGTAGAAATAGTACCCGCCTTAAACACATTGTTTTTACCGAACAGTTCCTCCGTGTATCTGTGCGATTTTGACTGATACTCACCGCTGAAATTAAGGTCAATATCAGGCACTTTGTCGCCTTTAAATCCAAGGAATGTTTCAAACGGAATTTCGTGACCGTCCTGGTCCATAAGAGTGCCGCACTCGGGGCAATTCTTAGGAGGCATATCAAAACCCGAACCGTAACTGCCGTCTGTAATAAATTCGCTGTGTTTACATTTTGGGCATATATAGTGCGGACAAAGCGGATTTACTTCGGAAATACCCGACATTGTCGCAACGAATGACGAACCTACAGAACCTCTGGAACCTACAAGATAACCGTGTGCCTCGCTGTCGGCAACGAGCTTTTGAGCGGTCATATAAAGTACGGAGAAACCGTAGGTTGTAATTGAATTAAGTTCTTTGTCAAGACGAGCCTTAACAATTTCAGGAAGAGGGTCACCGTATTTTTCCTTTGCCCTTTCCCATGTGATAGAAACGAGTTCTTCCTCCGCACCCTCAATGTTAGGCGGGAAAGTTCCTTTCGGAATAGGTCTTATCGACTCGCACATATCGGCAATTTTGCGTGGATTTGTGACAACCACTTCGTATGCCTTTTCTTTGCCGAGGTACTCAAATTCTTTGAGCATTTCCGCTGTGGTTCTAAGGTAAAGCGGAGCTTGGTCTTCGGCATCTTTAAAGCCCTGACCCGCCATAAGAATTTTTCTGTAATCGGCGTCCTTCGGGTCCATAAAATGAACATCGCAAGTAGCACAAACAGGCTTGCCGAGTTCTTTGCCGAGTTTTACTATAGTCTTATCAATTTCGTGGAGTTCTGCCTCATTGGCAAATCTGCCCTCACGAATCATAAAATTATTGTTTCCCGCAGGCTGAATTTCAAGGTAGTCATAAAATGATGCAATTGCTTTGATTTCAGGCCACGGCTTTCCGAGAAGTATAGCCTGATACAGCTGACCTGCACAACAAGCCGAGCCGATTATAAGTCCCTCACGGTGCTTAACAAGCTCACTCTTAGGTATTCTCGGTTTTTTATAAAAATATGTGAGATGAGCGTAAGAAATCAATTTATACAAATTCTTAAGACCTGTTAAATTCTTTACAAGAATTATTTGGTGATAAGTCGGCAGTTTTTTGAAGTCACCGCCGCCTGCAATCTGTGTATTGATTTCGTTGGTTTTTGTAATATTGTAGTCATCTTTAAGACGGGTACAAAGATTTATAAAAATTCTTGCAAGCATTTCCGCATCGTCGGTTGCACGGTGATGATTAAAGTCGCCAAGTCGCAAATACTTTGCAACGGTATCCAGCTTGCAGTTTTTAATATCGGTCAAAATGGCTCTTGAAATTGCAACGGTGTCAATGGAAGTGTAGTTGTACTCCCTGTTCATATTTTCGCAAGCCTTACGGATAAACGAGGTATCAAACGGTGCATTATGCGCAACAAGCACATTGTCGCCTGCAAATTCAAGAAATGCGCTAACCGCCTCGCTCTGTGACGGTGCGTCTTTTACCATAGCGTCGGTAATGCCCGTAAGCTCGGTTATCTTTGCAGGAATCGGCATACCCGGATTTGCAAAAGTTGAAAAAGTATCGGTTATCTGTCCGTTTTCAACCTTTACGGCACCGATTTCTGTGATTTTGTCACGATTTGCAGAAAGACCGGTAGTTTCAATATCAAAGCAGATAAATGTGCCGTCAAGCGGTTCTTCGCTTTTGCCCGAAACAGATTCTACAAGGTCATCCATAAAGTAAGCCTCTGTGCCGTAAATAACCTTGATTTTTTCGCCGTCTTTATTAATTTTATCGGCGGCTTTCATAGCGTCAGGGAAAGCCTGTGCAACACCGTGGTCTGTGATTGCAACTGCCGGGTGTCCCCAATCGGCGGCTCTTTTTACAAGGTCGCCTGCTGAGGTTACTGCGTCCATCTGCGACATATTCGTATGCAAATGCAGTTCGACACGCTTCTCCTCCGCTTTATCCACAACCTTAACCTTATTTGCAGTGCCGATTGACCTTGCAATAAGCATAAGCTCGCCTGCGTAGCGGTCATATTCGACATCGCCCTGAACAACTACTGTGTCACCTTTTTTCAGGTTATCGAGAATTGCGGTGTCTTTGATTGTTCCGAAAACTTTTACGGATGTAGAACCCGAATAGTCGGTAATGTCGATTACAAAAATATTTTTATCTCCCGACTTTGTTACCTTTTTTTCAATATCAAAAATATCGCCCCATACGACTATTCTGCCTGTGTCGGCAACAATTGTGCTGATTGGCTCGATTTTACCTCGTATAGACCTGCCGTAAAAAGGTTTTATTGAGGCTTCAACAATCTGCGGCAGCAAAAACTTGCCCTCCCGCACTTCAATTTCCTGCACTGCATCGGAATTTCTCTTTTCCTTTACAGCTTTTGTAACAGCCTCATTGCTCGCAGTATCGTACACGCTTTCTTCAATCTTTTGTCTTTCGATTTTTTCTGCGGCATTTTTCATTGCCTGCATATATTCTTCGCTCTGTCCGTCAACTTCAAGAGTACCTGTATATATAATGTTGATTTCAAGCGAAAATTCCTCTGCAACAAGCCTTTTAAGAGCCTTGTCAAAACCCTTGGCATCTAAAAGGCTTTTGCCGCCGTTATTAAGTGTGATTTGCAAATTACCTTCCTCATAGGTAACAAATGCGTTGTTAAGTGTGCCGTTAATACTCGGAATATCACGCTTAACCGCCTTATACAGCTCAGGAAAATAATCTGCTGAAAAAAGTTTAGAATCATAAATCGGATTAATTCTGACAGAACCGAGATTTAATTCGGATTTGGAAATTTGTTTTTCGGCAGCAAAAAGGTTATCCCTCAACACAAGACCGCCAAATTTGGCAGTCATTGTGATTGAGCGATTATTACTGTTAATATTAAGTTTTAAAAGCTCGGCTGATGATATATCATCAGCGAGCGGTTTATCCGCAAGATACGGATTAAAGACTTCTCCGAGTGTTTTCATATTCTTCCTTATAAGAATTATAATTTATCGATTTCATCCATAAGAGCGTCAACAAGCTGCTCCTCGGGAACTTTTCTGATTACTTCACCTTTTTTGAATACAAGACCGCAGCCGTCACCGCCTGCAATACCAATGTCAGCCTCTCTTGCTTCTCCGGGGCCGTTTACAACACAGCCCATTACGGCTACTTTGATATTCTTTTTACAGTCTTTAAGTCTGTTTTCAACCTCTCCCGCAATTTTTACAAGGTCAATTCTTGTTCTGCCGCAGGTCGGGCAGGATACAAACTGCACACCGCTCTTTTTAAGTCCGAGCGCTTTTAAAATATCGTTAGCGGCATAGATTTCCTTTACAGGGTCAGCCGTAAGAGAAACTCTGATTGTGTCGCCGATTCCGTGAAGTAACAGCGAACCGATACCTGCAGCCGACTTGATAATGCCCATTCGTTCGGTACCTGCCTCGGTAACGCCAAGGTGGAGCGGATAATCGCACTGCTCGTTTGCAAGCTCATAAGCCTTTACCATAAACGGAACGGTTGAGCTTTTCATTGAAAGAACAATATCGTTAAAATCGAACTTTTCAAGCAAAGACGCATGATAAAGCGCACTGTCGCAAAGCGCCTGCGGTGTGGGGTGACCGTACTTTGCGAGAATTTCCTTTTCAAGCGAGCCGGAATTTACGCCGATTCTGATAGGAATATTTCTCTGACGGCAAGCGTCGGCAACCGCCTTTACCCTGTCATCAGAACCGATATTGCCCGGATTTATACGGATTTTGTCAACACCTGCGGCACAAGCCTCAAGCGCCAATTTATAATCGAAATGTATGTCGGCAACAACGGGAATTGTAAGAGCCTGCTTTAATGCCGGAATAAGTTTAACCGCATCCTTGTTAGGAATAGCGGCTCTTATAATCTGACAACCTGCTTTTTCAAGTTCAACCGCCTGTTTAACCGAACCCTCAATATCAGTTGACGGTACATTCAGCATTGACTGAACGCTTATTTCCGCACCTCCGCCGACAAGCACATTGCCGACTTTAACTTGTTTTTTACTTCCCACTGTAATTCCTCCTGTGCTACAGGCTTAGCTGTCCGGTAAACAACTGCCATATATCCTTACAGGTTACAACAACCATAAAGCCCATAAGAATAATAAAGCCTGCTGCATTGATATATTTCTCAACCTTTCTCGGTATCGGCTTTCTGAATATCCACTCAATAAGCAAAAGCAAAAATCTTCCGCCGTCAAGTGCCGGGAACGGGAGCATATTGAATATACCGAGATTTATTGTAATCAAGGTCATTACATTTAAAATATTAAATACCGCAGAACCGAAGTTTGTTTCAAGTCCCTGTGAGGCAACCTGTGTTACCGCAGATGCAATGCCGACAGGACCTGACATATCTTTAAATCCAAATCTGCCCTGCGCAATCCATACAACCGACTGCCATACCATTCTGCCGACTGACAAAGCTTCGGAAAATCCCTGTTTAATTACAGAAGTGAATGTCTTGTCGATTGGCTCAACATAAAAGTCAAGAGAAACCGACGGCTTATCTGCCTCTTTATCCTCTTCGTTTTTATAGTAAGTAAAGAACTGAACATCGTTTAGCTCAACTTCTTTGCCGTCCCTTATTACCGTAACAGTTGCAGTATAACGCTGACGTGTATCTTTTTCGGTAATTGTCGGGAAAGTATAGTCTGTTACACCGATTGTATCATAAAGTTTTTTGACGGTATCGTCCATCACCTTTTTAGCCTCGGTTTTGTCGGCGGAATTATTCACCGCCGTACAACCGTCTGTTGTGATATTGTAAAGTTTCAGGAGCGTATCGTCATCGGGCTTTTTATCGGTTGCAATTTTACTGTACTCCGTACAGATTGCATTTGCGCAGTCCTGCTTATATACGGATACAGACTTACCGTCAACATTTTCACAGTTTACACCTGCAAACGAAAAAGATAAATCCTTTGAATTGTAAATATCATATCCGTTGACCTTAACGATTTTATCGCCGATCTGTAAACCGCAGTTTGCGGAATAAGAGCGTGGGTCAAACTGTTCAACAGTCGTAGAAGAGTATGCCTCCTGCGGAATGACCATTATAAAAGAAAAAATTATGCCAAGAATTATATTCATTACCGCACCCGCAATAATGACTATCATTCGTTTCCAGACCTTTGCATTATTAAACGAGCGCGGCTCGGGACTGTCTTCGTCCTCGCCCTCCATTGCACAGAATCCGCCGATTGGAAAAAGTCTTAAAGAATACTGTGTTTCGCCCTTTTTAAAACTAAAAAGCTTTGGCCCCATTCCAAGTGCAAATTCATTTACCTTAATGCCCGAAAGCTTTGCCGTAATGAAATGTCCGAACTCATGTAATCCTATAATCAGCTCAAAAAGCAGCACCGCAATTACTACCAAGGCTATAGTTACTAATATTTGCATATTTGGTCACTCAACTCCAGATAAAAATTCCGCAAAAACTAATTATTTGTTTACCGTTCTGCGTACAAACTCTCTTGCAAGTGCGTCTGCGTTCAGAACATCCTCAACATTTTTTTGATTAATTGTCTTTACGACATTTAATGATTCCGTAACAAGACTGCCGATTTCAAGGAAAGATATTTTTCCCTGACGGAATAAAGCGTTTGCCTCTTCATTTGCGCCGTTTACCACAGCCGTAGCCGTACCGCCTGTATCAAGGGCTTTCTTGCATGCTGTAAGGCATTCAAAAGTCTTGTAATCAGGCTCAAAAAATGTCATTTTGGCAATATCCGCAAGTTTAAGCTCGCCCACAGGCGACTCATAACGGTCGGGATATGTAACCGCATACTGAATAGGAATACGCATATCAGGCAAGCCGAGTTGAGCGATAACCGAATTATCGTCATACTCAACAAGCGAATGGATTATACTTTCTCTGTGAACCACAACATCAATTCTGTCGCCCTCAACATCAAAAAGTCTGCTTGCCTCTATAATTTCAAGTCCCTTATTCATCATTGAAGCAGAGTCTATGGTGATTTTAGCGCCCATACTCCAATTCGGATGATTAAGAGCCTGCTCTACCGTAACATTTTTAAGTTCGTCACGGGTTCTGCCAAAGAAAGGACCGCCCGATGCCGTAAGTATCAGCTTTTTTAGCGCCTTATTCTGCGGCATCCCCTGCAAGCACTGAAAAATCGCCGAGTGCTCGCTGTCAACAGGCAAAAGCCTTACATTATTATCCCTGACAGCATCCGTAACAAGATGTCCGCCCGCAACAAGAGTTTCCTTATTTGCAAGCGCAATATCTTTTTTGGCATTTGCCGCCGCAATTGTGGGCAGCAAGCCTACCATTCCCACAACGGAATTAAGTACAAGTTCGCAACTTTTTTCGGTTGCCGCCGCAATAAGTCCGTCCATTCCGCCGAGAACTTTTGTATTGGTATCTTTGACCGCAAGCTGTAATTCTTTTGCTTTTTCTTCGTCAAAAAGCACTGCAATCTGCGGCTTATACTTTCTTATCTGCTGTTCCGTTAGCTTTACATTTGAATTTGCGGTAAGCGCTGTAACATTCAAGTTAAGTTTATCGACAACATCAAGCGTTTGAGTACCGATTGAACCTGTTGAACCTAAAACGGAAATATTTTTAATCATAATTTACACCACCGTAGCAAAAGGCAAAAACTGATTGATTGCAAGCATAACAGGAGCGGTAAAAATAATGCTGTCAAATCTGTCGAGCATACCGCCGTGACCCGGAAATACAGAACTGTAGTCCTTAATGCCTACACTTCTCTTGATAAGAGAAAAACTCAAGTCGCCGAAAATAGAAACCACGGCGTCAACAACACCGAGAATGATAAGAGCAACAAAGTTAAACTTATATTCGGGAGCAATTACAAACGCAAAGAGCAAACCGAGTACAACGGCAGTCAATACGCAGAAAATTACTCCGCCGACTGCGCCCTCAACCGTTTTTTTAGGGCTGACATTCGGACAAAGTTTATGTTTGCCAAAGCTTGCGCCGATAAAAAATCCGCCTGCGTCCGCCATCCAAGGAAGTGAAAAAATAGTGGCGAAGTAAAAACTCAACGGCTTGCAATTAAGGCAAAGAGCCGAAAACGCACTCATTCCGAATGTGATAAGAAGTGTGCCGAACATCGCATACGCAAAGTCAAGATAATTGATTTGCTTGTGATTGTATATCAGCATAGCAAACCCCACTATCATAAAAACGGCAATAATCGGATATACCAAGCCCGTATTTAATACTATGGGAATTACTGCTGCAAATAGTATGCACGGAACCGAAATAAAATATTTTTTCAACAGCTTGTTAGCGTGTAAGTATTCGCCTGTCATAAACGCCGTAACCGCAGCTACCGCAAAGGCGATTACGAGCGGCTGTATTTCTCCCAAAAACAGCAAAACTAAAATTATGGAAATGCCGACAACCGCTGTAAGAAGTCTTGCTTTTAATGATTTCATAACTGATCTACCTGCTTCTTTATACTCCTCCAAAGCGCCTGTTGCGTTGAGAGTATATATTAATAGCCTCGTCAAGGTCTGACTTTTCAAAATCAGGCCAGAGCTTATTCATTATGACAAACTCGGTATAAGCAGCCTGCCATAGCATAAAGTTTGAAATTCTGTATTCACCGCTCGGTCTGATAATCAAATCGGGATCGGGCTGACCGGCGGTATAAAGATAATTTGAAAAAAGATTTTCTGTTATGTCATCGGAAGAAATTTTTCCGTTTCTGACATCTTCGGAAATGTTTCTAACGGCTCTGACAATTTCGTCACGACTGCCGTAATTCATAGCTATATTGAGAACCATACCGTCACGGTCTTTTGAACTTTCCTCATTTTCAATCATAAGATTTTGCAAATCTAAGCTGAAATGAGATTTATCTCCGATAAATTTTACAACAATGCTGTCATCTTTGAAGTCCTCAAGCGCCTCATTAAGGTAAGACTTAAAAAGTTTCATAAGGGCGCTGACTTCATCCTCCGGGCGTTTCCAGTTTTCAGTTGAAAAAGCATAAACGGTAAGATACTGAATACCCAGTTCATCTAACGCAATAATCAGACTTTTCAGTGCCTGCACACCGACGCGATGTCCGGCTGT
>OOAA01001570.1_pt1 | contig 11020 bp, 7 predicted proteins | sample 1671671 | NCBI WGS metagenome assembly OOAA01 (sample SAMN06348180, study PRJEB24527) | human gut metagenome | biome: human gut; feature: ankylosing spondylitis patient; material: feces | host: Homo sapiens | place: China | collected 2015-10 | reverse complement strand
AGCACGGGCTTTAAGAAATTACCGGACAGCAGACGGGCGCTCGCTTCGAGAATGCGGGGGTCGGTACCTTCGGTGAAAACGATCGTCTTGGGGCTCTTTTTCAGCGTGCTGATCAGTTGTGCAAACATGTTGATTCCTCCTGATATATGATGTGCCGGTCAAGCGGGCACAGATTTACGGATATAGTATACACCCACTTTTTCACCCTCTCAAGGAAAAATAACGCAAAATTCATGCAAAAGTTTACAAATTTTCCAAACTCTTACAACATATTAGCAGTATCATTTTCCCAAAAGGCTTGACGGAGCCTTGAAAACCAAGTATACTGGTCAATGGTTACAAATTGTAACTTTTATTTTTACTTGCATCCTTTAAGGAGTTTTGATATGTCAGAGCAAAAACGATCCACCCCGCAGCGCAGCGATGCACCCACGCAGCGCCGCCGTTCGAATGCCTCGCCGCGAAGACGGCCGAGCAGGCGCGGCGGCATGCCGCAATGGCTGAGCGGCTGGCTCGAGCACATGGCGCTGTTTTTTTCCACGCTCGGTGCGCGCATCCGCCGCATCGGCCCACGCGCCCGCACGGTCATGCGCGAGAGCAGGGCGCGCAACTTTCCTGAATCCAACCGCTTTTTGGTGCAGGTCTTTCTCGTCATCGGCGGGATGTTCCCGATGTGGCGCTCGCTGCTGCATGAAAGGGTGATGGCACACCGCCGCCAGCGCAGCCACGCTGCCGGCGAGCACGAGGATCGCTGGCGCAGGCACGCGCGGCGCGTGAATCCGTTCTACTTTATCGGCGGCGCAGCTGTTGTGGCCGCGATCGCGCTGTTTTTCTCGTTCTACACGCTGGGAACGACCGTAGAGTATAACGGCAGCGTGGTCGACACCGTCGCGAGTGCCGCGCAGGCACGCAAGGCGGCCTCCAAGCTCGAGAGCATCACGACCGAGACGCTCGGCAAGTCCTACGAGATCGCAAAGGATGCCATCCATTATTCGACGGCTTTCGTCCGCCGCAGCGATGTGACGGATTCGACGACCTTCGAGCAGGACCTCGCCGACGAGCTCGGCCAGGTGACCTACGGCTACTCGCTCTATGTCGACGATGAGCTCATCGGTTCGACGCAGTACGCCGGCGCGCTGGACGAGCTGCTCAAGCAGATCAAGCAGGTCTACGCCTCGGCGGATACGCTGAGCGTCGACTTTGTCGAAAATGTCCGCATCGCGGAGGGCTACGTCCCGACCGACAGCGTGATGAACCTCGGCGAGATCGCCGAGATCCTGAATTCGACGAAGTCGGGCGAGGTGACCTACACCGTCGTCAAGGGCGACACCTGGGGCCAGATCGCCAACAACAACGGCATGACCGCCGCCGAGCTCGAAGCGCTGAACCCCGGCTACGACATCAACCGCATCCACATCGGCGATGCGCTGACGCTCTCGAACGCCGTGCCGTATCTGACCGTCACGGTCACCGAGCGGCAGAACTATGTCGAGGACGTCAACTATGACGTGAACTACGTGAGCGATTCGTCCATGTATCAGGGCGACGAGCGCGTGATCTCCAAGGGCTCGTTCGGCAAGGCTGATATCGTGGCCGATGTCACCTATGTCAACGGCGAGGAGCAGGAGCGCACGGTCATCTCGTCCGTCACGCTCTCCGACCCTGTGGCCGAGACGCGCGCCCGCGGCACGAAGGTCCGTCCGACCTGGTACCCCACCGGCAGCTTCCGCTGGCCGTGCTCGGGCCGCATCACCTCGCGCTTTGGTTACCGCAACACCGGCATCCGCGGCGCGACGAGAAACCACAAGGGCATCGACATCGCCTGCTCCTACGGCACGCCGATCTATGCCGCCGACGGCGGCCGCGTGACCTACGCGGGCTACAAGGGCGCGATGGGCTATGTCGTTATCATCGACCACAACAACGGCTATGTCACGTATTACGAGCACAACTCGTCGCTGCTCGTCTCCGCGGGACAGACGGTCTACAAGGGCCAACAGGTCGCCAAAGCGGGCCGCAGCGGCGTCGCCAGCGGCGTCCACTGCCACTTCGGCATTCAGAGAAACGGCAGCTACGTCAACCCGCTCAACTATCTAAGTTAAAATCAAAGGGATCCCATCCATCGGATGGGATCCCTTTGATTTTAGGGGATCGCACTTCGCTTCGTGCCTTGCCGCCGTAGGCGGCTGCGACACGCGCGAAGCGAGAAGAATAAATCGCCACGCGCATGTCGCGGCGATTTATGATTAAAATTATTTCGCGTCTGCGGACGCGAAAGTCTGCGACGCTTGGGTGCGGTGGGCTGTTTCACGCCCGCAGGGCGCGAAATGCGCGCCTGGGGTGGTGCGGAGACACTGTTTTGTGCTCGGGGAGCACAAAATGCGTGCTTTTTGGAATGCTGTTTTGCGCCCGGTGGGCGCAAAAGGCGCATCTTTCGCTTTGATGAGGCTTAGATAGGACATTGAACGCTGCTTTTTTGCGGAAAATGCGCAAAAAGGGGCTACCTTTTTGCGCGGCGGCGTGCTATGATGATTTTGAATTTGTATCTGTATGAAAAAGGGGGCGGAGAGAATGAAGCGCGCGGGGAAACTGCTGGTGATCGGATTATTTTCACTGCTGCTTTCGGGCTGCATGTTCACGACGCCGGAGACGTCGCTCTACCGCCTGCCGAAGCTCGCGGGCGAGTATGAGTCGCTCGAATCGCAGATCGACGCGTTGCTCACAAACGGTGCGGAGTATGCCGCGCCCACGTCGGGCAGCAATTTGCAGAGCGTGCAGATGATCGACCTCGATGGTGACGGCAGCGAAGAGGCGGTGGCCTTCTTCCGCCGCGCGAGCGACAAAAAGCCGATGAAGATCTACATCTTCAAAGCCGACGGCGACAGCTACGAGCGCTACGCCGTGATCGAGGGCGCATCGAGCCAGATCTACAGCGTGAACTACGCGGATCTGGACGGCGACGGGCTCAAGGAGATCCTGGTCGGCTACAAGAGCAGCTCGGATGTGCAGGGGCTTGCCATCTATCCGCTCTCTCCCGGCACGTCGGAGTCGCTTTTGACGACGGGCTATTCCCGTTACGCGAACCTCGACATGAACGGCGACGGGAAGCAGGAACTTTTAATTATTTGCAGCGACGAAGAGAGTACGGCGCGCGTCGATTACTACGACTGGGATGACGGCGCGCTGCACGCGAAGTCCTCGCTGCGCCTGTCCGCCTCGGTGGCGGAGCTGAGCCGCCTGACGGCCGGCACGCTGACGGGCGGGGAGAACGCGCTGTTCGTCACGGGCGTGACGGGCGACAACCTGACCGTGACGGACGTGCTGGCGCTCAAGGGCGGGCGGCTGCAGAACATCGCCCTCGGCGCGGACGCAAATCAGGTACCCGCGGAGGAAATTTTCCTCGGCCTTTTCCCGCGCGATGAAAACAGCGACGGCGTGACTGAAGCGCCGAAGACGCGTCCCTTGCAGCGCTTTGACCGCGAGAGCGAGCTGCAGTATTACGTTGTCTGGGAGCAGTACAGCATCGACGGCACGGTGACGGACGTGCAGAGCTGCTTCCACAATGTGGCGGACGGCTGGAGCCTTGTGCTGCCGGACGAGTGGGACAAGGACCATCTGACCGTCGAGCGCAGCGCGGGCAGCGGCGAGACCGCTGTGTCCTTCTACCGCGCGGGCGAGGGCGGACTGAGAGAGAAACTGCTCACCGTCTACACCCTGACGGGCGAGGCGCGCGAGGGACTTGCCAACATCGGCAGCCGCTTTGTGCTCACGCAGCAGGTGGAGGCGGTATACGCCGCACGGATCGGCGATGCATGGAATATCACGCTTGATGAGCAATCGCTGCGCGAGCGCTTCTCGCTCATCACGGCGGAATGGACGATGGGAGACAACTGAGAGGAGAAACGATATGAAAAAAGTGCTGGTGCTGGAGGATGAAGCCAGTATCCGTAGTTTTATTGTCATCAATTTGCAGCGTGCGGGCTACGAGGTCGTGGAGGCTGAGTGCGGCGAGGAGGCGCTTCAAAAATTGCAGGAAAATCCCGACACGAAGCTGTGCCTGCTCGACATCATGCTGCCGGACATCGACGGGTTCGAAGTCTGCCGCCGCATCCGCATGTCGAACGCGCAGGTCGGCATCATCATGCTGACGGCGCGCACGCAGGAGATGGACAAGGTGACGGGCCTGATGACCGGCGCGGACGACTATGTGACAAAGCCGTTTTCGCCCGCCGAGCTCACCGCGCGCGTGGACGCGCTGCTGCGCCGCATGGGCGAAAACACGCCGGCCACGCATACCGGAGAGTTGTATCAGCCGCCGTTTCTGCTGAACCTGACGAACCGGACGCTTGAAAAAAACGGCGAGCGCGTCAAGCTGACGCAGATCGAGTACGCGATCGTCAAGCTCTTTATGGAAAACAGCGGCAAGGCGCTCGCGCGCGAGGAAATTCTCGACGCCGTGTGGGGCAAGGGCTACTTTGGCGAGCTCAAGATCGTGGACGTGAATGTCCGCCGCCTGCGCCTCAAGATCGAAGATGACGCGCAGGAGCCGAAGTACATCTCCACCGTGTGGGGCTTTGGTTATAAATGGACGGTGTGAGCGCACCGAACGAAGGAGGGGCAGCGATGCCGGACAATCGAAAAGGCTTTGCTTCGGCGCTGCACATCCGTGGCCTTCGTCAGCGGTGGATGTTTTCGGCGGTGCTGCCGATCTTGCTGCTGCTGGTGCTGGCGGTGGCGCTTTTCAGCGTGGGCGTGCAGGAATACTATTACAATGCGATGCGCTCGGGCCTTGAGAGCCGCGCGCGTATCGCGGCGGAGACCTTCACGGGCTACGGCGTGAAGAGCTACAGCGAATATTACCGCCTCGCGTCGTACTCCGCCGAAACGTTTGAAGAAAAGGACACGATCGAGCTCCAGTTCATCAACACGAACGGACGCGTGCAGGTCTCGTCCTACGGGCTGACGGCGGGCACGCTGCCCGGCACGAGCGACGTTGACAGCGCGATCGGCGGTAAAATGGCGTCGTTTCAGGGCCGCGATCCGCAGACGGGGGAGAATATCCTCGCGGTGTCGTATCCGCTGTTTTTTAACTCCCGCGTCGTCGGCGTGCTGCGGTACGTGACATCGCTGCGCGAGGCGCAGCATCGCGTGTTGGTCGAGTCGCTGCTCGCTTCGGCGGCGGCACTCGTGTGCATGGCGCTGATTGCGGCGTCGAATGCTATTTTTATCAACAACGTCGTCCAGCCCGTCGCAGTCGTGAGCGACGCGGCACGCCGCATTTCGGGCGGCAGCTACGGCATCATGATCGAGAACCACTACCGCGACGAGCTCGGCGAGCTGGTCGACAACATCAACGACATGTCACTCAAGATCAGCCAGGCCGAGAAGATCCAGCAGGAATTTATCTCGTCGGTCTCGCACGAGCTGCGAACGCCGCTGACCGCCATCAGCGGCTGGGCAGAGACGCTCTCTGCCGACCCCGGCGCGAACATCGACCAGACGAAGCGCGGCCTCGGCATCATTTTGAAAGAGTCCCGCCGCCTGACGACGATGGTCGAGGAGCTGCTCGAATTCACGAAGATGCAGGACGGGCGCTTCACGCTGCGCGTGGAGAGCGTCGATCTTGCCAGCGAGCTCGAGGACGCAATCTACACCTATTTCGAGCTCTTCCGGCAGGAGGGCATCGAGGTCAGCTACAAGGGCCCTGACGAGGATGTGCCGCCGATCGTGGCAGACAGCGAGCGCATGAAGCAGGTCTTCTGCAATGTGCTCGACAACGCGGCCAAGCACGGCGGCGCGGGAAAGCGCATCGACGTGAGCGCCGCGTGCGAGGATGGACAATTTGTCATCCGCGTGCGCGACTACGGCCCCGGCATCCCGGAGGAGGAGCTGCCGTTCGTCAAGCAGAAATTCTACAAGGGCTCGTCGAAGGCACGCGGCAGCGGCATCGGCCTTGCCGTGTGTGACGAGATCGTGCGCCTGCACGGCGGCACGTTCGACATCGCCAACGCCGAGGGCGGCGGCGCGGTCGTGACGATCTCGCTGCCCATGTCGTAAAAAATAGAACGGGTGTTGCATTCTTGCAAAACCCGTGGTATGATATCGCATAGAAAAAGGAGAACCATTCATGGCAGAAGAAGCAAAAAACAAGGCTTCCGCGTCCAAGTTCCGCACGAGCATCGGCGGACAGGCGCTGATTGAAGGCGTTCTGATGCGCGGGCCGGGGAAGCAGGCCATCGTTGTCCGCTCGCCGGAGGGGCTTGTGGAGAAGGTAGAGGAGCTGACGCTCGTGCGAGACAAGTACCCGGTTCTCGGGCTGCCCATTATCCGCGGCGCGGTCACGTTTGTCGATTCGATGGTCAAGGGCGTGAAGGCGCTGATGTTTTCGGCGGACTATTTCCCCGACGAGGACGTCGCCGAGCCGAGCAAATTCGACCAGTGGCTTGAAAAAAAGCTCGGCAACGAAAAAATGCAGAAATTCATCACGGCGCTGGCGGTCTTTCTGTCGCTGGGGCTGACGATCCTGCTCTTTTTCCTGCTGCCGACGTTTCTGGCCGGCTTTATCGACCCGTATATCAAGAGCGCGGCGGTGCACAATCTGGTCGAATCCGTCATCAAGCTCGTGATCTTCTTCGCTTACATGATCCTGTGCTCCAAGCAGAAGGACATCTACCGCGTGTTCCAGTACCACGGCGCGGAGCATAAGACGATCTTCTGCTACGAGGCGGGGCTGCCGCTGACGGTCGAAAACTGCCGCATCCAGCCGCGCCACCATCCGCGCTGCGGCACGAGCTTTCTCTTTGTGGTCGTGGTCGTGTCGATTTTAGTCTCGAGCCTTGTCTTCAGCTTTGTCAACTGGCGCAACATGTGGGTGCGCATGGCGCTGCACCTGCTGCTGCTCATTCCAATCGTGGGCGTGACGTATGAGTTCAACCGCTACGTCGGCGGGCACGACAACAAGGTGACGCGCTTTCTGGCGCGTCCGGGCCTGTGGCTGCAAAACTTTACGACCAACGAGCCGGACGACAGCATGCTCGAGGTCGCCATCCGCGCGCTCGAGCTGGTCATTCCCGAAGAAAAAGGCAAGGATGCGTGGTAAGCATGGCAACGACGTATAATAATCTCTATCTGGATCTGCGCACGGAGCTGAGGCGCGCGGGCGACGAGGAGGCGACGCAGTCGGCGCGCGAGCTCGTCTGCGCCGCGGCGGCAAAAACGCGCGAGGAGCTGGTGCGCGACGGCTCACTCTACGCCTCGCCCGAGGTGGAGAAGAGTGCGCGCGAGCTCGTCAAGCGCCACCTGGCGGGCGAGCCGGTGGCGTATCTCATCGGCGAGTGGGAGTTCTATGGTCTGCCGCTCGACATTTCGCCCGCGGTGCTCATCCCGCGCCCGGATACCGAGGTACTGGCGACAAAGCTCATCGACGCGGCGCGCGGCGCGGGGGCCTGCCGCATTCTGGATCTCTGTGCGGGCAGCGGATGCATCGGCCTTGCCGCGGCGGCAAACCTGCCGAACGCGCGCGTGCTGCTCGGCGAATATGACGAAGAGGCGCTCAAGATCTGCCGGCAGAACATCCGCCGCAACCGCTTGACGGCGCGGGTGGCAAGCCTGAAGATCGACGCGCGGGAAAAGCCCGCGCGCACGCTGGGCGAGTTCCAGTTTCTGGTCAGCAACCCGCCGTACATCCCGAGCGCGGACATCGACACGCTCGACGCTTCCGTGCGCGAGCACGAGCCGCGACTTGCGCTCGACGGCGGCGAGGACGGACTCGATTTTTACCGCGTGATCTGCGAAAAATGGCGCGACGTCCTGTGCGAAAACGGCATGCTCTTTTTCGAGGTCGGCATCGGGCAGGCGGATCAGGTGCTGCGCATCATGCGCTCGCACGGCTTTGGCGACATTCAGATCGTCAAGGACCTCAACAACATCCCCCGCGTGGTGTACGGCACGCGCGTGGAGACCATTTGAAGCGAATTTAGTTTACATAAAGAATCGGGAGGAACGCGAACATGGCAGAAAAGTCTCAGACGAAGGCAGCTGCGGCGATGGCCGACGACAAGAAGCGGGCGATCGAGACCGCGATGCAGCAGATCGAGCGCACCTACGGCAAGGGCTCGATCATGCGCTTTGGCGACAACACCGTGAGCAATGTGGAGGCCATCTCCACGGGCTCGCTGGCGCTCGACCTGGCGCTCGGTATCGGGGGCCTGCCCAAGGGCCGTATCATCGAAATTTACGGGCCTGAATCCTCCGGTAAGACGACGCTGGCGCTGCATGTGCTCGCCCAGGCGCAGAAGGCGGGCGGCGAGGTCGCGTTCATCGACGCAGAGCACGCGCTCGACATCACCTATGCCCGCGCCCTCGGCGTGAAGGTCGAGGATATGCTCGTCTCCCAGCCGGATACCGGCGAGCAGGCGCTTGAGATCACCGAGGCGCTCGTGCGCTCCGGCGCGATCGATGTCATCGTGGTCGACTCCGTTGCGGCGCTCGTGCCGCGCGCGGAGATCGAGGGCGAGATGGGCGACAGCTTTGTCGGTCTGCACGCGCGCCTCATGTCGCAAGCGCTGCGCAAGCTGACCGGCGCGGTCGGCAAAACGAACACCATCGTCATTTTCATCAACCAGCTGCGCGAAAAGGTCGGCGTCATGTACGGCAACCCCGAGGTCACGACCGGCGGCCGCGCGCTTAAGTTCTATTCGAGCGTGCGCATCGACGTGCGCCGCATCGAGGCGCTGAAAAACGGCAGCGAGATCATCGGCAACCGTACGCGCGCCAAGGTCGTGAAGAACAAGATGGCGCCCCCGTTCCGCGAGGCGGAGTTCGACATCATGTACGGCGAGGGCATCTCGCTCATCGGCGAACTGATCGACCTCGGCGTCAAGCTCGGATTGGTGCAGAAGAGCGGCTCGTGGTACTCGATGGGCGAAACGCGCATCGGTCAGGGACGCGACGCGGCCAAGCAGTATCTGAAAAACAATCCCGAGATCGCCGATAACCTCGAAGCGGAGATCCGCCGCAACTTCGACAAGCTGATGACGGGCCAGTCCCGCGTGGCGGCGAAGGCCGCGGGCCGCGCCGTGGACGTCAGCGCCGACGATTTCAAGGATGAAGATTGAGAAGATCGAACGATCGAAGCATAAGCAGGAGCGCGTTCTCGTGTATCTGGAGGGGGGAGACCTCCTCCGGATCACCGAGAGCGAGCTTCTGCGTTTCGGTTTATGTATAGGACTGGACATTGACGATAGGACTGTGGTAGAATTGCAGCAGTCCGGCGCGCGGAGCGAAACGCGCGTGCGCGCGGCGAACATGATCTCGTCCCGCCCGCTGTCAAGGAAAGAGCTTTCGAAAAAGCTCAGGGAAAAGGGGGCGGTCGAGGCCGACGCCGAATCGGCGTGCGACTGGCTCGAGGAGATCGGCGCGCTGAACGACGCGGAGTATGCCGCAATGCTCGTGCACCATTACGGCGGCATGGGCTATGGCGAGGCGAAAATTCGCGATGAGCTCTACCGGCGCGGCGTGCCGCGCGAACTGTGGGAGGACGCGCTGTCAAAGTCGCCCGACGCGCAGGAGGCCATCGCGCGCGTGATCGCGCAGAAGACAAAGGGCCGCGCGCTCGATGAAAAGGGGCGCAAGCGCCTGTCTGACATGCTGCTGCGGCGGGGCTTTGCGTGGCGCGATGTGCACGCGGCAATCGCCCAAATCAGCGAGAATGCGACGGAATTCGATTACGAAGAGTAGTCGTTTGGCTATTTTTTACAATTAGTTTACGATCAGGAGGGGTTCTATGCCCTATAACGTTTCTTTCATTTCCCTGGGCTGCGCCAAAAATCAGGTCAACTGCGAGCAGATGATGGCCACAGTGCAGCACGCGGGACACGACATCGTCTCCTCGCCCGAGGGGGCGGACGTGGCCGTGGTCAACACCTGCGGCTTTCTGGCCTCAGCCTGCGAGGAGGCCATCGATAATATCTTAGAGATGGCGGAGCTCAAAAAAGAGGGCAAGCTCAAAAAGATCATCGTCACCGGCTGCATGGCGCAGCGCTACAAGGACGATGTGCTCCATGAGCTGCCTGAGGTCGACGCGGTGCTCGGCACCGGCAGCTACGACGACCTGTGCATGGAGATCACCGCCTACGCCGCCGCCCGGGGCATCCGGGCGGACATCCGCCAGAGCAACCACGAAGGGACGCTCATTGACGAAATACAGGCCGCTGACGGGGTGTATGACGGTATCGTCATCAATCCCGGGGCCTACACCCACTACAGCTACGCCATCTATGACGCCCTGCGGGCCGTCAGCGTCCCGGCGGTGGAGGTCCACATCAGCGACATCAACCGCCGGGAGCCCTTCCGCCGGGTCTCCGTCACCGCTCCGGCCTGCGTGGCCCAGATCGTGGGCCACGGCTTCCTGGGGTATATGGAGGCCATCGACCTGCTGGCGGGGAAGGAGCCCCAGGTATGAGGCTGTGCGTCATCGGCGACCCGGTAGGGCACAGCCTGTCCCCCCTGCTGCACCGGCGGATGCTGGACCGGGCGGGATTGACGGGCAGCTATGAGACCGTCACCGTGACCCCGGACACCCTGCCGGAGTTCCTGGCGGCGGCCCGGGCCGGGGAATGGGGCGGCTGCAACGTCACCATGCCGCTGAAGCAGGCGATCCTTCCCCTGCTGGATGAGCTGGACCCGGCGGCCGCCGCCTGCGGGGCGGTGAACACCGTGTGCTTCCGCCGGGGCCGGGCCGTGGGGTACAACACCGACGCACCGCGCATCCGGGCGGGGCTTCTGGCCCACGGCGCGGACCCCCGGGCGGGGCAGGTGCTGATCATCGGCAACGGCGGGGCGGCCCGGGCGGCCCGCTTCGCCCTGGGGGACTGCCTCCTGCTGACGGCGGCACGGCACGGCGGGGACATCCCCCTGGACCGGCTGCCCCAGGCGGCCCGGGGCAGCCTTGTGGTCATCAACGCCACCCCCCTGGGGATGGAGGGCTTTCCGCCCTTTGCCAGTCTCTCCTTTCTGGATG
>OOAA01001565.1_pt1 | contig 11042 bp, 7 predicted proteins | sample 1671671 | NCBI WGS metagenome assembly OOAA01 (sample SAMN06348180, study PRJEB24527) | human gut metagenome | biome: human gut; feature: ankylosing spondylitis patient; material: feces | host: Homo sapiens | place: China | collected 2015-10 | reverse complement strand
GTAGCCGACAGCGAGAGACTCAAGGGTCTGCTCGAAAAAATGGGCTTCGGCTTTACGGACGAGGCGGAAAGCGCGGATATATCGCTGTTTAACACCTGCGCCGTGCGCGAGCACGCCGAGGACAGGCTTTTCGGAAACGTCGGCGCACTCAAGAAAATAAAAGAGAAGAATCCCGACTTCAAAATAATCCTCTGCGGTTGTATGATGCAGCAGGAGAGGATAGCCGAAAAAATTCGCATGAGCTATCCGTTTGTCGATATAGTTTTCGGAACTCACGCCGCACATAAATTTCCGGAGCTGCTTTACCGCTCGCTCTCTACCGGTAAGCGCGTGTTCGATACCGAAAATTCCGACGGCGTTATTGCGGAGGATTTGCCTCTGCACCGAGACAGCACCTTCAAGGCGTGGCTGCCTATAATGTACGGGTGCAACAATTTCTGCACCTATTGCATAGTGCCCTATGTCCGCGGACGAGAGCGAAGCCGCAGCAGTGACGTTATTATAAGCGAAGCGCGCGAGCTTGTCAAAAGCGGCTATAAAGAGATAACCCTGCTCGGTCAGAATGTCAATTCCTACGGCAACGACCGCGAGGGTGAGCTGAATTTCGCCGCACTTTTGCGCGAGATAAACAGTATCGACGGCGATTTTATTATACGCTTCATGACCTCTCACCCGAAGGACTGCACGCATGAGCTGCTCGATACCATGGCGCAGTGCGAAAAGGTCGCAAAGCACCTGCATCTTCCGGTGCAGTGCGGAAACGACAGGGTGCTCAAGGAGATGAACAGGGGATATACGGCTGAAAAATATCTTTCTCTGCTCGAATATGCCCGCAGCGTCATGCCCGAGCTTTCGGTGACAAGCGATATAATAGTCGGTTTCCCGGGTGAAACATATGAGGAATTTCTCGATACGGTGAAGCTCATCGAAAAGGCGCAGTATACCTCGCTCTATACTTTCATTTTCTCGCCCCGCGAGGGAACCCGCGCGGCAAAAATGGACGACCCCGTTTCCCGCGAGGAAAAGGGCAAGTGGTTTTCGGAGCTCTGCGCCGCGCAGGAGAAAATCGCGTCTGTTCGCACCTCCGAAATGGTCGGCAGAGAATACAGAGTCCTCTGCGAGTCGAAGGCTAAAAAAGACGGATATATATCCGGCAGGACGCAGGGCAATATAATAATCGAGTTCCCTGCCGATGAGTCGGTCATAGGCTCGTTCAGAACCGTCAGAGTGACCGAAGCTCTGATATGGATGCTCAAGGGCGAGCTTGCCGACTGAAAACGCTATATCTCCGCATTGCGGATAAGGATATAAGATAAATTTCAAGGAGTACAATTATGGACATCATCAAACTTACAAGAGAACTCGGCGCAGCTATCCAGCAGGATGAAAGATATGCGAAGTTCCAGGCTGCCCAAAAGGCAAACGAGGAGGACAAGGAGCTCAACGAACTTATGGGCAAGATTCAGCTCGTTCATATGTCCTATCAGCACGAGGCGAGCAAGGAAGATACCAACGAGCAGAAGCTTGCGGCATATGAGACCGAGTTCAACGACCTCTACAAGAAGGTTATGGATAACGAGCATATGCGCGACTATGAGGTTGCAAGAGCCGAGATAGATGAAATGATGCATTATATCACGGGCATTCTCGCTCTGTGCATCCAGGGTGAAGACCCCGCTACCTGCGAGCCCGAAGAGGAGCATCACTGCGGCGGAGACTGCTCCGGCTGCTCGGGCTGCTGATTATTGCAATACCGCTCCGCAGGTTAACCCCTGCGGAGCCGAAAGCTTTTTATTTTGCGGTATAACCGCTGAGAGGACGGTATCGGAATGGCAGAGCTTTCTCCGATGATGAAACAGTATTTTGAGACAAAAAAGAAATATCCCGACACGATACTGATGTTCAGACTCGGTGATTTTTACGAGATGTTCTTTGACGATGCGGTAACAGTGTCGCGTGAGCTGGAGCTTGTGCTGACAGGCAGAGCCTGCGGTCAGGAGGAGCGCGCCCCGATGTGCGGCGTGCCGTTTCACAGCGCGGACAGCTACATGGCGCGCCTCGTCGCAAAGGGCTACAAAGTCGCCGTATGCGAGCAGATGGAGGATCCCGCTCTCGCAAAGGGACTTGTCAAGCGCGAAGTCGTCAGGGTTCTGACTCCCGGTACGGTTATCGAAAACAGTATGCTCAACGAGGGCAGGAACAATTTCCTCGCAAGCGTATATTTTGCGGGCGAGTCCGCCGGCGTCTGCTTTGTGGACGTATCAACGGGCTCCGTCAATCTGACCGAGCTTGCCTCTCCCGCCGTTCCCGATAAAATAATCAACGAGATAGGCAGATTCATGCCGAGCGAAATCGTGTTCAACTCCGCTTCTTCGTCTCTTACGAAGGTGTTTTCATTCATTTCAAACAAGACCGAAGCTCTTGCACAGGAGCTCGGCGACAGCTATTTTGACCCTCGGCAAAGTGCCGAAACAATACTCGCTCATTTCAAAAAAGACAGCCTGTCGGAGCTTGAGCTCCATGAGGGCAGCGCGGCTGTTCCGGCCCTCGGAGCGGCGCTTAAATATCTCACCGAGGTTCAGCGCAACGACCTCGAAAATATTTCTTCGATATCATTTTATTCAGAACTCAATTTCATGCGCCTCGATGTCTCCGCTCTGCGCAATCTCGAAATAGTCGAGACTTTAAGAAACCGCGAAAAGCGCGGCTCCCTGCTCTGGGTGCTCGATAAGACGCGCACCCCAATGGGCAAGCGAATGATACGCGCATGGCTTGAGCGCCCGCTTATCGGCATGGCGCGCATAACAAAGCGCCATAACGCTGTGGTGGAGCTTGTCTCTCAGCCGATGGTGAGGCAGGAGCTCGGCGAAAGTATGTCGGGCATACATGACCTCGAGCGTCTCATAACAAGAATATCGTTCGGTACAGCCGGAGCTAAGGATTTGCGTGCGCTGGCGCTCGCCGCGTCGTGCCTGCCGGAGCTTAAAGAAAAAGTTTCCGTGCTCTCTTCGTCGCTTATGCGCGAATGTGCCGAAAATATAGACGCGCTTTCCGATATCTACGAGCTCATCGACGCTGCGATAGTCGAGGAGCCGCCGTTCTCTGTCCGTGAGGGCGGCATGATAAAGGACGGCTTCCATCCGGAGCTCGACTCCCTGCGCGATGTAGTATTAAACGGCAAGGATTATATTGCCGCCATACAGCAGCAGGAGCAGGAAAAGACCGGAATAGCAAAACTTAAAATAGGCTATAACAGGGTATTCGGCTACTACATAGAGGTTCCCAACTCATATAAAGAGCTTGTACCCGACGAATATATAAGAAAACAGACCCTTGCAAACTGCGAGAGATTCATAACTCAGGAGCTCAAGGATCTTGAGGCAAAGGTTCTCGGCGCGCAGGACAGAATCGTCAAGCTCGAATACGAGATTTTTGACGATATCAGAAAGCGCACCGGTGCGGAGCTCGCCCGCGTTCAGCGCACGGCGGCGGCAGTGGCGCAGCTCGATGTCCTCTGTTCGTTTGCACAGGCGGCGCTTGAAAATAACTATGTCTGTCCGCAGATGTCCGCAGAGCCGATTGTGAAAATAAAAGAGGGACGCCATCCCGTTGTCGAAAAGATGCTCAACGGCGAGCCGTTTGTGCCGAACGATACCGTTCTCGACTGCGGAGACGACCGCTGTGCGATAATAACGGGTCCCAATATGGCGGGTAAGTCCACATATATGCGCCAGGTAGCTCTCATCTGCGTCATGGCGCAGGCGGGAAGCTTTGTTCCCGCCGCAAGCGCGGAGCTCGGTATAGTTGACAGCGTGTTTACTCGAATAGGTGCGTCCGACGATCTTTCCGCCGGTCAATCGACGTTTATGGTCGAAATGAGCGAAGTCGCGTCCATACTGAATAACGCAACCTCGAGAAGCCTCATAATTTTTGATGAAATAGGCAGAGGCACTTCGACCTTTGACGGCATGAGCATTGCGCGCGCCGTGCTCGAATATGCCGCCGACAAAAAGCGCATCGGCGCAAAGACCCTGTTTGCCACGCACTATCATGAGCTGACGGAGCTTGAGGGGCAGATAGACGGCGTGAAGAACTACAATATAGCCGTCAAAAAGCGCGGCGACAACATAACCTTCCTGCGTCGTATAGTTCGCGGTGGAGCGGACGGAAGCTACGGAATTGAAGTCGCAAAGCTCGCAGGAGTTCCGAAGCCCGTTGTAGACAGAGCGAAAAAGGTTCTCAAGGAGATTGAAGAGAGCGGACTTGTGCTTGTGCGTGAGCGTGAGCCGAGCACCGCGGTCGAGCCGGAGGCCGGGCAGATATCGTTCGGTCAGAACAGCTCAAACGAGATAGTCGAAAAGCTGAAGGTGCTCGATGTCAACACCTTAACGCCGATAGAGGCGATGGGCGTGCTGTACGAGTTGACAAAGAGCGCAAAGGAAATATAACGGGAGGAAGCCATGTCGAAGATTAAAGTCCTGCCAAAAGAAATAGCGGAGCTCATAGCTGCGGGCGAAGTGGTCGAGAGACCCGCGTCCGTTATAAAGGAGCTTATGGAGAACGCGATCGACGCGGGCTCTTCTTCGGTCACGGTTGAAATAAAAAACGGCGGAATAACTTATATCCGCGTAACCGACAACGGCTGCGGAATAAGCCGCGAAGATATACGCAACGCGTTCATAAGCCACGCCACAAGCAAGATAAGCACGCGCGACGATTTGTATGCGATCGGCACTCTCGGATTCAGAGGCGAGGCGCTCGCCTCCATAGCCGCCGTTTCAAATGTCGAGGTGCTCACAAGAACCCCCGAAGAGGAGACGGGAACGCGCTACTGCATAAGCGCCGGAGAGGAGACGCTGGTTGATGATGCCGGCTGCCCGCTCGGGACAACGATAGTAGTCAGAGATCTTTTCTTCAACACTCCCGCAAGAATGAAGTTTCTCAAAAGGGATGTCTCCGAGGCCAATGCAGTCGCCGGTATAGTTGACAAGATTGCGCTTTCGAACCCCGATGTTTCGATAAGATTTATAAGAGAGGGCAAGAGCGCCCTGTTTACCTCCGGAAGCGGCGACCTCAAAACCGCAGCCTATGAGATTTTCGGCAAGGACTTTGCGGACGGACTTATTGAAGCGGATTACAGCTTCGAGTCCGTGAAGATAAGCGGGCTTGTTTCGAAGCCGACAAAATCGCGTCCGAATCGCAATATGCAGTTCTTTTTTGTCAACGGCAGACTTGTGAAGTCCGGCACGGCTTCGGCGGCTCTGAGTGAGGCATATAAAAATTCGATAATGGTCGGCAAGTTCCCGTACTGTGTGCTCAATATAACCACCGCACCGGGTCTTGTCGATGTGAACGTCCATCCCGCAAAAATCGAAGTGCGCTTTGCAAACGAGCGCACGGTATTCAGCGCGGTATATTATGCCGCCAAAAATGCGCTTGAGCATAGGGACGAAGCGCCGAAGGTGACTATTCCGAGAACGGCGCAGACGGAGCTCTTCGAGCCTGTGCGCCCGAAAACCGAGCAGATGAGATTGCCGGAAAAGCAGCCCGATTTCTGGAACAGGATGTCATCCTCCGAATACCGCTCGGCGCAGCAGCCGGAAAGACCGACATATCAGCAGTCCGCTGCGCGCGAGGATATAATTACAGTTGCAAGCCCGGATAAAAAGCCCGAAACCGCAGACTCCGAGCCCTCGACCATTCAGCATTTTCTTGACGCTCAAAGGGCAAAAAAAGAAGAGACTGCCGTCATTGAAGCGGATATACGGCCGGAGCTTTCGGCAGAAGCCGCAACGCTTCCCGACGAAAAGCCGGAAGAAACGGCTCGGGCTCTCGATACGGCTGTTGACGAGAAGCCCGCGGAGCTGCCCGTAACCGTTATCGGAGAGGCGTTCAAAACATACATTATTGTTCAACAAGGGGAGAGCATCTTTCTTGTTGACAAGCACGCGGCGCACGAAAGAATGCTGTTTAACGAGCTTGTCAGAAACGACAGCAAGCGTTCAACGCAGATGCTTTTGACCCCAATAACCGTGACACTCAGCAAAGAGGAATATTCTTCGGTGCTCGATAACCTTGATATGCTTATGCAGGCGGGGTTTGCGGTCGAGGATTTCGGATATTCCGTCGTGATAGTCCGCGAGTGTCCCATGGAGATATCGGCGGATGAGGTCGCCGATGTTGTCGCGGAGCTTGCGGGATATCTTGTTGAAAACAGACAGAAGCTCATATCCGAAAAGAAGGAGTGGCTTTTCAGTCTCATGGCGTGTAAGGCTGCGATAAAGGGCGGAATGTACACCACGGAATACGAACGCGAGCTTTTTATAAAGCGTCTTTTCGCAAGCCCGGAGATAAGATACTGTCCGCACGGCAGACCGGTCATGATCGAGATAACCAGGCGTGAATTGGAGAAGAATTTTGGACGGGTGTAAGAAGATTAAAATAGCTGCGGTAGTAGGTCCCACGGCGTCCGGCAAAACGAAGCTGGCGGTCGATATATGCCGCGCACTTTCCGGCGAGGCCGTTTCCTGCGATTCAATGCAGATATATAAATATATGGATATTGCGACTGCCAAGCCGACTGAGGAGGAGATGGGCGGTATACCGCATCATATGCTCAGTTTTCTTGAGCCGGGCGAGAAGTACAGTGTCGCAGCCTACTGCGAGCAGGCGGGCAGGTGTATAGAAGAAGTATCCGGCAGGGGAAAGCTTCCCGTTTTGGTCGGCGGAACAGGACTTTACTATTCATCCCTTGTTGACAATATAACCTTTGCCGAGGAGGACGACGGTATATATATCCGCAGCGAGCTTGAACGCCGCGCGGAAAGAGAGGGCATGGAAGCGCTTCATAAGGAGCTTTCGGACATTGACCCGGACACCGCGGCGCAGCTGCATCTCAATAACCGAGGACGTATCATAAGAGCCCTTGAGGTCTATTATAAAACCGGTGTCACAATGAGCGAACAGCAGCGCAGGTCGCGCCTTGCGGAGCCGAAATATGACTGCACGGCTATATGCCTCGATGTGCGCGACAGGCAGTTTTTGTATGACCGTATCGACAGCAGAGTTGATATGATGATAGACAGCGGACTTATCGACGAGGCGAGACGCTTTCTTTCGGGTGAGCTCGGAAAGACGGCGGGTCAGGCGATAGGCTATAAAGAACTGCAGCCGTATTTTTCCGGAGAGATATCCTTGGGCGATGCAATAGACAATCTCAAGCGCTCCACGCGCCGATACGCCAAAAGACAGCTGACATGGTTTAAGCGCGACGGGCGTATAGAGCATTTATACATCGACGAAATGCCGTATGACGAGCTGCTGAAAAGAGCCGTTGAAATAATAGAGAGGGGGACTGCGGAATGAAAAAGGTAAAGGTAAACAAAAACGGCGTAAAAAAGATAATCGCGGCCGTTGCGGTGCTTTTGGCCGTTGCCGTGCTGTGCTATGAGATAAGTAATTTCAATTCTTCGAACGTGAAAACCCAGCCCGCCGCCGCCACGACATACCGCAACAGCATAACGGTGAAGATGTTTGCCGTGCGTGACGAGTCTCTGATAAACGGTTCATCCTCACTCACTTATGTCCCGCTTTTGCAGGACGGCGAGCGCGTGGCGGGTGGTCAGGCTATTGCGGCACAGTTCGTAAAGGCCGATTCGGCTTCTGCATATGTTGACCTCGAGAGTCGTAAAAGCGAGCTTGCGAGGTACGAGAGCCTTAACAGCCAGCAGAATTTGAACGAGCTTGACATATCGAAGATAAATCTCCAGGCCGATTCGTATTTCTATGAGATGCTCGACGGTGTGCGTTCGGGCAAAATCTCCGGGCTTGAGAGCAGTGCGGAAAAATTCAGCGACAAGATGACCGCAAAGCAGATACTGATAAACGGAAATATCGATTTTTCAAAGAAGATAGCGTCGTTAAAGTCCGAAATAGCCTCTCTTACCGCAAAGGTCGGAAGTGTCGACTACCTCAAGGCAGACGATACGGGATATTATGTCTCGTCCGCCGACGGATATGAAAATACACTCAGCTTTTCAAATATTAAAAATCTCAGCAGCGACAAGATAAAGGCGGCGCTGTCCGCCTCTCCCGCCGCAGTGCCCGCCAACACAAAGGGCAAGCTGATACACGGATATACCTGGTACTTTGTCGGGATAGTCAATAAGTCCGACGCCACAAGATTAAACGACGGAGACAGCATAACGCTCAGATGCGACAATATGTCGCGCGACAGCATAAATGCCTCTGTGTATTACAGAGGCCCGATAAACACCGACGAGACGGTTCTTATACTTTCTTCGAAGATAATGGATTCCGACATAGCGAGACTCCGAACGGAGGATGTCGAAATAGTGATAAACGAGACCGACGGAATAAGAGTAAACAAATCTGCTGTCAGAGTTATTGACGGAGTTCAGGGTGTATACGTGCTCACCGGCAATATCGTCCGATTCAAAAAGCTTGACATTATATATACGGGCGAGGACTATGTGATTTCCAAGATGATAAAAGAGGACATATACGATGAAAATAAAGTGCCGTATCTGAAAATCTACGATGCGGTCATACTTGAGGGAAAGGATCTTAAAGATGGAAAACTTATCGGTTACTGATGCGCGTTTGAGACTCCTTGAGGATAATCTGAAAAGAGTTCGCGACGAGATAGCGGAGACCGCCGTCAAAAACGGCAGAGACCCGCAGGAAGTGAAGCTTATGGCGGTGACAAAGACAGTTTCCGTAGAGCTTATAAATCACGCGATAGCCTGCGGAGTCGACCTTATAGGAGAGAACAAGGTTCAGGAGGTGCTGTTAAAGCGCCCCGAGCTCAATCTCGAGCACTGCAAGCTTCATCTCATCGGTCATCTGCAGAGCAATAAGATAAAGAAAATAGTCGGACAGGTTGATATGATACAGAGCGTCGATTCATTTGAGACCGCCCGTCAGATAAGCCGCCGTTCGGAGGAGCAGGGGATAAAAACCGACATACTTCTCGAAGTCAATATAGGCGAGGACGAGAAAAAATTCGGCTATTCCGCCGACGAGGTCGCCGACCGGCTCGCCGAAATAGCCGAGCTTGAGCATATCAGGGTGCGCGGAATGATGACAGTTGCTCCGAATTTCAAAGATTCTGCAAAAAATCAGTGTGTTTTTGATAATATGCACAAACTGTTTATTGACATTGGTGCCAAAAAAATGGATAATATATATATGGACATATTGTCTATGGGTATGTCCGGCGATTTTAAAGAAGCGATAGCGGCGGGTTCGACGCTTGTGCGTGTGGGCTCGGCGATATTCGGAGACAGGCAATATTAAGTTATTTTATAAATACGGGAGGAAAATATTATGAGTATCTTTGATAAGGTGAAAAATTTTATCGACAATTCCGATGAAGACACTATCGATGAAAATATCGAAAACGTCTATGACGATTCTGCCGATGACACATACGCATCCGACAGCACCGATTCCGCGAAGTCTTTCGGGGATTTCGGTGCAGCCTCAAGACCGTCTGCTGCGTCTTCGATGCCCAATATAGTCGACCTGCGCTCTTCCAGCCGCACTCCGGTCGTACTTAAGAAGCTTGACAGATATCTTGATGTTCAGAGCGTAGCCGATGTTCTCAACGAGAAGAGAATAGTTATCCTTAATCTTGAAACCTGCCCCGCAGACGATTCGAGACGTATTATCGACTTCCTTTCCGGTGTCGCATATGCAAATTCCGGCGATATCAAGAAGGTTGCCGGCAAGGCTTATATTATTACTCCCGACAGCGTACCGCTTTCAGGTGACGTGCTCGAGGATATCGAGAGCATGAGCGAAGGATATTTCGATTGATGTTTATTTCCCAGTTAAGAGGTGTAGATAATGCTTAAACCCGAACAGCTCAAATCTCATCGTTTTATTTCCGCCGGACGCGGGACTTACGAGGCAGAAGATGTTGATTCGTTCTTACGCGAGGTATCCGCATCTTATGAAAAGATGTTTAAGGAAAACGGGGATCTCGTTAAAAAAATGAGCCTTCTTGCAGAGAGAGTTTCTCAGTATAAGAAGGATGAGGACAATATCAGGCGTGCTTTGCTTACCGCAGAGCGCATGGCGGACAAAATTCAGCGCGAGGCTCAGCAGAGCGCGCAGGAGCAGCTCGATTCCGCCGAAAAGAGAGCGCAGGAGCTTGTTTCTTCGGCGCAGAACAGAGCCGATGTCCTTGAAACAGCGGCTTCGGTAAAGGCGTCGCAGCTCACGGAAGAGTCAAACCGAAACGCAACCGAGCGCATAACCTCCGCAGAGCGCACCGCCTCCGCCATGATAAGCAATGCGGAAGCAAAGGCTAACGAGATAATCGAGAGCGCAAAGAAAAATGCACAGCTTGAGCTTGACAGAATAAATGCCGCTATACGCGTAAATTCGGCGGCGCTCGAGAAGCTTGAAACCGAAGTTGCGGTATTCCGCAATTCCGTGCTCGACGCTTACCGTAAGCATATAGATATCATATCCTCGCTTCCCGAGCAGCAGGATGTGCCTGTTATCCCGACTGTAAATACGGACGAGTATATTTCGGACAGCCCCATATCCGTCGAGGATGAGACAAACAACGTCGATATCGTTGAAGAAGTCGAAGAAGCAGAAGTGACAGAAGAGCCCGCAGAGACCGAAACCGCGGAAAACGACGGCGATTCGGTTGAAGACGCCGAACCGCAGGACGCTGTTGCAGCGTTTGAGGACGAGCCCGAATTCAGCGAAGAGAATGCGGCTCCCGATGAAATTGTAGCCAACGATATACTCATGCAGTCGCAAGATTCGGAGAGCGATACATACGATCCCATGGCTGCGGCGGAGGAGACTGTCTCCGATTCCGACGAGACGGAGGACGGCGGCGATTCCGCAAACGGCTTTGTGATAAACTTCGGCGTTATAGAGCATCATATCACGCCCGACGAGTTTGAGGATGACAACGACGCGGAGGACGACACCGACGAAGTGCTTGCCAATGTCGATAATTTTTTAGACGGCGACGATGATGACGATAATGACGACGA
>OOAA01001559.1_pt1 | contig 11093 bp, 8 predicted proteins | sample 1671671 | NCBI WGS metagenome assembly OOAA01 (sample SAMN06348180, study PRJEB24527) | human gut metagenome | biome: human gut; feature: ankylosing spondylitis patient; material: feces | host: Homo sapiens | place: China | collected 2015-10 | reverse complement strand
ACAACCAGAGATATCTTGATCGTGTGTTTAAGGAAGCTGTTGGCGTTTCTATGAAAAAATATGCGGAAATAATAAGAATACAGAAGGCAATATATTATTTGCAGAACAGTCTTACTTATGAGATATACGAAAGGCTTGGATATTATGACCAGGCACATTTTATAAAGGATTTCAAGAAAAATACTTCACTTACGCCGAGCAGGTTTGAGAGGGCCAACAGCCAGTATAAGATAGTATAGTTAATGGCAGCAGTAACATAAGTGTTATGGAAAAGAGGTAGTCTATGAGTTATATTAATAATCCAGATATTACTAAGGAAGATATATTAAAGAAAAGTTTGGCACATTGGAATGTTGGAAAGACACAGGAATGGATTGACAGGGATATGGCTATCGTTATGGGCAAAAGAGAGGGCTATTATTTCTGGGATATGGATGGCAGGAAGTTCTTAGATATACATATTAATGGTGGTACCTACAACTTAGGACATAGAAATAAAGAGATTATAGGTGCTTTAACAGATGCTATGACAGAGCTGGATATAGGTAATCACCATTTTACAGGAATAACCAAGGCACTGCTTGCGGAGCAGTTGACAAGCCTTTGTCCTGACGGACTTGATTATGCGTGCTTTTCAACCTGTGGTGGTGAAGCAGTTGACCTTGCAATAAAGAGTGCAAGATATGCTACACAAAGAAAGAGAGTTGTATCAATTCAGGGCTGTTATCATGGACATACAGGTCTTTCAGTATCGACAGGAGATGCAAGATTTAAAGATCCATTTCTTTGTCAGGGAGCACCTGGAGAATTCGTACAAGTTCCCCTTAATGATCTTGATGCAATGGAGGCAGAGCTTAAGAAAGAAGATGTAGCGTGTGTAATTATAGAATCACTTCTTGCAACTTATGGCTTCCCAATTCCAGATAAGGGCTATCTTGCAGGTGTTAAGAAGCTTTGCGAGAAATATGGAACATTGTATATAGCAGATGAAACACAGACAGGTCTTATGAGAACCGGAAAAATGTGGTGCTTTGAACACGAGGGCTTCGTTCCGGATATGATTACAACAGCTAAAGGCTTTGGAGGTGGAATATATCCAATATCAGCAACGGTTATGAACAGAAAAGCGGCAAGCTGGATGTTTGATATAGGAAGAATGCACGGTTCTACCTGTGGTAATTCAGAATTAGGCTGTGTTGTTGCGATGAAGGTTCTTGAAATATCAACAAGAAAAGAGACAGTTGATAACATTAATAAGAATACCAAGCTTCTTACAGAAAGAGTTAATGCACTTATTGATAAATATGATGGATTTATTACAGGTTATACACAGCGTGGTGTAATTATGGGTATTAATTTTGACTGTGAAGATGCAAGCAAGACAGTATGCAAGCCATTATTTGATAACGGCGTATGGTCACACAATTCAAGACTCCACCCTAATACATTGCAGTTAAAGTTAGGACTTTTGTGTGATGATGCATTTATGGACGAATTATTTGAAAAATGGATAAGGGTCTTGCACGGGCATTATCAAAGTAGACAGTTTTGGAAAAGAGGAAGTTATGAATGATACGCCACAGACTTTGGAAAAAGATGTAAGAGATAATTTATTATTGCTGTATGATTTTGATAAAGATTATGATGTAAAGTTATTGAAATATTCAGAAAATGTTATATTCAAAATTACATTTAAAGAAGCTTTTCCTGTAGTATTGCGTATACACAGACCGGGGTATCACAATATAGAAGAACTGGAAGGCGAAATATTATGGATGGACGAAATCCACCGTGATACGGACGTAGAACTTCCAGTCGTATATCGTGGCAGGTATGGCAGATTTCTTCAAAAAATGACTACATTTTCTGGTGAAGAAGTATATGTTTCAGTTATATCATTTCTTGAAGGAAGCCCACTTGGTGAGCTTAAAGATGACGAACTTATAAAAGGACTTGAAAGCCTTGGAGAAATAACAGCGAAGCTTCATATGCAGTCAATTAATAGAGATAAGAGTGTTGTTATTAAGAGATTTTACTGGGATATCAACAATCTTTTTGGCGACAATAACGATGGAATATGGGGCTCGTGGCGTGATTATAAGGCTTTAACTAAAGAGCAGTACAGGATACTTGAAAAATGTACATCTGTAATGAAGGACAAACTTAATTATTATGGCAGAAGCAATGAAAAATTCGGACTTATCCACGCAGATTTACATTTTTATAATGTGATTAATAATAATGGTGTCAACCAGATAATAGATTTTGATGACAGCGGTTATGGATTTTATATGTATGATATGGGCTGTGCACTTGTTACTTATTCGGGAAATCTGACAAAGCTTGAAGGAGCGTGGGTAAGAGGCTATGAGAAAGTAAGAAAATTATCAGACGAAGACAAGAAGTTTATACCGATGTTCGTATTATTAAGGCGTATTACAAGACTTGCGTGGCTTGCGACTCATAGTGACAGTGACACAGCCAAGACTGTAGATGATGAATATCTGGATGTCACTATTGATATGGCTAAGGAGTGGTTAAAAGCCAATACCAGGGTAGCTGTTATTACGGGTGCGGCTGGCGGAATAGGCTATGGAATTGCAAAAAAATTCTTAGAGTCTTGCAAGTGATGATGCAGAGTATGTTACAGGCACAGCCAATATAATAGATGGTGGTAACATAATTCCTGAGACTGGGGTTATGGGTACAGAGTAAATAATATATTTGTGTAGGAGCTGGTGAAGTATGGTAAATGTTGTTATGACTGCACTTGTGTATCTGCTGACTATGGTGATGTCGTATATTTTAAAAAGAGCAGGGCTGTTTCATAAAGAAGACAAAAAGGTGTTGTCAAACCTGATATTTTATATTACTCTGCCAGCTTCTTTAATAAGCAGCTTCGCTGGGGCAGAAGTAAATGTATACTATGTAATAGCGATACTGCTGGGATTTCTGGTTAATACGGTTATGGTGATATCAGGACAGATAGTTTCGGCTGATAAAAGTCCTGAATTAAAGGCAATATATTCGGTTAATGCTTCGGGATTTAATATGGCCTGTATTGCAATTCCATTCTTATCAACCTTTTATCCAGCAGGTGTGCCTTATCTATGTATGTTTGATGTCGGAGATTCTTTTTATACATTGGGAACAACCTATGCAATAGGCAAAATGAGACTTAATGGAGGCAGTAAAGATAAAAATGAGAATTATGTATTAACAATTTTAAAAGGATTGTTAACATCAGTTCCATTTGATACATATATGATTATGACAATACTGTCATTTCTTAATTGCAGGCTTCCGGATTTTATAACGATGGCAGCAGATTTCTGTGGAAAAGGAAACGGATTTCTTACAATGATAATGATAGGTGTGTCATTAGAACTTCATATGAGCAGAGAGTCTGCAAAAGAAGTGATAACACTGCTTTCAATGCGTTATGTTATTGGTATTATTGCAGCTGTGCTTATATATTGCGTACTTCCGGCACCGCTAGTTATGAGACAGATATTAGCGGCGGCAATGTTCGCATCATCAGCGGCTGTGTCAATAATATATAGCGAGAGGCTGGGTGTATCTACCGATATAGCGGCGGCGTTAAATCCGATATCTACGATACTTATGATTCCTATTATGTCACTTGTGGTGATGGGGACTATGTGGAGGTAGGTAAATATAAGACCAGACGGACGTTGTGCGAGGGTGTTATATTACCGCTGGGCACGCTCTCGCTGCTTGTAGCCGTAGCGGACACGTAAGCGGCTAAAATACAGCCGCTAAATGCCGACGGCTGCAAAAGCACCCAGCTTGCAATATAGTAAAGCTACACAACTGGGGTATGGCTGAATTGCAGAATATAAAATGTAATCAGGAAAATTGTGCGAACACTGAATAGTTATCGTATTGTTTATGTTATAATATAAAAGAAGATGTGCTTACACAAAATTTATAAATGTAGACACAGATTAAATATGTTTAATTATGAGAAAACAGGCAGGCTTTAACATCTAAACTTCGTTAAAGTCTGCCTGTTTTTATAAGTTGTGCTTTCTATCAACACTTTTTCCTATAAGTCTAACCTCTTGTTTTATCTTGCCAACCAGCCGCCGTCTACTGCCAGGGTAAAGCCGTTGACGTAGTCTGAGGCTTTAGATGCAAGGTATATTACTGCACCTTCCATATCTTGTGGTGTGCCCCATCTGCCTGCTGGAATTCTGTCAAGAATAGCTTCGCTTCTGTCGGCATCATCTCTTAACTGTGCTGTGTTATTAGTTGCCATATATCCTGGCGCAATTCCATTTACATTAATGTTATACTTTGCCCATTCATTGGCTAACGCTCTTGTTAAGCCTATAATTGCACTCTTGCTTGCTGTGTATGACGGAACTCTTATTCCACCCTGATATGAAAGCATTGAGCATACATTAATTATCTTTCCGCCTTCTCCCTGCTTCATAAGCTGCTTAGCAAATGCCTGACTTAAGAAGAATACCATTTTCTGATTAACCTGAATTACCGAATCCCAATTCTCTTCTGTGAATTCAATTGCATCCTGTCTTTTAATAATTCCCGCATTATTAACAAGAATATCCACTCTGCCATATGTATCAATTGCTGCTTTCATAACTACATCTATTGAAGCCATATCTGAAAGGTCAGCTATAACCTCTGCGAACGCACCACCATCTGCTTCTATCTTATTCTTAGTATCTTCGCAGGAACGTCTTGCAACGCCAAGAACCTTAGCTCCTGCCTGAGCTAAAGCTACTGCCATTCCCTGTCCTAGACCTGTGTTAGCACCTGTGACAACTGCTACTTTTCCGTCAAGTTTAAACAAATCTAATATCATAGTATTCCCTCATTTCTGCACACGCCATTTTAATTAAATCCAATAAGTTTATTCATTACTTTATAACCAGTCTTAGATATTCCTCTGCCGACTTTGCCCGGAAGATTAACTGTATTGCCAAGTATGCTGTATCTTAACTCTTTATAGAGCTTGGAATCTGAATCCTTAACATATTTCCAAAGTTCCTTTTTCTTAACAAGGTTCTCATCTGTGCCTGATATAATCAGAAATATTGATGATACTTCCATCATAATTCTAAGATATGTCACCATATACTTTCTGCATCTTTCATTGACAGGCTTATTGCCAAGATATGAATCTATAAGACGTCTTGTAACTCTTAACTGCTGGTCAATTCTTGAAATCATAACTGTTTCATTAACTGACTGGTCTTCCCTTCCAATAAAATATCTGTAGAAATTAGTATTTACGTAATACATGTTCTTAACATACGGAAGTGGCTCGAACACAAATATGTTATCAACATAAAATGTATGCTTAGGAAGCTCTAATCCACAATCCTTTAAAAGCTGTGTTCTATATACAACAGTATGCATAAGAATATACTGGTCAACCTTAAAATCGCCTATATTAATATCATCCCATGTAAACATCTGCTCTACAGGAAATACATTCTCGTAGTGGATAACTTTCTTTCTCTTGGCTCCGACCTTTTCATATACATAGTTTGCAATAACCATATCCGGCTCACTGCCCTCTTCAAAACTTCTTAATGTAGCAAGCATTCTTTTGTAACTTTTGCCATCTACCCAGTCATCACTGTCAACAACCTTAAAGAACCTTCCTGTTGCATGCTTAAGACCTGTATTTACAGCCTCACCATGTCCACCATTCTCCTGATGTACAGCTTTGACAATATCCGGATATTCCTTCTCATATCTTTTGGCTATTTCATATGTATTATCCTTTGTTGAACCATCATCAACTATAATAACCTCAACTTCATCCCCACCGGCAAGCACTGTATTAATACAATGTTCCATATACTCTGCGGAGTTGTAACATGGTATTGCAAATGATAATAATTTACCCATCAAATTTCTCCTTTACATTCTGTCAGGGCATTCAATCGCAAGTAAATCAATACACTGCTCGAGAATGCTCTTCGTAAGGCTTATAAGTGCAATATAGCTTGCTTTCTTAACCTCGTCAGGTTCTGAAAGTATCTTATTATTATGATAAAAGCCGTTAAATGCGTTAGATACCTCATATATAAACTGACATATCTTATGTGGTGCATTATCCTTATATGCCCCATCAATTATATCTGCAAACTTAATAAGTGATAAAGAAAGATTCTTCTCACTTTCTTCTGTAGAAGCCATAATCTTAAGGTTATCTGTGCTTCCACCATTTTCTGTATATTTGTTAAGGATAGACTTAATTCTTACAATTGTGTAAAGAATATATGGTCCTGTATTACCCTCAAATGATGAAAATCTCTCAATATCAAACACATAGTCCTTTGATGCCTGATTAGAAAGATCTCCATACTTTAATGCAGCAAGTCCTACTATCTTAGCTGTATCTCTTGCTTCTGTCTCTTCAACAGTTCTGTTAGACATAATTTTCTCATATACAGCTTCATCAATATCAGCTATAAGATGCTCAAGTCTCATAACACCACCTGAACGCGTCTTGAATGGCTTACCATCTTTACCGTTCATAGTACCAAAGCCCACAAATCTCATATCTGCATCAGGCGCTACAATCCCAGCCTTCTTGGCCGTTCTGAACACCTGCGTAAAATGAAGTTCCTGCCTCTTATCAGCAAGATAAATATATGTATCAGGATGATATAACTTTTCTCTTTCAACAATAGTAGCAAGGTCAGATGTTGCATAAAGTGCTGCACCATCAGATTTTCTTACGATACATGGTGGAAGCTCCTTAGTATCACCTTCCTGCTGTATATCTACAACAGTTGCGCCCTGGCTTTCATAAGCAATTCCGTCTGCAATCATCTTATTAACCATATCATCAATATATGGCTGTGCATCTGATTCACCTTTCCATAAATCAAAATGTACATTAAGATTATCATAATTCTTCTTAAGGTCAGCCTTAGAAACATTCATGATATGATGCCATATTGCACGACATGCCTTGTCACCGCTCTGTAACTTAAGTGTAGCTTCATGAGCTCTTTCTGCAAATGCAGCATCTTCCTTAGACTTTGCAGAAGCTGCCGGATAAATCTCTTCAAGCTCAGAGATTGTAAATGGCGCTTCCTCTGGATACTCACCAGTAAAACTGTCATCAAAATACGGAAGTTCTGGTTTTCTGTCTCTTAATTCTTCAATGATAAGTCCCATCTGCAGGCCCCAGTCTCCAAGATGAACATCCCCTATAGTTTTATTTCCGGCAAATGTATTGATTCTCTTAACACTTTCTCCGATAACTGCAGAACGTAAATGTCCGACATGAAGAGGCTTTGCAGCATTAGCTCCGCCATAATCTACAATAACAGTCTTTTCCTTATCAGCATTAACATATCCAAACTTCTCTGTTTCAGACATCTCATTAAGATATCCAGCCAGATAATCCTCACATAGATTAATATTGATAAATCCAGGCTTAACACTCTCTATCTTAGAAAACATCTTGTTATCTGCTAACTTTGCAACTACCTCATCAGCAATCATAAATGGTGCTTTCTTATATACTTTGGCTGCTGCCATAGCACCGTTACACTGAAACTCGCACAGGTCAGGTCTGTTAGAAACTGTAACTTTCGCATACGCCTCATCATATCCACATTCAGTGAATACATTTTTAATCTCATCAGTAATAAGTTCAATAATCGTCTTCATATTCTCCACCTTTTACAATATCTAATAAACCACCTTTACAAGAAACAGCCCATAACTCTCTGCCGGTAATGACATCTGTACGTTCTCCCCATCAAGACACCGCTTCACATCTTCCGGCTTCTTAATGCCATTGCCTGCATCAAGCAGCATCCCAATCATAAATCTTGCCATATTATGAAGGAAATCATCAGCTTCAATCCTTATGTAAGCTCTTGTTCCTTCATACTGAATGTTTATCCTCTTAATAGTTCTCTCTGTGCTTTTGTTCTTCTTTGCTGTTGTAAATGCCTTAAAATCATGTTTTCCTTCAAAATATCCGGCAGCCTTTCTCATGGCATCAAAATCCGGCATACTGAATGTATGATACGCATATTTTCTTCTGAACACATTAGCTACATTACCTGTATCCAGTCTGTACTCATATATCTTGGACTTTGCATTAAGCTGGCTGTGAAATCTTTCATCAACCTGTGAAACAGACATAACCGCAATATCTCTCGGCAGATATCTGTTAAGATAATTCTTAATATCAAGTGCCTTAACTTCCTTCTCAAGCTTGAAATTCGCTGTCTGGCAAAGTGCATGCACACCCTTTTCTGTTCTTGACCCGACATACATGTCAACTGTCTCACCTGTCATTCTTGTTATTATCTCACACAGTCTGCTCTCTATAGTATTCGTGCTGGCATCCTTGCCAAGTCTTTGCCAGCCATCATATCTTCCACCATCGTACTCTATCTCTATACGGTAATTATACATTATTCGTCTTCCAAAACCTTTTCTATTGTATTAATAATCACAGCACTATCAAATGGCTTCTGAATAAAATCAGCAGCACCTCTCTTTAATGCCTCAACCATATTAGTCTTCTGACCAGCGGCAGTTACCATAATAACTTTTGCCCCAGGATCAATCTCAATAATCTCTCTTACTGCTTCTATACCATCCATAACAGGCATTGTAATATCCATTGTAACAACATCAGGCTTATACAACCTGAATTTTTCTACGCCTTCTACCCCATTAACTGCCTCTGACACAATCTCATGTCCTGCATCTTCAAGCATATTTCTTAAAAATTTTCTTGATGTCTTAGAATCATCTACTATCAAAATTTTTGCCATAACTATTCTCCTTATTAAGCTGAAAGCTGGATTTTATTATCAGCAGCCATTAAAATCTTAAATACATTATCTTCAATATTGAAAGTCACAACATAAAAACCAGTATCTGCCGTAACTTCTGTGTCTTTATAAAAAACTGGCGGGTGAAGTGTTACTTCAATATCTGCTTCCCCAAGTTTAGTTGCATATGCCCCATTCATCACATTAATAAGTTCACATAATGCATCATAAGCATCTTCATCGAATTCTTCAATATCTTCCTGTGCAAATGTCGATGCCACTTTCAAAAGTTCCCTGTTATCACCAGCTACGCCAAGAAACACATCAATATCCCCATCCATAACCTGACAGCCAATAAACTGACCCTTATATTCTCTTTCGTAATCTATCTGGTTCAGTTCAATATTACAATCCATGAACATTCCAAGACTTTTCAATGTACACTGCATCTGCGTCTTGTAATAATCATTGTCCATATGCAGAAATGTTTCAACAAGTGTATCCGTATCTCCCTGCTTTATGACTTGTAACTCTCTGTCAGTGAACACATTATCTGAGTGATTCTTTGCAATATATCTGCCGAGTATTCTGTCCTTCATAGTTTTTCTCCTTCTCGTTGATTTAGCGCCCCAAAATATACCCTGTTCATTCACATTAATATATAAATACTTAATCCATTATACATCATACCATTGTTCAATAGCAATAATTTCAGAAGAAATTACATTTTATCATGAAAAAAACACCCGGACAAAACAATCTGTCCGGGTTAAATACTATTATTAATTACTTATCTTCCACTGAATAGTTAGGAGCTTCCTTTGTGATATGGATATCATGTGGATGACTCTCTCTTAAAGCTGCTGAAGACATCTTAATAAACTGAGCTGTTTCCTGAAGTACCGGGATTGTAGGTGCTCCACAATATCCCATACCTGAACGTAAACCACCCATAAGCTGGAATATAGTATCTTCAACAAGTCCCTTATAAGCAACTCGTCCTTCAACACCCTCAGGAACAAGCTTCTTGGCACCTGTCTGGAAATATCTGTCCTTGCTTCCATTCTCCATTGCAGCGATAGAACCCATTCCTCTGTATACCTTATACTTTCTTCCCTGGAATAACTCAAATGTTCCAGGAGCTTCGTCACATCCTGCAAGAAGGCTTCCTAACATGCAGACATTACCACCTGCTGCAATAGCCTTAACGATATCTCCTGAATACTTGATACCACCATCAGCAATTACAGGAACACCATACTTCTTAGCCTCTGCATAAGCATCCATAACGGCTGTAACCTGTGGTACACCAATACCTGCAACAACTCTTGTTGTACAGATAGAACCAGGTCCGATACCAACCTTAACAGCATCTACACCAGCCTCGCAGAGAGCCTTTGCAGCTGCACCTGTTGCAATATTACCGGCAATAACCTGAAGATCAGGGAATGCTGATTTAATATCTTTAAGAGTTGTAATAATATTCTTAGAATGACCATGAGCTGAATCAATTACAATACAGTCAACACTTGAATTAACAAGCGCCTGAACTCTGTCCATAACATTAGCTGTGATACCAACAGCAGCACCTGCTAAAAGTCTGCCCTGTGAATCATGTGCTGAAGATGGATACTTAACGCTCTTCTCGATATCCTTAATTGTAATAAGTCCTCTTAATTTATAATCATCATCAACGATAGGAAGCTTCTCTTTTCTTGCCTTGCCTAATATCTTCTTAGCCTCTTCAAGAGTAGTTCCAACTGGAGCAGTGATAAGATTCTCGCTTGTCATGCACTCCTTGATTGGTCTTTCAAAATGCTCCTCAAACTTAAGGTCTCTGTTAGTAATGATACCAACAAGCTTGCCATTATCATCTGTGATAGGTACTCCGGAGATTCTGAACTTGCCCATAAGGTCATTAGCTTCCTGTAATGTATTATCTGGATGTAAGAAAAATGGGTCTGTGATAACACCATTCTCTGAACGCTTAACCTTGTCTACTTCTTCTGCCTGAGCTTCTACTGACATATTCTTGTGAATAATACCAATACCGCCCTGTCTAGCCATTGCGATTGCCATTCTGTGTTCTGTAACTGTGTCCATGCCTGCACTCATTAAAGGAATGTTAAGTTTAATATTCTTAGTGAGCTGTGTTGAGAGGTCAATCATATTAGGTGTTACTTCTGAATACTGTGGAACTAATAACACGTCATCAAATGTAATGCCTTCGCCAATGATTGTACCCATTTCTACTGTATCCTCTCTTTCTTTCATTTTAATGTG
>OOAA01001555.1_pt1 | contig 11126 bp, 10 predicted proteins | sample 1671671 | NCBI WGS metagenome assembly OOAA01 (sample SAMN06348180, study PRJEB24527) | human gut metagenome | biome: human gut; feature: ankylosing spondylitis patient; material: feces | host: Homo sapiens | place: China | collected 2015-10 | reverse complement strand
ATAACACGATAAATCATATGCCAATTAATGTATAATATCGGTTTCCATTTACTTTTAACCCATAATACCACAGTATTTAATAAAGAACCTGCAATAGTACTTAAAACTATGGCCCAATAGCCACCACCTGAAAAAGCGATAGGCAATGCTATCAATAATGGAGAACATATTGTTATAAGTCTTATATAAAATAAAAATCTAAAATCTAAATTTCTTTTTCTAATGGCATTTTGAACAGAACACAATGAGTACAACAATATTTGTACAGACATGACTTTTATCACAGAGTCTGATTGAGGCTGAGAATAAAATGATGCGAGTTCTTTTGAAAAAAGAAAAACCACCAAAAATAATATAATGCCAACAAATATATTTAGATAAAAAGCAGCATTATATAATTTTTGGATATTACCCTCATCATCTTCTGCTTGAATAAGAACTTTACTTGTCCCCATATCACTCACAACATAAATGAGTCCTAAAATTGTTGTAGCAACTGAAACAACTCCAAAATCCGATGGTGACAGTATATGAGTAAGTATTAAGAAAACAGCAGGGCTAATTATTTTTGCAATAATTTCAGCCAATACTGACCACAATGTCGCATTTAAAGTATCTTTCAAAAGTGGCATTACTCACATTATTTCAACGTATACACAATTCTACTACACGCCAGCCCATCCCCGTAAGGATTCACCGCCTTACTCATTCTTTCATAACATGCTTCATCATCCAACAAAACAGCAACTTCACCTATAATCTTATCATAATTTGTTCCTACTAATTTCACAGTTCCAGCTTCCAGCGCCTCTGGACGCTCTGTCGTATCACGCATCACAAGTACTGGCTTCCCAAGTCCGGGAGCTTCTTCCTGAATACCACCGCTATCTGTCAAAACTATAGCGGATTTCTCCATCAGATAAACAAAAGAAAGATACTCTAAAGCCTCTATGAAGAACATATTCCCTAAATTGGATAAATCTTCGCCAAATACCTCATAAATTGGTTTACGAACATTGGGATTTAAATGCATCGGATAGACAAAATCAACATTTGGATATTTCTTTGTAAGAGTCTGAATAGCCCGGCACATAGAAACAAATCCGTCACCGAAATTTTCACGACGATGACCTGTTATCAAGACTAATTTTTTTCCATCTAACAAGCGGTTGATGTCATAACCGGCAGTTTTCAAAATGCCTTTCAGCTCTTCATCAAGCCTCTTATCACTCTTTATCTTATCTACAACCATGTAAAGTGCATCTATTACTGTATTACCAGTCACTGTTATAGCTGATTCCCTTACACCTTCATCCAACAGATTCTGACGACTCAAAGGAGTTGGAGAGAAATGATAACTGGCAATACGCCCTGTTATCACTCGATTCATCTCCTCCGGCCAAGGGCTATATATATTATGAGTTCGAAGTCCCGCCTCTACATGTCCCACTGGAATCTGCTGATAAAAAGCAGCCAATGCCGAAGCCGTAGAAGTGGTTGTATCACCATGAACCAAAACAACATCTGGCTGTACCTCTTTCAAAACATCACGCATACCTATCAAAACACGAGCTGTCACATCATACAAATCCTGTCCTGGTTTCATAATATTCAAATCATAATCAGGAATGATTTCAAATATATGCAATACCTGATCAAGCATTTCGCGATGCTGACCGGTAACACATACGATTGTCTTGAACTCCTCCGGATATTTCTGAAATTCTTTCACCAGAGGAGCCATCTTTATGGCTTCGGGACGAGTCCCGAAAACCAACATAATCTTCTTCATGCTATAAGCTATTTATTATTTCTTGTAAATTCCGCAAAAGTCAAGAATTACTTTCCGATCATTATATGGCAGGGATTTAAATACAGAATGAGCAACCAGAAAAACGACGATATCAGCCTTCTCATAGGCTTCTTTATAATCTGTAAGTTTAAATACATTGTGTTCCTGCACATTAGGTTCCACTACTAAAATATCTGCATTATTACAGCTTTGCATCACTTTGGTAGTAATATATTTGGCAGGAGCCTCACGCAAATCATCAATATCGGGTTTAAAGGCCAGTCCCATCATGGCAATGGTAGGTTTACGATGATATTCCAATTCAAACTTCAACATAGCATTCTGCACTTTCTCTGCACACCAGAATGCTTTATAGTTATTGATTTCACGAGCGGTAGATATGATTTTAGATTCCATAGGAAATTCAGCCGTAATAAAATAAGGATCAACCGCTATACAGTGTCCTCCAACACCACAACCAGGTTGAAGGATATTCACACGGGGATGCTTGTTCGCCAAGTTAATCAATTCCCAGACATTGATTCCTGCTTTATCACAAATCAGAGAGAGTTCATTGGCAAAAGCTATCTGTACATCACGGGAGGAGTTTTCTGTCAGTTTACACATTTCTGCCGTTTTACAATTAGTGCGATGGAGCGTTCCTCGTACAAACTTACTATAAAACTCAATGGCCTTATCTGTAGAGGATTCATTCAGACCTCCAATAACTCGATCATTATGAACTAACTCATAAATGACGTTCCCAGGAAGAACACGCTCCGGACAATAAGCAATATAAATTTTATCACTCAATTCCGGACGTAATCCAAATATCAAATCACACATTTTATCAGTAGTACCTACCGGTGATGTAGATTCTATGACATACAAATCTCCCTCTTTCAACAAAGGAATTACGGCACGGGTAGCAGCTTCCACGTAAGAAATATCAGGCTCATGATTTCCCTTAAAAGGAGTAGGTACCACCATAAAATAGGCATCACTCACTTCTGGAGTTGTTGAAGCCTTCAACTGACCGGTAGTAACGACTTCTTGAAGAAGCTCCTGCATACCTGGTTCAATGATATGCAATTTACCCTGATTAGTCATTTCTACAACTTTGGGATTAATATCAACCCCGATAATCTGAATTCCGTGTTTAGCAGCAATAATCGCAGTAGGCAGGCCAATATAACCCAACCCCATAAAACATGCTTTCATATCAATAAAAGTTATCTATTTTTTATGATTTCCTTATCACACTCAAATCCTATTCTACTTCCTCAAACGGGTATGGATTCTCTTCGATATTTTTCAATTCTTCGATGATTTCAGTTTGTTCCGAAGTCAAATTATCTTTGTTCCAACCTTCAATAATCGCATAGGCTTCTTGAAATAAAACCTCTTCATAAGCCTCCCCATATGTATAAGTCAGTAGTCGGACTTTAAGCAAAGAAGCAGGCAACTGCTCCAAAACAAGACAAATCCGATTCAATACCATTTGTTTCTTTTGCTCCTTATCCCCATCATCATAAATGGTAGCATTATACCCCATCAAAAGAGCCAGACACAAATTCGCCTCCTCTTCAACATCGGAACTTTGAGCAGAAAAAAGAGAATCGGACTTAACAAGCACTTCCTTATTCAACCGGCAAAAAGTGTCGGAATAGACCGGCTCACCGTCTATACCAAGATACATCAGCTCATGAGCTGCATGCTGAAGCTCAAGAGCACGGGAAGTTAAATCATTCATTATTATGATATATGATAAAAATATAAGATTATACTTATTTAGAAGTCACCCGATTATTTTCAGATAGGATTTGGGGACTTTGATACTTGCCGTCAAAAGGTCTTTAATACGGATAACGACGTATGTTTTATTGGCTTCGATGGCAACCTCACCTTCAATACCGCTGAGTTCGCCTTTGATAACTTTTACTTTATGCCCAACAGTAAGAATTTCGCTATCAAGGCTGACACCGTCAGGATTCAGATCCATCACGAACATAAAGTCCTCCATTTGCTTATCCGGTACCACTAGCATGGAATGCGTGGCAAGATCCTTCATATAAAAAAGGGGGACATTATAAATGTTGGAAATATCGCAGGCTGTCTGCTTGGTGGAATGAACAAACACCAAATTACGGATTACTGGAACTTCGCTACGCTTACGGCGATACTTCAATTGTGAAATGACAAAACGCGTGGGAAGATAATAGTCAAGGTCCAAATGTTCTTCCGATTTAAGTCGGTCCAAAGATTTCCGGACTGTGAATTCCTGCTTGTCACGGGTGCGAGCCGCAAACCAATATTTCTGTTGTTCAGTCACTTAGAAATTTTCTTTCGAATGAATTAGCTCAGTTCCGGGTGCGCTTCGCGGTTTGAACGAGACATTTTCCCACCCAAACCGTATTGTACACTTTTGCAATGATAATAAGCTATTAAAGAAGATATTAGACTCATAAAAGTGTCCAATAAACGTTCGTTTAATAAACGTCTATTTTTAAGAAAATAAGTAGAGGTATAAAAGTTAAAAAGGAACAGAACTTTAAGATGTTAAATATTAGACGTACAATGCTGCAATTCAATATATTAATATAAAACAAAAATCACTTTGGGAATATTTTTATTAAACATTTTGTTAGTTCAAAAAATACGGCTTATCTTTGCGTCCATTAAACGAACGTTTAAAAAACACCTCATCATTTCCAATATATCATTCTACATTCCAATATCTTACCCTCATAAATGTATTATTGAAGTTTCGTAAATATACCTACTGATAAATGGGAATTTATCGCACAGAACGCAAGTGAAATAAAAGCCCACTTCCATAACCTATGGAGAGAGTGAAAGCCCATGGATTTCTATCTAAAACACAAGCATTCCTTTGCTTTTCACCCTTGCTTGGTCTACTGTTGCATAAGGAGTTAGTGACGCCTAACGGCCATGAACAACCCTGCTAATGGCCATGAAGCAATCGTTTAACGACCATAAGCAGGGTTGTTCATGGCCGTTAGGCGTCACTAACTCCAAGGCTTTTACAGATGAAGTACGTAGCCCGCGCCTATTGCGCACAAGGCGCAAACGTATTGTACAGCAACTTAAAAGACATCAGACTCCACTATTCATAGTCGGGCAAACTCGAAAATGCAGGAAAACTACACTGACCGATTTATGTAACCCACGCGCGGTATTATATTAAAGAACAATAAGTTACGACAAAACTCAGACGTTTTCGGCAGGTGGAAGCAAATTTTGCTTCCACCTTTTCAGGTTGCTTCCACCGCAGGGTAAATGCCGATGGATAGGGAGATGCAGGAGGCGGGTGGAAGTGTGGAAGCAAAGCAGATGCAAATTTATGTTTCAGCACCACCACTCAAGTTTTAAAAAAGATGTAGTACAAAGACATAATATATAATAAGTGTTACAAATACACACTTTATACCCCGTTACTCTTGCAAATGTCGAAAAAGTCCGTACCTTTGCAATGTGTTTTTCATAGTATTAGATTTAAGGTTAACAAAGGTTGGAGTACAGCGGTACTCCTTTTTTTATGCCCATACGTACCGTCCCGGTTCTCCAATAAAATTTTCACGTAAAATGCAAGGCAACTTTTTATATCCATTTAGTTTTTGGCTATCTTTGCACTGCTTTTGGCGGGCATAGGCACGCATAAAGCAGCTTAACTAACAATAAATCAATAATTAAAAACAGAAAATTATGGCAATGCATACATGGTTTGAATGTAAGATCCGTTACGAGAAAACAATGGAAAATGGAATGAACAAGAAGGTGACCGAACCGTATCTGGTGGATGCCCTCAGTTTTACGGAAGCGGAAGCACGCATCATCGAAGAGATGACGCCGTTCATTTCGGGAGAGTTCACCGTATCGGACATCAAACGTGCCAACTATAGCGAATTGTTCCCCAGCGAAGAGGAAGCTGCCGACCGCTGGTTTAAATGTAAACTGGTTTTCATCACACTGGACGAGAAAAGCGGTGCGGAAAAGAAAACCTCTACCCAGGTATTGGTGCAGGCTGCCGACCTGCGTGATGCAGTGAAGAAACTGGATGAGGGCATGAAAGGCACAATGGCCGACTATCAGATAGCATCTGTAGCGGAAACCGCCATTATGGATGTATATCCGTACAGTGCAGAGCCCGACGACAAACCGGAAGTTTAATTTGAGTGATGAGTTATAAGTTATGAGTTATTATTGCGACCCATAACTTATAACTCATAACTCATAACTCAAAAAAACGATGATTGCAGAGAATTTAAAACAAGTACTGAGCGAACTGCCTGAAAAGGTACGGCTGGTGGCTGTTTCCAAATTTCACCCCAACGAGGCGATAGAAGAAGCGTATCGTGCCGGCCAGCGTGTGTTCGGAGAAAGTAAGGTGCAGGAAATGACTGCCAAATACGAAAGTCTGCCCAAAGACATAGAATGGCATTTCATCGGGCATCTGCAAACAAACAAAATAAAATATATCGTTCCTTACGTAGCGCTGATTCATGGCATAGACTCCTACAAGCTGTTGGCCGAAGTGGACAAGCAGGCTGCCAAAGCCGGAAAAACCGTCAACTGCCTGCTGCAGCTGCACATTGCCCGGGAAGAGACCAAGTTTGGATTCAGCTTTGACGAATGCCGGGAAATGCTGGCAGCCGGTGAATGGAGAGAGCTCAAGCATATCCGGATATGCGGATTGATGGGCATGGCCACGAATACGGACAATGACGAACAAATCAAAACAGAGTTTTGTTCTTTAAGTAGCTTCTTCAATGAAGTGAAAGCCAAGTGGTTTGCCGATGCAGAGTCATTCCGGGAACTGTCCATGGGGATGTCTCACGACTACCACGAGGCCATTGCAGCCGGGAGCACCTTAATACGTGTAGGAAGCAAGATTTTTGGAGAAAGAAACTATTAACCATAAAAAATCATTATCATGGCAACATTAGAAACTACTTTTGCAGGGCTGAAACTCAGAAACCCCATTATCGTCAGCAGCTCCGGACTGACAGACAGCGCCGCCAAGAACCAGAAACTATCTGAGGCCGGCGCAGGTGCCATTGTGCTAAAATCACTCTTTGAAGAGCAAATCATGATGGAGGCTGACTGGATGGGAGACCCGAACATGTACCCCGAAGGCAGTGACTACCTTGTAGGATATATCCGCGAACATAAGCTGGGTGAATATCTGAACCTGATTAAGGAAAGCAAAAAGGTTTGCAATATCCCCATCATAGCCAGCATCAACTGCTATCAGAATGCCGACTGGGTGGAATTTGCCGCCAAAATAGAAGAAGCCGGTGCAGACGCACTGGAAATCAATATCCTTGCACTGCAGACGGATGTACAATATGTTTACGGCAGTTTCGAGCAACGCCACATCGACATTCTGAGCCACATCAAGAAGACGGTCAAGATACCCGTCATCATGAAGCTGGGTGACAACCTGACCAACCCGATAGCGCTGATAGACCAGCTGTACGCCAACGGTGCCGCCGCAGTAGTGCTGTTCAACCGCTTCTACCAGCCGGACATCAACATTGAGAAAATGATACAAGTATCCGGCAACGTATTCAGCAACGAAGCCGATTTGTCTAAAGCCCTGCGCTGGATAGGCATCGCTTCGGCAGCCGTAAACAAGCTGGACTATGCCGCTTCCGGTGGTATCCACTCGCCCGAAGGCGTTGTCAAGGCAATATTAGCAGGTGCTTCGGCCGTAGAGATATGCAGTGTGCTTTATCAGAATTCAGCTACCATCATTGAAGAATACATCCGCTTCCTCAACTTGTGGATGGACCGCAAAGGTATGGAAACCATCAGCCAGTTCAAAGGTATTCTGAACGTAAACGACCCGAAGGGAGTCAATACTTTCGAACGTACACAGTTCTTGAAATACTTCTCTTCACATGAATGAGACAAAAGGCTGACAAGAAGACAATAAAAATGAAAGGGTGATAACACTACAATGACGTTATCACCCTTTCATTTTATACTATACCGCTATCTTTTTATTTCTTCTTATCCAGCGCCTCAAAGCAGGAATTCTTGCTCACGAATTCCGGAACAATATCCTTCATGGCAGCAACAATTTTCATCTGGTCATAGGTGTAACTTACATCAATCAGCTTCTGGATACGCTCCTTCACCTCGTCATAGTCATACTCACGCACCGTGGCAATCATAATCTTCTCATGGTAGGTGGGCTTTGTAAGCTCCTTCACATTCAAGAGTTCCTCGTAGAGCTTCTCGCCATGACGGAGACCGGTAAATTCAATCTTCACATCCGTACGTCCGGAAAGGCTGATCATACGCTTGGCAAGGTCCACAATCTTCACCGGCTTACCCATGTCGAAGATGTAGATTTCACCGCCGTTGCCCATACTGCCGGCCTCAAGAACAAGGCGGCAAGCTTCGGGAATGGTCATGAAGTAACGGATTATCTCAGGATGGGTCACTGTCACCGGGCCGCCACGCTGAATCTGGTCGCGGAAACGGGGAATGACAGAACCGTTGGAACCCAGCACATTGCCGAAACGCGTAGTGATGAACTGAGTGGCATGGCCTCCCTCCTTCTGCAACTTCTTCGCAAGAGACTGCACATAAATCTCGCAAATACGCTTGGAACAGCCCATCACGTTTGTAGGGTTAACAGCCTTGTCCGTAGAAATCATCACAAACTTCTCGGCACCGTATTTCACGGCAAGATCGGCAACGGTGCGCGTACCGAATACGTTCACCTGGATGGACTCGGAAACGTTGTCCTCCATCATCGGCACATGCTTGTAGGCGGCCGCATGGAAAATATACTGGGGCTTGAACTCCCTGAAGATATCCTCCATGCGCGTGGCATTGGAGATGTCGGCTATGATGGTCTCGGCATCGATGTCGCGCCAACGGTCCTGAAGTTCCAGACGGATGTCATGCAGAGGAGTCTCGGCTTGGTCCACTAAAATAAGCTTGTAGGGATTGAACGAAGCCACCTGGCGCATGATTTCACTGCCGATGGAGCCGGCGGCGCCCGTAATCATCACACGCTTGCCCTCCAGATGAGAGGCAACCTTATGGATATCTATCTCGATGGGATTGCGCTGAAGCAAGTCCTCAATCTGAATTTCCTTCAGCTGCGTACGGCTCAGCGCCTGACCGTTCCACTCACTCAAGGGGGGTGCGGTCATCAGTTTGATGTTGTGCACCAGCAGGCGGTCAGCCATGTCGGACTTCTTCAGTTCCTCCATCTTGGCAGGAGAAATGATGATGGTCTGCACATCGCGGTCGTTCAGCACATCAATCAGCGTATCATCGTTGGGGAACACCCTGACACCCATCATCACCTTGTTGATAAGCTCAGGTTCGTCCGCAATGAATCCGCGCAGACGGTAGTGGTTGCGCAGATTGACACGCAATGCCTTGGCAATATTGACCCCGGCTTCCTTGGCACCGTAGATGAAAACGTTGGCACTGTGCGAACTGTCAAAATTCAAGGCTTCAAAACCTATCTTGACAATGATGCGGAAACATGCCATCATGGCGAAACTGATGACATAGGACATGAACAGTACACTGGGTGAAGCCAGATAAGAACCAAAACTGTTCCCAATCAAGACGCTTGCCGACATCAGCAATGCATACGACACCGTCAATGATACGAAAATACGCATGATATCCACAAAAGAGGAAAAGCGTAGTACATTGGAGTAAGTACGGAACATGAGGAAAAAGATAAGATTGACAATAACCACCCATAAAATAGTTTTATCAATGGAGGAGGAATCCAGAAAAATACTTCTGAAATCGTACCGTAAAGCATAGGCCAAAAGACTTGAAACCAATATAACAAGTACGTCAATTGACAAAATAGCCCACACCGGCAGCACTTTCACTAAAAAATTCTTTCTGAATATTCTCCTATTCATAAAATACTATAATTATCTGTCCGAATCAATATACTCCCAAGGGTATGGATTGTCCTCAATATTCTTTAATTCTTCTATCACCTCAATTTCTTCTGAGCCCAATAAAGACTTATCCCAAGAATCAATAATCCTATGAGACTCGTATGCAAGATCCGCTTCATAAGTTTCGCTATAGCAACACACTAACAAACGTACCTTCAACAAAGAATCTGGAAGCATATCCAACATATCCCAACAACAATCAAGTATGGTCTGGACATGACTCTACCGTCATCACAAAAAGTTGATATATATCCTCTCAATAAAGACAAATAAAACAATGCCTTTTCTTCAATAGTAGCATTATCGCAACCTTCATTATATAATTCTCTACACAAATGAAAGACTTCACCATTTAACCGAGAATACTCATCTGCATATAAAGGGGTACCGTCTAAACCTATATACAATAACTTTTGTGACAAAGAATAAAGTTTTTCGACTTTTTTTGAAAGCATAATTTATAAGATACATTTTAACGCCTTGCAATACCAACGCGAAATACGAATCATAACTCCAAGCCCTGCAAGACTCTTTATAAAATAAAATTTTCCTTGGGCACGATGCAATTTACCTACCATTCCCTTAAATGGTCCATGGACAACCTCTACCATCTTTCCAGGCTTCATTTCCGCTTCATTGTCACTAACAAAACAAACATCGGAAAAATTCGGATCACAAAGGGTACGAAATTCAAGCATCTCCCTATCTGGCACTTCTACAAAGTCTTGTGTGTGTTGTTTACGTAAAACGTATACAAGAACCGGACTTTCAGAAAGAAGCGACAACAAATTTACCTCACTATCATCCTTTTGGAGAAAGACCAGATTGTGAACAACCGGTAGCAACACACGTTTATGCCTACCTTCTCTATTAACCTTTTCCTTATACATCATAGGAATAAAATAGGTTTTACCTTTCGAAGCCAAATAATCACCAACCCTCAATTCCTGACAATTGAAAGTGTGAAGTATGTACCAGACTGGTGACAAGAATAAAAAAACTTTTTCGATAAAAGAAACGACAATGTAAATATTCATGTAAAGATATACCCTTATCTCCGGTTTATTGAAACTAATAACCGTAACGTAAAAAGCAATAAGGATACAGTTTTACCAAACCTACATTGTACAAGAGAACTATATAAATCCTCACAAATTAAAGGAGTATAATTCTGTAACGGCTGCAAAATTATATTATTAAATCAACATTGGCAACTAAAATGATGAAAAACTAAAAGAAGAGATTGAAAAAGTATGAATATATATAGTAGCTAAATCAACATGAATATAAAAACAAACGCCCCTTCATAGACAAAATTCACATCAATGGTAGACAACTTATTTTTATAATTTATTTAATTC
>OOAA01001551.1_pt1 | contig 11142 bp, 8 predicted proteins | sample 1671671 | NCBI WGS metagenome assembly OOAA01 (sample SAMN06348180, study PRJEB24527) | human gut metagenome | biome: human gut; feature: ankylosing spondylitis patient; material: feces | host: Homo sapiens | place: China | collected 2015-10 | reverse complement strand
GTAACAAATTTAGTTTAACCATCCTAAAGGTGACAACTTTTTCACGTATAAGACAAAGTTTTAATAGAAAAAGAGAAAAAGTCTGCCTTTTCCTTGGTTATTCGTTAGAAAAAGTGTATCTTTGTTCCGTTATTCATTAGAAAAAGTGTGAAAAACTTCCATGTATTCGTCAGAAAAAGTGTGAGAATCTACAGATATTCGTTAGAAAAAATGTGAAGTTTATACGATTATTCATCATAAAAAGTGTAAATCATGGAAAGAAGCATCTATAATAAACTCGTTGAATGGAAGAACAAGCGAAATCATAAACCTCTGATTCTCAACGGAGCAAGACAAGTAGGCAAGACCTATATCCTGCAAGAATTCGGAAAAAGAGAATATAAAAAGCTTGCATTCTTCAGTCTCGACAGAAATCAGAAGGCAGCAGAAGTGTTTGAAAAAGGAGGCACAACTGCTGATATACTGATGGCACTCTCCGCCATCAGCCAGGTAGATATTACCCCCAACGATACCCTTATGGTACTCGATGAGATACAGGATTGTCCCAAAGCATTAGAAGCTTTAAAGTTCTTTTGCGAGGATGCTCCTGATATTCATATCATCGTGGCAGGATCCCTGTTGGGAATATCACTCCATAGCGAGGTGTCATATCCAGTAGGAAAAGTAGAAGAGCTGCGCCTCTACCCGATGAACTTCATCGAATTCCTCGATGCCATGGGAAAAGCAAAACTGGCAAGCATCTTGAAAGAAGGAAATTGGAACGTCATCAATTTACTGGAAACAGAATTGATCAGCCTGCTGCGACAATATTATTATGTAGGAGGAATGCCAGCCGCCGTACTCGCCCATGTAGAGCAGAAGGGACTGCAGGAAGTCCGTTCCATCCAAAAGCAGATTATACAAGACTATCGCCGAGATTTCTCGAAGCACGCACCAGATAGAGAAGTGCCTCGCATTAATATGGTGTGGGACAGTATCCCTGCCCAACTTGCCAAAGAGAACAAGAAGTTTATCTATGGAGCCGTGAAGAAAAGTGCCAGAGCCGCAGATTTCGAACTGGCCATCCAATGGCTGATAGATGCAGGACTGGCATATAAGGTTCAGAGAGTCAATACCCCACGCCTCCCTTTCAAATTCTATGAAGACCTGAACGCCTTCAAACTCTTCATGCTCGATGTGGGACTGATGGGAGCGATGGCAGAGACTTCAGCAGAATCGATGTTGGTAGGAGATAGCATTTTCTCTGAATATAAAGGAGCCTTCACGGAATTATATGTCTTCACCCAGTTGAAGAGCCAGGATATTTCATTATACTATCATGCTGTGGATAACTCCACAATAGAGATTGATTTCCTAGCCCAATGGCACGACCGGGTTATACCGATTGAAGTAAAGGCAGAGGTGAACGTCAAGGCCAAATCTCTCAGAACATTCATCACCAACAATCCGCACCTGAAGGGACTCCGCTACTCCATGCTTCCCTATAAGGATCAAGATTGGATGATCAATGTTCCGCTCTATGCATGCCTGACACCATTTGATAAATTACCTAGTATTATTTGACAAATCAGCCTAATGGCATTTAATAAAAGCTTCGATTCTGACATATCCGTCAGAATCGAAGCTCAAGCCAATCATCGAAATTCACGTTCTGGAAAGTGTGGATGCCCAGCTTCTCGGCAGCCTCACAGTTTTCCTTCAGATCATCGATGAAGAGGGTTTCATCGGGATGGATGTTCGCCAGCCTGATTACCTCCTCATAGATGCGGGCATTAGGCTTAGCCAGATGCATTCTCTGAGAGAGGAAGCACTGCTCGAAATAATCCTCTACCCCATGGTTCTGATAAGGGAAAAGATGCTCCACACAATAATCCCAGTGAATATCAATGGTATTACTCAGGAGGAAGAGGCGATAGCCAGCCTTCTTCAACTGCAGGAGTCGCTCCTTTTTCTCATCAGGAATCTCCACCAGCATCTTGTTGGCAGCATCGATGATCTCTCCATTCGTCACATCAGTCCCTGTCAACTTACGGGCTGCTTCACAGAATTCTTCGGTGGTGATCATTCCCACACCCAGCTTGCTCATCAGCTTCATCCCCTCACTCTGAGGATTCGTATCAACCAACTCCCCCATTCCTATCGCCTTGAAAGCCCCGATGCATCCTTCCGGATTGAGCTTCACCAAGACATTACCTAAATCGAATATGATATTCTTGTATTGCATAATCTATATCTTATTTTGAATCACACTTTTAATCTTTAATCAGATACTTACTGCAAAAATACTGTAAATTTGGGAGAGAACAAATGATTTAGGGAAGGAATTTCAGGAATATAACATTTATTAGTAAAAGAGGTTCTTCCCCATCATCCCTATGTAAACAATATTCCTAAGAAAGGAAATCAGGCAAAAACACCCGAAAAATGGGGAAAGAAGAGATTGAGAATTTTTCCTTAAGGGTTTTTATTTTTTTCCTTAAGGGAAATTTGTATATCCACAAATAATATCGTATCTTTGCAATCGGGTTTCAAACCCTATCCCAAAAGAGGATCACATTAAAAAATCAAACTATATAAAAAACGTCATGAAAAGATTATCAGTTATCGTCTGCCTCTTTATGTTCGCCCTGATGCCTCTGCTGGCACAGGTGAAGCAGACCGTTGCCGTGCTCGGCGACTCGTATTCAACTTTCGAAGGTTTCATCCCAAAGGGATATGCCACCTGGTACACCACTGCGGTTCAAAAAGCAACCGATGTCAACAAGGTGGAGCAAACCTGGTGGTGGCAGGTTATCAAGGAAGGTGGTTACAAGATGGGCAACATCAATTCCTATTCCGGTTCCACCATCTGCAACACCGGCTACCGCGATGAGGATTACAGCGACCGTTCATTCATCAACCGCACTACCCTGCTGGGCAATCCGGACATCATCTTGATTTGCGGCGGAACGAACGACAGTTGGGCGAATGCCCCTATCGGCAATTACCAGTACAGCAACTGGAAGCGTGCCGACCTTTACTGTTTCCGTCCTGCTCTGGCGAAGTTGCTTTCCGATCTCCGTCAGCGCCATCCGAATGTAGATATCTACTTCATTCTGAACTCAGAGCTGAAGGATGAAATCAACGAGTCAGTAAAAAAGATCTGCAAGACCTATCAGGTTCCGGTCATCGCCCTTCATGACATAGACAAGAAGAACGGTCACCCAACTATCAAGGGAATGAGAAGCCTTGCCGACCAGGTTCTGAAGGTGATTAAGAAATAAAATTACCGCCACACAACCTTCCAAAGAATGGATATAAAACTAGATCAACATAAAGTCACCTTCAGAAATAGCTTCACCAAAACAACAATTTAAATTTCATTCTCCTTTCACAATCAACAGAGTTTGCTCATAGTCAGCCACTTAAGTGTGAAAGGAGAATTCTCTGAAACAACAATAACAATCAGCAGAAAGGACTATTAATATAAGGAGAAAGCTACTTAGTCTAAAGGAGAAAGCTACTATCACAAAAGGAATAGAAAAGGCTTCTTTGTATCGGATGACCCGGGTCATCCATATAGATGACGGGAGTGAGCCATATAGATGACCCGAGTCATCCATATAGACGGACTTAGTCATCCAGCCGATAAATCGTCCCTTTTCGCCTGCCAATATCTATCCCTCATCCTTCTGGTTACTATGCTTCATCCCAACATTCATAACAAAGACACCCACTATTCATTATCAAGACGCTCACAATTCCCTATCGGAGCAAGGCACATCGCCATATTTAAGCTTAGCCATCAATTACCATTTCAAAATAAAGAGATTTTTCCTTTCACACTTAACTCTCTCGTTTTCAACACAATCCACATTCTGTGAAAGGAGATACCACTAATGCTGCTTTATCTTTTCATTCGAAGATAAAGCTATTTAGGGCACAACGGCATAGGGGCATAGATGTCAAGTTCTTCCTGTTTAGACTTACTAATTAAAACGTTCATTTCAAATGCTAGCGGCAAAAATACCGCAACGCACCATTTGCGAGCAACTAAATATGATACGTGGTGTACTTAACCGGTACAAGACCTTAGCGGATTCCCAAGGTTTGTCCTATGGCGTGATAGGCCGCATGAATGACGGGGAAATAGAATCTTTCCTCCAGTTGTCCAAACCCACAGCAGCCCCATCCTCCCAACGTCAGGTGCTGGACGGGCTGTTGCCTGAATATGTGTCAGACTTGTCGCATAACCGCTACCTCACCATTCAAGCCCTGCACGAATCATACAACAAGGAGCATCCCGACGGATATGGATACACCCAGTTCAAGAAGTCAATCCGTGAGTATCAGTACTCACACAACCTCAGCTTCCATAACACCTATATTCCTGGGGAAGAGATGAAGATTGACTTCGCCGGCGATGCCCTGCGGCTTACTGACCCGAAGACAGGTGAGCTAACCAAGGTTGTCGGCTTTGGATTTACAAAAGCTATGTACAACGTTTCCATGGAGAACTTCTTCGGTGGTATATCCGATGCCTTCTCTTACTTCGGCGGAACAACTCGCATAGCCAAGAGTGACAACATGCAGCAGTGGGTGAAGAAATACGACCGCTACGAGCCAGCATTCAATGATGCATTCCATAAAGGTGCGATTAGAACGTTTCTTCTTGGCTGCAATCGCCCTCCTTCTTGGATTTCAATTCCATAAAGGTGCGATTAGAACGATGATGCCAGGAAACCTACTTATGTAGCTTATCCATTTCAATTCCATAAAGGTGCGATTAGAACGTCCATCTGCAGAATGCCATACCCTCGTATCCGTCATTTCAATTCCATAAAGGTGCGATTAGAACAAGTATATCAAGGATCTGGCTGGATGCTTCTACACCCATTTCAATTCCATAAAGGTGCGATTAGAACGCAGATGCAGAACTTTCCCCCTCAGGTTGATGCCAAATTTCAATTCCATAAAGGTGCGATTAGAACGTAAACTGCACCAGCGTGGCTCAGGCGAAACGTAATTTCAATTCCATAAAGGTGCGATTAGAACAGGTGAACGTGGCTGATAGTGATGCTCAGAACTTGAATTTCAATTCCATAAAGGTGCGATTAGAACTATTGGGCTAGTACTGAGAACAGCCGCAACAACGCGATTTCAATTCCATAAAGGTGCAATTAGAACTTATGCCCAGCACAAGGGTCGTCTTCTCTTCATGAATTTCAATTCCATAAAGGTGCGATTAGAACGATAACACAACTATCGCAACCGTTAACTCATCAACATTTCAATTCCATAAAGGTGCGATTAGAACCCGAGCAAAGAATATGATGCTCTGTACGTGGGAATTTCAATTCCATAAAGGTGCGATTAGAACTGTCTAGCTGCCGTTTCACTTTTTGTTAGTTCTCCTATTTCAATTCCATAAAGGTGCGATTAGAACAGCATCTTGCGAGGATCGGACGTTGTAATGATCTCCATTTCAATTCCATAAAGGTGCGATTAGAACGAGCTGTCAGGTGCGTTCTGTGACTCACTTGGAAATTTCAATTCCATAAAGGTGCGATTAGAACTTTCAGGAATTGCAGGTGCTGTGTCTCCTATTGTATTTCAATTCCATAAAGGTGCGATTAGAACCCTCGAAAGGTATAGTGAAGCTCTGGTTGTTCTTATTTCAATTCCATAAAGGTGCGATTAGAACCTTCTAAGCGATTCTTGAATATCTCTATTGAGTTATTTCAATTCCACAAAGGTGCGATTAGAACTATGCAAGAGTTCATCGAAGACTGCTTAACCCTTGAAAATTTCAATTCCATAAAGGTGCGATTAGAACTTGTTTTCTATTGTACGCCATTTGACTCTATGAAAAATTTCAATTCCATAAAGGTGCGATTAGAACATGATTCTACATCTTCTTATCTCACCTCTCTTTCATTTCAATTCCATAAAGGTGCGATTAGAACTGGAGATGGTCAAGCAAATTATAAAGCTTCTCCTATATTTAAATTCCATAAAGGTGCGATTAGAACCCCTCTTACCTTCATCGTTCGAGAGTCAACACCTAAATTTCAATTCCATAAAGGTGCGATTAGAACGCTTTTCGTCAGAGACACAGAAAGCTTTGGATGATATTTCAATTCCATAAATGTGCGATTAGAACAATAACTATCTTGTTTCTGATGATAAACTTTACATATTTCAATTCCATAAAGGTGCGATTAGAACCATTACTGCAGGTGCTGGTCTTTTAGGTTCTCTGTTATTTCAATTCCATAAAGGTGCGATTAGAACGTGTTATCGCTCGTATATGTTACTGTAGCGCCCGAATTTCAATTCCATAAAGGTGCGATTAGAACTAAAATACCTGTAAGCGGGGACAAAGACAACGATGATTTCAATTCCATAAAGGTGCGATTAGAACAAGCTGCAGCTATGAATTACGCTGCAGATACGTAATTTCAATTCCATAAAGGTGCGATTAGAACGAGACATTATCAGTAAAGAAATAAGACGCTAATTTATTTCAATTCCATAAAGGTGCGATTAGAACCAACCGAAGTGGTAGGAACATTGATACCATCAACATTTCAATTCCATAAAGGTGCGATTAGAACTTAAGGTCAGCGGCATCATTGATGAACATATCAATAATTTCAATTCCATAAAGGTGCGATTAGAACCTGTTCAAGCTGAGTAGACAAATCCATAGAACCAGAATTTCAATTCCATAAAGGTGCGATTAGAACGGAAGTCGCAGAAGTCACTCAGTGCCATCTCGTAATTTCAATTCCATAAAGGTGCGATTAGAACTCAATACTGATACGCCAGCAGCTATCGACCATTATCATTTCAATTCCATAAAGGTGCGATTAGAACCGTTTTCAAGTTTTATAAGTTCTGTTACTCTGACTTATTTCAATTCCATAAAGGTGCGATTAGAACTCTGCTGACACGTTCCTTAGTAATCTGCTCTCCGATTTCAATTCCATAAAGGTGCGATTAGAACAGCCTTCGGTAAGCAGTTTGAACCGATTAATCACATTTCAATTCCATAAAGGTGCGATTAGAACTGATAGTGAAGATAGTACACTCAGACGTTTCCCTTATTTCAATTCCATAAAGGTGCGATTAGAACCAATTCCAAAAAGAGGTCCTTGCGCCGTTGCGTAATTTCAATTCCATAAAGGTGCGATTAGAACCTGCGTAAAGCCAAACATTCTTTCCATGGCAGCCAATTTCAATTCCATAAAGGTGCGATTAGAACAGTGAGAGCAGCAATATGGTCGTTCTGAAGAAGGAATTTCAATTCCATAAAGGTGCGATTAGAACGAGCAGAAGCACGCCGATGAGGGCTACGAATACACCAATTTCAATTCCATAAAGGTGCGATTAGAACTGGCTCCCATCAAAGCCTTTGCTGCCTTCTCGTAATTTCAATTCCATAAAGGTGCGATTAGAACGCAAAGCAGCATCAAGGACGTGGGCGGTTTTGTCGGATTTCAATTCCATAAAGGTGCGATTAGAACGAGCCAGGAGGTTATTGATGAAACATTCCCCTGAATTTCAATTCCATAAAGGTGCGATTAGAACACATCACTAACTATGGTGACGTGACGAGGATAGACATTTCAATTCCATAAAGGTGCGATTAGAACGCGGTGTGGGCTTCGCCCTCCGCCTTGCTTCCTCGATTTCAATTCCATAAAGGTGCGATTAGAACAGAGTTCGACTTCCACCATAATATTAGGCTTCATCTATTTCAATTCCATAAAGGTGCGATTAGAACGAATCACCCGAAGGCTTTGCCGGAGGTGTAGTGAATTTCAATTCCATAAAGGTGCGATTAGAACCAGTGAGTACTCACGTTGCTGCGGGTGCGGACGGATATTTCAATTCCATAAAGGTGCGATTAGAACTATATTCAGCCGAATGAGTATTCCATCGTCGAAGAAATTTCAATTCCATAAAGGTGCGATTAGAACGATATTCTGAGTACAAGACTAATTACGATAAATATAAATTTCAATTCCATAAAGGTGCGATTAGAACCCGATAGGCTCTGATACTATGAAAAACACTAGCCTTTATTTCAATTCCATAAAGGTGCGATTAGAACTCGCAGTTCCGAAAACAAGTCCTCGATGTGGTGTGTATTTCAATTCCATAAAGGTGCGATTAGAACAAGCCTTCTGCAATCAGTATGAACCGCAGGATCATATTTCAATTCCATAAAGGTGCGATTAGAACACTCGTGCCAGGAACGGACGGAGGCTGCATCTAGATTTCAATTCCATAAAGGTGCGATTAGAACGCCTATTGATGTGGTAGTGACGTGGTTCTTCGAGATTTCAATTCCATAAAGGTGCGATTAGAACATAAGCAGGATAAAAATGCTCAAGCCCAACGTGATATTTCAATTCCATAAAGGTGCGATTAGAACATCAAGAACTCGAAAATCAATATGCAAAAGATTCTTATTTCAATTCCATAAAGGTGCGATTAGAACGTACGAAGATACTCAAAGTCCTGCTAACAAGCTTATTTCAATTCCATAAAGGTGCGATTAGAACAAGCATCTGTGACATTGTATGAGAGTTCAATCTGATATTTCAATTCCATAAAGGTGCGATTAGAACTTAATTATTTATTTTATGACAAATCGTTCTGATATTAATTTCAATTCCATAAAGGTGCGATTAGAACTCATCATGATTTGGACTATTGTTTGTTATCTACAATTTCAATTCCATAAAGGTGCGATTAGAACACGATAACGGCAACCCATTACCAATACGTGACGGTTATTTCAATTCCATAAAGGTGCGATTAGAACTCACGATCGACACTTTGGGCAACCTGAAAGCCGAATTTCAATTCCATAAAGGTGCGATTAGAACGGTTCTTGGTTACCTGCTGCTGGTGCTTATGCTTTATTTCAATTCCATAAAGGTGCGATTAGAACTTGCTCCTCAACGTGCGTTTCACTCCAATTATCTATTTCAATTCCATAAAGGTGCGATTAGAACCCGTTAAGTCTTGGGCGTAGATGTCCTAAGAATCTATGGGTTTGTGGGTGCAAAGATACAAAAAAATATTCAGAAAAATGTCGATGCCTAAAGATATTTTTTCTGCGGCCTTACGACAACCTGCCTATTTATGGAGGTTTCAATAAGTCAAAGAGCACTTTCGGAGGTTTTGCCGAACTCAAAACGGCAAAATAGAACCACATCGACAACTCTTTATAAGAAATTATCGGTAGTCATTCTTTCTTTTCCAAGAATCTGTTTGTTCATATTATACCCCATTTTATTGGTGAAAACAATGACACTATCCTCGGATTCATCAATGATAGCTTTCATCTTCATTTGCAATTCCCGAAGTTTAGCTTCAGATAATTCTCCCTCCAAAACTGAGTTCTGAATCCAACACAAATACTGGCGGCAAAGCTTCAACATTTTGCCAACTCGCTTCTCGCCGACATCATAAACAATAATCACATACATATCACCAATACATTTTAAAAGGTTTATATTCTTCTATTCCCAAAATATCTTTCAGTAGCTTATAGCATTCAAGTTTTATAAGATGCTTATAGCTTACATTACGTCCTAAAGAACGATGACGGAATGTCTCATCATAACGTTCTTCCATGGCCTTTACAAAAATCTTCTTTCCCTTTTCGTTCAAAAGACATTTGTTGAGTTTCTTATCAAAATGACTGGTGCTTAAAGCATGCTTATTGAGTACCTTGAAGATGACTCTATCCACGATAATAGGTTTGAAGATCTCGGATATATCCAGACATAACGAAAAACGTCTTTCTCCAGGAGTATGCAGAAAGCTTATCGTGGGATTGAGCTGAGTTTGATGAACAGCTCGGAGAGTTTCGGTATAGCACATCATGTTGCCAAAAGAAATGAGAGCATTTACCTCGTTCTCCGGCGGTTGCTTAGTTCTTGCCCCCATGTTGAAATCATCGAGAATAATATCGAATGCAGCATAATAAGCTGAGAATATTTCCCTCAATTCCCATTATCTCATCTACAGCCTTTGCATCTGGCAAAGTATTACTCAATCTCTTAATGGTATCGATAATATCCTGCAAGTCTTTTCCTCTACGATTATAATAGTTGAGGTTCATAACCATATTCCAAGCTGCTCCCTGAATGAATTTACACGCCAATTCTACCCTTTTCTTCTTGTTTTGGTACGCAGATGTTTGTGCCAACAATACCTTGCCAGAAAGAAGACTTTCCCTTGGCATAAAGCTTCCGGTATAGTTCTCATAATAGTCGAAGAAGTGGACAGGAATACCTTTCTGTCCCAAAAAGTTGAACAAAGCACTATTTGCCCGCAGACTTCCAAAGGTATACAGTTCCGCAACATCCTCAATAGGAATATATCGAGGTTGCTGCTTGACTTCTTCATTATCTTCATTCACGACAACAGGCGTGAACTTCAGCGTATTGTCCCTTCTCTCCATAATGCCTGGATTGAACAGATAAAAACTTCTTTTCATTCTTCTTCCTCCAACTCGTTTATATAACAAAAATCGAAATAACTACAATTCTTACAGATGCCTTTCTTGACTTTAGACGGGCAAACATCTTGAGAGATTATCTTAATAATGTCTTTAGATATAACCTGAATGTCATCTCTATCGACATCTGTCAAGATTACTTCTTTTGTCTTTCTCAAAAGAGGATATTCTAAGATGCCCTTCACGCCATCAATTCCATGTTGCTCGAAAACATACATGTAATATTTCAGCTGCCATTCATGAGCTTTATCCACCTTATTAGATTTCTTTATCTCATGGATAACCTTGTTCTTGGCATCATAGTAATCTACTTTGATACCATCAATCTCCACTTCCTCATACTTTGATGTACGTTGCGGATAACTTGATTCATGCACCAACTTTCCTTCATAGACCAAGTCTGATTCTTGTTCCATGTTGATGCCATTGGCAAACAGCCATAGTTTGCGATGGCAAAGCTGGTAATAGTTGAAATGAGTGCCTGTTACTATCATAAGAAATTGTCCTCCTCATTGTTGGTTAAATCAATACCTACGTCAAATGTATAAAAACCATCACGTATAACATTTATAAAGATTGGTTCGTTAGACCCGATAGTAATTTTGCAATTTGAATCAATC
>OOAA01001547.1_pt1 | contig 11155 bp, 8 predicted proteins | sample 1671671 | NCBI WGS metagenome assembly OOAA01 (sample SAMN06348180, study PRJEB24527) | human gut metagenome | biome: human gut; feature: ankylosing spondylitis patient; material: feces | host: Homo sapiens | place: China | collected 2015-10 | reverse complement strand
GCTGGCTCACATGATGGCGACGCAGGTACTTGTATGGGAAACGGTCGTCGGAACGGGACGCAAACTTCAACCATGTTGACCTTATCAACAGCCGTGCCAACATCTCCGCATTTTCGCAGGACAGCTCCTTTTCTCTGCTCTCGGCTCTTGAGGTCTTGGGCGATGAAGGACAGCTTGAACGCAAGGCGGATATATTCTACAAGCGAACCATCAAGCCACACACCCCGGTCACTTCCGTAGATACCGCCAGCGAAGCGCTTGCCGTTTCTATGGGCGAAAAAGCCCGTGTGGATATGGATTATATGTGCGAGCTGACCGGCAAGACCGAGGAAGAAATCTTTGCGGACTTGAAGGGCGTTATCTTTCTGAACCCGATGCACGGGTACGGCAATTCCACGCAGGCAAAGTACCTGATGGCGGACGAATACCTCTCCGGCAATGTCCGGGAAAAGCTGGTACTCGCCCGAAAGTCGGCGGAGCTTTACCCCGAAGATTACACCGTCAATGTGCAGGCACTTGAAAAGGTGCAGCCAAAGGATTTGACGGCAAGCGAGATTTCCGTAAGGCTCGGTGCGACTTGGATACCGCCCGAAATATTCCAACAGTTTATGTTTGAGTTTCTCGACACCCCACGCTATGCACAATGGAATATCAAGGTTCACTACTCTCAGTTTACCGGCGAATGGAACATTGAGGGAAAGAGCTACGACCGTTCCAATGTAAAAGCGTACAGCACATACGGTACTTCCCGCATCAACGCATATAAGATAATTGAGGAAACACTGAACCTGAAAGATGTCCGAATCTTTGACTATATCGAAGATGAGGAAGGCAGAAAGAAAGCCGTTCTCAATAAAAAAGAGACGGCAATCGCACAGGCAAAGCAGGAACTCATAAAGCAGGGCTTTCAGGACTGGATATGGGCTGACCCTGCCCGCCGAGAAAAACTCACGAAGATGTATAACGAAAAGTTCAACAGTATAAGACCCCGTGAGTACGACGGAAGCCACATTGTTTTCAACGGTATGAACCCGGAAATCGAACTCCGTGAACATCAGAAAAATGCGGTTGCACACATTCTGTACGGCGGTAATACGCTGTTAGCACACGCAGTCGGTGCGGGCAAGACCTTTGAAATGGTAGCCGCCGCTATGGAGTCCAAACGACTGGGACTTTGCAATAAGTCGCTGTTCGTAGTGCCAAATCACTTAACCGAGCAATGGGCGGCGGAGTTCTTACAACTCTATCCGGCGGCGAATATTCTCGTAGCGACAAAGCGAGATTTTGAGACAAAGAACCGCAAAAAGTTCTGCGGTCGAATTGCCACGGGAGATTATGACGCCGTAATCATCGGTCATTCTCAGTTTGAGAAAATCCCGATGTCCATTGAAAGACAGAGGGCAATCTTAGAACAGCAGCTTGAGGAGATAACTGGAGGAATTGCAGAACTCAAGCGAAACCGAGGGGAAAACTTCTCCATAAAACAGCTTGAAAAGTCAAAGAAATCCATCAAGCAGAAACTTGATAAACTCAATGACCAGACGAAAAAAGATGATGTTGTAACCTTTGAGGAACTTGGTGTAGACAGGCTTTTTGTTGATGAAAGCCATTATTACAAGAACCTTTATCTTTATACAAAAATGCGTAATGTGGGCGGTATCGCACAGACGGAAGCACAGAAATCTTCCGACCTCTTTATGAAGTGTCGTTACCTTGACGAGATTACCGGAGGTCGAGGAACCGTATTTGCAACGGGTACACCTATCTCAAACAGCATGGTGGAACTCTATACGATACAGCGATATTTGCAGTACAACACGCTTGTGAAAAATGGGTTGCAGCACTTTGATGCCTGGGCTTCCACTTTCGGAGAAACCATTACGGCAGTGGAACTTACACCGGAAGGAACAGGATACAGAGCAAAGACAAGGTTCGCAAAATTCTATAACCTGCCTGAACTAATGGCGATGTTCAAGGAGATAGCGGACATTAAGACAGCGGATATGTTGAACCTGCCAGTACCGGAAGCAAAGTACCATAACATTGCAGTAAAGCCGTCAGAAATGCAGAAAGAAATGGTTGCTTCCCTTGCAGAGAGAGCCGAGCAGGTGCGTGGCGGCGGTGTGGATTCAAGCGTAGATAATATGCTGAAAATCACGAATGACGGAAGAAAACTGGCTCTTGACCAGCGTATGCTAAACGATATGCTGCCTGATTTTGAGGGCAGTAAAATCAATGCCTGCGTCGATAACATCTATCGGATATGGAAAGAAAATGCCGACAAGAAATCGGCACAGCTTGTGTTTTGTGACCTTTCCACGCCGAAGAATGACGGCACATTTTCCGTCTATAACGACATCAGAAAGAAGCTGATTGAGAGAGGTATTCCTGAAAGTGAAGTGAAGTTCATACACGAAGCCGACACGGATATGAAGAAAAAAGAACTGTTCCAAAAGACCCGCAAGGGAGAAGTCAGGGTGCTTCTTGGCTCTACTCAGAAGATGGGAGCAGGAACGAATGTGCAAGACAAACTTATTGCACTTCACGATGTGGATTGTCCGTGGCGACCTTCAGATTTGGAGCAGCGTTCCGGTAGAATTGTCCGTCAGGGCAATGAAAATCCGCAGGTAGATATTTACCGCTATGTAACAGAGCAGACCTTTGATGCATACCTCTATCAGCTTGTGGAAGGTAAGCAGAAGTTCGCGAGTCAGATTATGACGAGCAAATCTCCGGTCAGGTCGGCAGAGGACATTGATGAAACCGCACTGTCCTATGCAGAGATAAAAATGCTTGCAACAGGCAATCCGTATATCAAAGAAAAGATGGACTTAGACATTCAGGTACAGAAGCTAAAGATGTTAAAATCCAATTTCTTATCGGAGAAATACGGACTGGAGGATAAGGTCATCAAGTTCTATCCACAACAGATTGCTTACTTAAAATCCCGTGTAGAGGGACTTACAAAAGATGTTGAAACAGCAAAATCACACCCGAAACCGATAGACGAGCAGCCGCTTGGAATGATGGTATCGGGTGTTTCTTATTCCGAAAAAGCCGAAGCAGGTCAGGCAATCATCAATGCCTGCAAGTCAATGAACAGTCCTGATGCGATACCACTTGGCGAGTACCGTGGCTTTCAAATGGAACTGTATTTTGATACGGTGCAGCGTAATTATGTTGTGAAATTAAAAGGCGAAACGAGCAGAGATGTACCGCTTGGCGATGATTCTCACGGTAATATCGTGAGAATAGATAACGGCATAGAACGCTTTGAGGAAGCACTTGCTGATACGGAAAACAGCCTTGAAAATACGGAGAAGCAGTTTGAAACAGCGAAGCAGGAAATCGAAAAGCCGTTTGCAAAGGAGGAAGAATTGAGGGCAAAAACTGCCCGACTTGATGAGCTGAATATCCTGCTCAATATGGATAAAAAGGAAAATGAGATTGTCGGCGGAGAACCTGATGAGGGCGAAATGATTGAAAAGAAGTCAAGAAATTTTGAAAGATGAGTTTAGAATTGCGGTATGGAAAAATCCCATACCGCAGATAGTATGTTAGGTAAGATGGTACAAAGTTATACTGTCAGAAATAATATTTTCAAAAAAATTAGAAGATGTTAATCTGTCAGTTTGTTTTCTTCACCCCAAACACAAAGCTGATCTAACACTACCATTAGTGACTTGCCACGTTCCGAAAGACAGTATGGGTGGAATTTGAGGATATTCAGTACGGATAATCAGTTTGTCAGATTCTAGTTCCTTGAGATTGCTACTTAATGTTTTATCGGAAATTGTTTTCAGATAACGCTTCAGCTCATTGAATCTTACAGTTTTAAATTCCATTAAACAATAAAGAATGACCATTTTATGTTTGCCGGAAATCAGGGACAAGGTGTAAGCAAAGCCTGTATCTTCAAAATTGGCATTTTCAATGTAGTTTTGTATCATTATACTTTCTCCTTGGATAGTACCTATCATTTTTACCAGTACTTGAAATTCTGAATTGATTGGATATAATTATAAGCAGGATAAATAATTCTGTCAATCTAATTTTAAGGAGAGATTATTATGAGAACAAAGTTGAAAATTACGGAAGGAATTTTTCCTATGCCAGTGTTGATGGTGGCAACTTATAATGAGGACAACAGTGTGAATGTAATGAATGCTGCTTGGGGGACAATGCAAGCAAGGGACATAGTTGCATTGAATCTTACCGAAACACATAAAACCGTGCAAAATATTAAGGCACGAGGTGCATTTACTGTTAGTATCGCAGATGTAGAACACTTGGTAGAAGCAGATTATTTTGGCGTAGAGTCTGGTAATCGTGTAACAGATAAATTTACACGTAGCGGATTGACTGCAAGTAAGGCTGAAGTCGTAGATGCTCCTATTATCAATGAGTTTCCAATTTGTTTAGAATGTAAATTTATTGAGTATCAAGATAATGAATACGGTTGTGGCGTTATTGGAAAGGTAGTGAATGTAACTGCCGATGAGAGCGTTATGGTAGACGGTAAAATTGATATTTCCAAGGTAAATGCCATTGCATTTGACCCTTATACTCATGGTTACTACAAGGTTACAGAGCGTGTGGGTGAAGCTTTCAAAGATGGGTTAAAACTGAAAAAGTAAAGCTACAGGAAAGAAAAATTGATTAAGAGAAGATTCTTTCATAAAACATAGACACAAAATTTAATATTATATAGCCACTTGGTTTTCAAAAAATCAGGTGGCTATTTTTATTTTAAGGAGGTGGTCGATATGCCTTTTATCGCACCTGAGTTAATCATTCAGGCGAAGCAGATGGACTTATTAACCTACCTGAAAAATTATGAACCGTATGAACTGGTTAAGTTTTCAGGTAACACCTATTGCACCAGAACCCACGACAGCTTGAAGATTTCAAACGGGAAATGGATATGGTGGTCGAGAGGTATCGGCGGCAGGAGTGCTTTGGATTATCTGATTAAGGTCAAAGGTTACAGCTTCCTTGAAGCGGTGGAAACCATTATCGGACACACAGCGATTCAGGCTCCGGTCTATGAAAAGCCACAGCCAAAAGAGGAAAATAAACCGCTTCTTCTCCCTGAAAAATGTGCTTCCAACAGAGTGATTACAGAGTATCTTTTCGGGAGAGGAATAGATTTTGAAATCATCAATTACTGTATCTCTAATGACCTTATCTTTGAGAGCCTGCCGTATCACAATGTTGTGTTTGTAGGCTATGACGAGAAGAAAGAGCCGAAATATGCAGCCTACCGTTCCACGAATAAGCGTAGGATTATGGGCGATTGCAGTGGCAGTAAAAAAGATTATTCTTTTCGGCTTGGTAAGGAAAACTTGGAGGAAGTACACCTCTTTGAGTGTGCCATAGACCTGTTATCCTATGCCACACTTGCGAAGCTGAACGGGCAGGATTGGAAAGAAATGAGCTTTGTTTCGCTGTCCGGGGTGTATTCTCCGGCAAAGAAAATTGAGGACAGTAAAGTGCCGATTGCACTGGAAAAGTATCTTGGCAGTAACCCATCTGTCAGGAAAATCCGTATCCATTTTGACAATGATATAGCGGGCAGAAAGGCAGCACAGACCTTAAAAACCATTCTGCCGGATAAGTATGAAATCGTTGATGAGCCACCAAAAGCAGGTAAGGACTTCAACGATTTTCTTTGTATGCGGATGGGCATTTACAATAAAAAAACACACGAAAGGAATGAAGAACGATGAATGATTCTAAGATTAAAGTTCTCTTGGTAGAACCGGAAAAGTACCCGAAGGAAATTGTAATCGACGACAGTCTGGAAGCAATGCAGGAGGTTGTCGGCGGGGATATTGAGGAATATATGCCCTATGACGATGATGTTGCAATCATCTGTAATGAGGAAGGAAAGATGAGAGGACTTCCGCTTAACCGTGCAGTTTATGTGCAGGACAATGATAAGAAAGAGATGGTAGATATTATCTGCGGCAAGTTCTTTATCTGTTATGCACCGCCTGAGAGTGAGAGTTTTCAGAGCTTGCCGGACGATATGATGAAGAAATACAAGGAACAGTTCAAGTATCCCGAACGCTTTTCTAAGGAAGTGGGCGGCAATATCGTGGCTGAACCTTTTAAGCCGAAATCAAAGGATTATGAGAGATAGTAGACTGAGAACGGGGCAACCCGGAGGAGATGTTTATTCTTAGCGAGCAGACCATTTGGATAAACACAGTTTCCCAAACGGTAAAAGGCTCGTTAGGGGTTGCCCCTAATACCCCGTGAGAAAGGAGAACTTGATTTGAGAGAGTTATTACTTATCGCCGCCGGAACACTGCTCGGCAGTTGTCTTGGCGTTACGATGATGTGCTTATTCCAGATTAACAAAGATTGCAGAGTAAAGAGAAAGGAAGATACCGATTATGAGAAAGAGAAACATTCAGAAGATTGTACGCTTTAACCGCAAGGAAGCACAGGACTTGGCAGCAAAGGCAAAGAAGGCTTGTCTTTCCGAAGCAGGACTTATCCGTTTACTTATCAGAGGTTACGAGCCGAAAGAGAAACCCGATGACCGCTTCTATGATGTGATGAGGGAACTTTCCTCTATCGGTAATAACATCAATCAGCTTGCTGCCAAAGCAAATACACTTGGTTTCATTGACGCACCTATGCTGAAGAATGAAGCTGCGAAGTGGAATAAGTTCCAGTCAGAGATTGAGAGGACATATCTTCGTCCAAATCAGAGCGAAATGAAATGGCAGTAACAAAGTTGTGGTCGGTAACAGAAAGGCTCGGTCAGGTCATTGACTATGCAACCAATCCCGAAAAGACTTCTGCAAATATCAAAAGGGAGTTTTCATCGGAACAGTATCAGGCTCTTGCTGATGTTATTGCTTATGCAAAGGACGAAGAAAAAACAGAGCGAGAATTTTATGTTGAGGGTATCACCTGAAATGTGTCGATTGCCCGTGACCAATTCATAACGGTTAAGGAACAGTACCAAAAGACAGACGGTATCCAAGCCTATCACGGATATTTGAGTTTCAAGGAAACAGATATATCTCCTGAGATGGCACAGAAAATCGGAATGGAATTTGCAAATGAAGTGTGGGGTAAAAGATTTCAGGTCGTTGTGACAACCCACCTGAACACAAAGCACCTGCATTGCCATTTTGTCATCAACTCTATTTCTTTTGTCGATGGCAAACATTTGTGGGGAGAGGAAAAAGCGTGGTTCAAATTCCGAAAAGTTGCAGACAGAATTTGTGAGAAGTACGGACTTTACTATGACCCGAATCCGAACCGCAGTAAGCAGTCGGATTATCTGACGATGAAAGAAAAGGCAGGTATGCCGACACGCTATTCGGTTGCAAAAGAAGCCATTGATTATGCTATCGACCACAGCAAGACCCTGAAAGAATTTCAGTTTGCTCTCAAGGAAATGGGATATGCCTATAACCTGAGTCCAAGCCGAAAATACTGGACGGTCATTCCAAAGGGATACGATAAGCCGATACGACTGAAAAATCTCGGAGCAGATTATACCAATGACCGGATTGTAGAGCGTATCAAAGAAAATCGTGACAGATGGGCAGAGATTGAGCCGTTCCAGAGGGCGACTTATAAACCAAGACAGTACCGTATGCAGACCAGAGGGCAGAAGCTGAAAAAGAAAGGCGGACTTTATGGGTTGTATCTGTATTACTGTTACAGACTCGGTTATCTGCCCAAGTATAAGAAACAGAATAACGCAAGGCTTCATTATCTTTTGAAAGATGATTTGATGAAGCTCGATAAGATTACTGATGAAGTAAGGCTGCTCGGACGAGAAAATATTTCCACGGACGAACAGCTTTTTTCATATAAGACTTCCTTAGAGGAGCAGATGAAAAATCTGATTGCCGGAAGAACACATCTCCGAAAAAAGATAAGAACAAATATTGATGATGGTCAGCTTCAGGCGGCAAAAGATGAAATCGCTTCTATCAATGGAGAATTGAAAAAACTCCGACGGGAAGTAAAACTATGCGAGGATATTGCGGAGAGGTCAAAGGTTATGGAAGAAAACCTTGGGCATATCGAAACAGAGGAACAAAAACAGCAGAGAAAGGAGAAATCACGCTATGAACAACGGTGGTGACGCAGCAGAGCAGGTCGTTAGGCTTTCGCTTGAAGGATTTGAAGTTGCTGCAAGATTAAGCGGTTCGGCGGCGAAGAATATCGCATTGCTTTTGGTATCGGTTCTGAAGCAGGAACAAAAGACGAAGGGTAAAGCAAGGCTTACCAATATGATTAAGTCAGGCAAGGAGCTGAAAGTCTTTTCCATTCCGCAAAAGGATTTGAAGAAGTTTACCGAACAGGCAAAACGCTATGGCGTTCTTTATTGTGTCCTCAGAGATAAGAACACAAAGGGAGAGAACGCTCCGGTAGATATTATTGCAAGAGCAGAGGACGCTTCTAAAATTCAGCGTATCGTTGAAAGATTTGAACTTGGCAAGGTGGATAAGGCTTCGATTGTCAGTGAAGCAGAGAAAGCTATCGCAGACCGTGAAGCGGTTGAAAAAGAAAAGCCGACTAAATCCAAGAGTGAAATCATTATGGAAGAAGCGGTCAGAAATCCAATGCAGAAAGAGGAGCGAGCAAACGCAAACCCCTCAGTCGCCAAAACAGACAAAAGCCCTCTGTCAAGGCAAAACTCAGAGCCGGTAGAAACGCAATCTGATAAGGGTGTTGCAAAGCCAGTGGAAAAGCCATCGGTCAAAGAGAAACTTGACCGTTACAAGGCACAGGCAAAACAGCAAAAAGAAGCAGAGCGTAAAGAGCCGGAGGTTAAGAAAGACGGCAAGAAGCCGCAGCAGAAAAACGGTCAGACGGTACACCGTCAGCCGAAGAAGAAACCCAAAACAAAAGAGAGGTAATTCACTATGACAAATGATTTCAAACCCGCAAAGGCTGGCGGTAATCAGCCAAGATTATCCAAAGAGGAGTATGCAGAAAAGAAGCGAGCAGAAAAAGAAAAAGTCTATCAGATGATTGATGATGCTGCCCGTGAGATTGTGAGTGACCCTGAGAAGTTCAAGAACTTTCTTGATACGCAGAGTCGAATGGACAGATATTCCGCAGCAAATGCTCTCCTTATTTACAGTCAGTATCCGCAGGCGACACAGCTTAAAGATTTTGATGATTGGGGTAAGGACAATGTGAAGATTACCAAAGGGGCAAAGAGTATTTCTATCCTTGAACCAGTGGAATACACAAGAGCAGATGGTTCTCCGGGTATTTCCTACAATGTCAAAAAGGTATTTGATGTTACGCAGACAAATGGAAGAAAAGCTCCGGCAGTATCAGCAAACCGTGACCCGAAAGCACTTATCACGACAATGCTTGATGTATCTCCGGTGGAGGTTGCGGCAACCGATGAACTTCCGTATCCGAATATGGCAGCTTTCTATAATAATGAAAAGCAGACCTTGTATGTGAAGCGTAATGTGGGCGACAGCGTAGCGGTTGCTCAGTGTGTCGCTCAGGAACTTGGACACGCACAGCTTTCCATCAACAGCGAAAGTTACAGCCGCAGGGATATGGGCTTTCAGGCAGTGTGTATCGGATATATGATTTGCAAGAAGTATGGCGTAGATACACAGAATTTTGCAATTACCCGTATTCCGGAGGGACTAGCTTCCAAAGAGCCGAAAGAAATCCGTGCGGAGCTTTCCAAGACCCGAAATGCAATGGCAGAAATTCACAGTCATATCTCTGATGAAATGTTCCGCAAAAAGCAGGAGCGTTCAAAGGACTATGAGAGATAACGGAGGGCAGATATGGAAAAAGAAAAACTCTACCACATTGCTTTGGACGATTACGAACACGGTGTTGTCATTCGCTCCTTAAACGATGAGAAAACAAAGTTGATGGAGGAAGGCAAGTCCGCAGATGCAGTAGACGACCTGCTTGTAAAAGTCGGAAATGCCCCATTGAAAAAGTTCAAAGTAATTGAAAGGAAACGCTCAGATGAAGCGAGATAATGACAGGCAGACTGCCATTATTTTATCCATTGTCGGTATCGTTCCGGTCATATGGCTGGCACTTCTGATTGCACCTTCCATAAGCGGAGGACTGCCGGAAATAGCAGCCAATCTTGCGACAATTTTTGATAATCCATTTTCCATAAAATTATGTGGTGACAGCTTGAAAACTGTCCTCATTTTGCTTTTATGCTATGGAATGGGTATCGGGATTTATTTCTCAACAAGAAAGAATTACCGCAGACGAGAAGAACACGGTTCTGCCAAATGGGGCAATGTCAGAGCCATTGATAAGAAATACCGACAAAAACCGCTGTCAGAAAATAAGCTGATGACTCAGAATGTGTGCATTGGACTTAATGCCAAGAAGCACAGACGAAATCTGAATACGCTTGTGTGCGGTGGCTCCGGTGCAGGTAAGACGAGGTTTTATGCAAAGCCTAATATTATGAATGCTGCCAGAAACAGCTATGTGATATTAGACCCGAAAGGGGAAATCCTGCGAGATACGGGACATCTACTTGAGAAGAAAGGGTACGAAGTGCGTGTGCTTGATTTGATTTCAATGGAGAAAAGCCATTGCTATAACCCGTTTGTCTATTTGCAGAATGACAACGATGTGCAAAAGCTCGTGACGAACCTTTTTAAGAGTACCACTCCGAAAGGAAGTCAATCACAAGACCCCTTTTGGGATACCTCGGCTTCAATGCTTTTGCTTGCACTTGTATTTTATCTTCATTATGAAGCACCCGAAGATGAACAGAACTTTGCAATGATAATGGAAATGCTCAGAGCCGGTGCGATTGAGGACGAGGAGGACACAAGACCTTCTCCTCTCGATGAACTGTTTGCGGAACTGGAAATGTCAAATCCCGACCACATCGCTTTGAAGTATTACCGTTCCTATCATTCAGGTGCGGCGAAAACCTTAAAGTCCATACAGATAACCCTTGCGGCAAGACTGGAAAAGTTCAACCTTGAAAGTCTTGCTTCTTTAACCACCACAGACGAGCTTGACCTCCCGTCACTCGGAGAGAAAAAGGTCGCTCTGTTCGCTTTGATACCGGATAACGATTCCAGCTTTAACTTCTTGGTATCTATCCTTTACACACAGCTTTTTCAGCAGTTGTTTTATGCAGCCGACCATATTC
>OOAA01001546.1_pt1 | contig 11178 bp, 9 predicted proteins | sample 1671671 | NCBI WGS metagenome assembly OOAA01 (sample SAMN06348180, study PRJEB24527) | human gut metagenome | biome: human gut; feature: ankylosing spondylitis patient; material: feces | host: Homo sapiens | place: China | collected 2015-10 | reverse complement strand
CTTCATTATAGCATACCGCTGATTGCTATTGCGATACTTTGTCAACACGTCCAATTTGTCCCAAGGTAGCCAGCCCCGGCTGCCGATCCCCGCCGTTCCTCCGTTCTGTTCACCCACCCACACATGAACTGAATGGAGGAAATACAAATGACGACCATCAATCTGAAGGACTTTTACGCTTGGTACACCCATGATGAATACATCGAAGTTTCCGACGAAGTGGCCGCCGAGCTGAAGGCGGACAAGCTGTATGAGGCAGCCCATCAGCGGCGCACGACCCGCAACAAGGCGCAGTATTCCCTCGACTGTGACGATGGGATCGAATACTCGGCCTGCCTGCATGAGCCGACGCCGCAGGAGCTTCTGGATCGTATGGAGTTGTTCGTCCACCTGTGGAACGCCCTCAACTCTCTGCCAGAGGTGCAGGGCGTCCGGGTGGAGGCGCATCTGATTCTCGGCAAGAGCTACCGCCAGATTGCCCGGGAACAGGATGTGGACAAGAGCGTTGTCCGGCGCTCGGTGAAGCGCGGCATGACTGCTATGAAAAAATATTTGAAAAAAGTTCTGTGAGCGAGGCTCCATTTGCCCGATTTTTGTCCTTGGTATATGAGAGGTAGTTTTCACCTCTCCGCAGCAAGGTAGTTGATGCTCCGTCACGGATCGTCGCTGTCCGCTGTGAGGGAGCGCCGCATTGAATATGAGCTGTCTTATGACAGGCCAACAGGAGCGGGTGCGGCGCTCCCGCCTTTCAAAAACACCTTGGGACATTTCGTCCCAAGGTCATAAGGTAGAACTGTGATTTTGTTTTGCATCTGTGAAAGGAGGACGCCATGACTGAGAAGCCCGCCACGGAAGAATATGTGTACTACATCGGAAAAATCCGCTTCATCGTCACGCCTGTTTACAAGGAAACGGGAGAGCTGATGCGTGACATCCTTTTGAAGCTGATGCTGGCTGATTTGGAGCCGGTATAACCCCATCGACATCCTTAACATGGGCGGTCAGGCGAGGTATAATATAGTCAGGATGAATGACCTCTTGCTTGACTGCCAGAGAGGAGGTTTATATGAAACAGTCAAGCAAAAAACACGAACTCGGCACAGCCGCTCTCTACTGCCGACTGAGCCGTGACGATAATATGGACAGCGAGTCCAACAGCATCCAAAATCAGAGGAAGATACTCCAAAAGGCCGCCAAGGACAAAGGGTACACCGACACGGTTTTCTTTGTAGACGATGGCATCACTGGAACGACCATGAAGCGTCCCGGTTTTCAGAAAATGCTGACCGCTATCGAGGCCGGGTATATCTCGGCAGTGTTCGTCAAAGACCTTTCCCGGCTGGGGCGCAACTACATTGAGGTCGGCAAGCTGACTGAGAAATTTTTCCTGCTCCACGATATTCGGCTGGTGGCTGTTTCCGACGGCGTGGACAGCGACGAAGGCGAGGACGATTTTACTCAGTTCAAAAACATTATGAAGAACATCTCCCATTTGGGAAAGGTAAGTAATGATTTCTCCCTTTTCGGACGGTTTTGACTGTATCAATCGCTGTTTTCGTTGTTCCTGCGGTAAGTTTTCCATAGTTCATGGAGTGCAAGCTGCCATTGGATTCCTGGCGGCAGCCATAGGTGAAAAAGGGGATTTACCTGAAACGCATCCGGTTCAGCAGCGGACTGAATCCAGACGCCCTTGCCGCTCAACTCGCGCAAAGCCTGCATCCAAAGGATCGGGTCGCGCGCTATCCGTGTAAGATCGGCAACAAGGAGAATATCCGCCTTTTGCTCCACCGCCTCCTGACAAGCCCTTTTCCAACCGTCGCGGTCGAGCGTAGTTCCTTTTTCATACTCGCTGACTTCTCCCACGATTTCATAACCCAGCCGCTCGGCCTGCTCATGCAGCCGGGCGCTTTGTGCTTCCAGCGCGTGATCGCCGTCAAGCTGCGCCTGCGTTGCTACCCGGCAATATACTACCACACGCTTGCTTTTATTGCTATCCATGATCTGACCTCCATTCAGATATTGCCGACAAAGCGGTAATAGATTTTGATGTCACGGACGTTTTTTCCGTCAACAACGGTTTTTTCTCCGACCTCAATGCGGTCGATCAGCTCGTCTACCGTTTCACGGTCAAGCTCCCGAATATGCAGGTGCTTTCGGACGACTGCCGCCCAGCTTTGAATGTCGGCGGCGCTCTGCTCATACTCCCTGATTTCCGCAAGAAGCGTATCCAGCCGGTCAGTTCGCTGGCAGCGCTCCTGCTCGGTCTTTTCAAGCAGTACAGCGAAGGACGCTGCGCTGATGATGCCGCAAACCTTGTCCTCATAGAGCTTGGCGGTCATTTGCTCCAGCTCATAGACGCGGCGGCGCAGCTTCCCAATCTCCTGCCGGACGCTTTCCTGACGCTCTGCGTCTGCGGCGGTGCGCTGCGCTTGCAGCCTGTCCAGCATGGCAGCTTCGTCCAGTTCCAGCACCTCGGCATGGGCGCGGATCTCGCTCAATACAAGCTCCGTCAGCGTCATCTCATAGATGGTGTGCCTGGAACACGCGCCGTAGCCGGAGGCCGTATAACGGGAGCAGAAATAGGAAACGTACTTTTTGGACGTGCCGTTCTTGCGGCGCTGCGTCTCCCGGTTGCCCTGAAGGGGTGCTTTACAGTCGGCGCAGACGAGCTTGCCGGTGAACAGGAAGGGCTTCGGCGGCGCGTTGTCCGCCGAGAGCCGCGTCCTTTCCCGGTTAATGGCCTGCACTTCATTCCATACCTCCGGCGAAATGATGGCTTCATGCAGAGCCTCATGCCGTATCCATTCGGATTCCGGCTTATAGATCATGGTGTCGTCCTTATAGGAGCGCGAGCCGGTCTGGTTCTGAATGAGATTTCCGGTGTAGACCTCGTTTGTCAATACATTCTTCACCGTGGCGTACATCCAAAGGTTCGCGTACTTGCAGGAGCCGTTTCCGTACCGCTTTGCCCAATACCAGCGCGGGGACAGGATGCCCTCGCTGTTCAGCACGGCGGCGATCTTGCCGTAGGCCATGCCTGCCCGCCGCAGCTCAAACATCCGGCGCACCACGGCGGCTGCTTCCTCGTCGATCACCAGCCGGTGCCTGTCCTCCTCGCTCTTGCGGTAGCCGTAGGGCGCGTAGGCGGCGATATACTGACCGCTACGCATTTTGGCGTGAAGAACGGATTTGATCTTGCCCGACAGGTCTTTCAAATGGTAGTCGTTCATCAGACTGCGGAAGTGCAGCATATCCGTGTTGTCGCCCTCGGTGTCGAGGCAGTCAAGGACGGATACGAAGCGGCAGCCCAACGAGGGGAAAATAACGTCGGTATAGCGTCCGACCTCCACAAAATCACGGCCCAGCCGGGATAGGTCTTTCACAAGGATCAGGTTGATGAGGCCGTGCCGCGCGTCCTCCAGCATCTCCAGAAATCCGGGACGCTGAAAATTTCCACCGCTATAACCGTCGTCCCGGTAAGACTTGACCTCCGTCCAGCCGTTGAGCATTACGAATTTGGAGAGCAGTTCATATTGATTCTCGATGCTGACGGATTCATCAGCGGGGATATAGTTTTTCGCCTTGGCGGAGTTGGAGGCGTCGTCCACGCTCAACCGGCAGTAGATGCCGACCTTATATAGCTTTTTCATACGCTTCCTGCCTCTCCTGCGCCAGCGCGTCGTCCACGCTGCCGACGTAGCGGTAGACCACCTCGACGTCGCAGATGCGCTGTCCGTTGACCTTCCGCGCCTCGCCCACCTCGATGCGGTCCACCAGCTCAAAGAGGATGCTCTCGTCCAGCACCGTGATCTCGGTGTAGCGGCGGATGACCTCCATCCAGCGGTTTGCGTCCTGCCGGTTTTCAAGCTGCGCCCTGACCTTCTGCTCCAGCTCCGGTATGGCGGAGGCTTTTTCCGCCCGTTCGGTTTCGTATTTCCGCATGAGCGTCTGAAAGACCGTCTGGGGGATGGTGCCGGTGCATTTGTCCTCATAGAGATTCTGCATCAGCCGTTCCAGCTCGATCATACGCGCCGCTGCCGCTTTCAGCTCCTGCTCATAGGAGATGACGCGGCTGCGGCTTTCCTTTTCCTTCATACGGCTGATCTGCTCGGCAAGGCGCTCGCCGTCGCACTCGACGAAGCGCGCCTTTTCCCGGATGTCCGTCAGCACCAGCTCCTCCAGCACATTCTCATAGATGGAGTGGATGGTGCAGGCGCTTTTGCCGCTTCTGGCATAGTTGCCGCAGATAAAGGAGCTGTACCGCCCCGGCGTACCGTCCTTGTAGGTGAAGCGCTCGATGTGGTTGCGCATCTTGAAGCCGCAGTCTGCGCAGTAGACAAGGCCGGTGAAGATGCTGCGGATGCCGTCCGTGGGCGGCGTCTTGCGCACCTTCTTTTTGTCGATGCTGACCACGGTATCCCATACCTCGCGGGAGATGATGGGTTCGTGGGTTCCCTCCACCCGTATCCATTCCTCCTCCGGCTTGTTGATGAGCTTTCTGGACTTATAGGACAGAGTGCCGGTTTTGCCCTGCACCATGTTCCCGATGTAGACCTCACTGCGGATGAGAGCTTTGACGGTGGTTTCCGCCCACTTGTGGTTGACGTTGCGCGGGTCGCTGCGCCCCTTGCGCTGATAGTAGAGCGCACCGGGCGGCAGAACGCCCTCCTCGTTGAGCGTGACGGCGATGGCGCGGAAGCCTGTGCCGGCGGCGCGCATGGAAAAAATGCGGCGCACGGTAGGGGCGGTCTCCTCGTCGATGACAAGGTGGTGCTTATCCTCCGGGTCGCGCTTGTAGCCGTAGGCGGGGTAGGTTCCCATGAACTTGCCGCTTTCCGCGCAGGCCCGCTTGACCGCCTTGACCTTCTTGGAGGTGTCCCGGCTGTAAAACTCGTTAAATAAGTTCAAAAAGCACATGACGTCGGTGCTGCCGTTGTCACTCATGGTGTCGATGCCGTTGTTCAGCGCGATAAAACGGCAGCCCAGCGAGGGAAACAGGTAGTCCGTGTACTGTCCGAACTCGATGTAGTTACGCCCAAAGCGTGATAGGTCCTTGACCAGAATGAGGTTGATTTTCTTGGCTTTTGCATCTTCGATGAGGCGTTTGACGCCGGGGCGGTCGAAATTCGTACCTGAGTACCCGTCGTCACAGTACACCGCGATCTCGTTCCAGCCCCGCTGACGCACATAGCTTTGCAGCAGGAGCTTTTGATTTTCGATGGATACGGACTCCCCATCGCGCTCATCGTCGTTGCTGAGCCTGCAATAGATGCCTACGTTGTATGTCTTTTCGATCATCTGTATTTTACCTCCCGATTCTCTGCGATTCATACATCCGTGCGGCGTGATGGCTCTCGCAGGTTTTCCCTGCAAGAATATGATACCGGGGATACCATTTTCGCGCAAGGATGCCGCCGCAGGGAGGCTGATTGTCTGTTACGATGCGTGACAAGGCTGCGCGGCCGCGGGAGCGTCCAGCTCCGTCATGGCGCGGCGCACCGCAAGCTGCTCCAGCGTCCTGCCAAGGTCCTTTTCGCCGGAAAACACGCTTGTCACGCGATAGAGGGTCTTGCCGATCCTGACCTCCTTATAAGAGGCGACCGGCTCTTTGGGGATGGCTTGCTTCTGCATAAACGCACCTCCTACAATAATAATTACGGTTTAAGGCGCGGCAGCCAGCCGCGTCTTTTTCCATCTCAAAGCCGAAGCTGTTAGAATGGGAGAGTAAATGGCCTGTCAGTACGCACCTTGGGCCAACACGCCCGCATCGGAGTCCGTCAGCCGCCTCTCTTATTCGCAGCATTCGATTTACGCAGGTAGAGCCACCTTGTGCGCTCGCGTCAACCAGGAGATTGAACAGGCAATGAGAAAAGGGCGGAAAGCCATATCCAATCAGAAGGAGGAACGATATGAACGCAGTTGGAATCGATGTTTCCAAAGGGAAAAGCATGGTGGCTGCCCTGCGGCCAATGGGTGAAGTGGCGTTGCTGCCACAGGAATTTCTCCACACCGAGGTCGGTCTGGAGCAGATGGCCTACGCCATCGTTGCGCTGGGGGAAGATACCCGCGTCATCATGGAGGCCACCGGACGCTACCATGAGCCGATAGCGGCGGCGCTGCACGAGTACGGCATTTATGTCTGCGTCCTCAATCCGTTATTCATCAAGCAGAGCGGAGGCGGCTCTATCCGCAAGGTCAAAACCGACAAGGCAGACGCCATGAAGATCGCCAAGTATGGCCTTGACAACTGGGTGGAGCTGCGGGAATATACTCCCATGGACACGGTAAGACAACAACTGAAGCTGTGCAGCCGCCAGTACAACCTCTACATGAAAACGGTGGTATCGCTGCAAAACAATCTCATTTCATTGACCGACAAGACCTTTCCCGGTGTGAACGAACTGTTCTCCAGCCCGGAGCGCGCCGACGGCCACCAAAAATGGGTGGACTTTGTCATGACCTTCTGGCACTGTGACTGCATCTGCCGTGTCAGCGAGAAGGCATTCACCGATCGCTACCAGAAATGGTGCAAACGCAAGGGCTACCATTTCAGCACAGAGAAAGCATTAGACCTCTACGCCGGAAGCTGCGGCCATTTCACCACGCTGCCGAAGAATGACAACACAAAGCTGCTCATTACGACCGCTGCCCAGCAGCTGCTCGCAGGCAAGACGACGCTGGCCGCACTGCGCACCGAGATGACGCGCCTTGCAAAGCAGTTGCCGGAGTACGATACCGTGCGGGCCATGTACGGCGTCGGTGAAACGACCGCTGCCCAGCTCATGGCGGAGATCGGCGATGTGCGCCGTTTCCCACGCCGCAGTTCCATCGTTGGATTTGCCGGCGTTGATCCGGCCGTAGACCAGTCCGGCAAGCACAGCGCCAAGAGCGTCCCTACGACCAAGCGAGGCTCTCCACATCTGCGGAAAACGCTGTACCAGATCGTCTGTACATACCTGAAAAGGTCTCCCGCGGATGAGCCGGTGTACCAGTTCCTCGATAAAAAACGCGCCGAGGGCAAGCCGTACTTTGTCTATATGACCGCCGCTCAGAACAAGTTCCTGCGCATCTACTACGCCCGCGTGAAAGAGTGTCTTGAGGCATTCGACGAGCGGCAGGATACCGTGCAGAACTAAATCCGCCGACAATTTCATCCCGGCTGGCGATGTGATTTTTCTCCAGCCTGTTTTGTTATGCCCATTTTCGGTCTCGTAAACTTTGCGGGACTTTTTTCGTTTTTTCTATTGACTTTTGTTTGCAGGACTCCGATTTATCAATTTAGTCCCGCTGCCACGATATGACAGCGGGGCTTGTTCGTATTCGTTCCGGCAGAGCAGCCGCGCCGGAGGGATTGCTGTCATTTTGCATGATACTGCACCGGCGCGGCTGTCTGCGTATGTTGTGTCATGTAGTTTTGTTCCGCCGTATTTGTCACAGCCCCCGGCGCGAGGCATATATCGCCTCTGGGACCGGTATCAGCCGCCTTTGGCAAGGCTGTCCCATTCCCGCAGCGCCGTGGCTTGTAAGGCTTACGAGCGCCGCAGGAATCCCCCTCAAGTCAGTGGGAGGCCGTAGCTGGGGTTGCGTATCGCCCGCGCTGTCATCGCGCCCGATGCTGCCACGCATCGGGTCAAAGGCCGCGTAGATCGCTCGGACAGCCGCCCGTCCCGAAGGATGGGAGGTCTGTCGTCATGGCGGCGCGCCTTTTGTCGCTTGGCTTTTCAGCCGCGCGGGGTCTGTGCTGATACCGGTGTCTATGCGGTTTTCAAGGAGCAGAGGCGAGAAAGAAGAATATCCCTCTCATATACCTCAAGAAAAATCGGGCTTTTTATAACCCCCTCAGTCGAAATTTTTCAAAATTCTCTTCAAATGGGAAAGCCCATTGCGAACGGAATGATGCACGGCAGGCTGGGTGGTGTTTTCTCTTGCAGCGATCTGCAACTGAGACAGTCCACCAACTATGTACGCAAGAACACGCCGCCGCTGCGCGGGCGTGAGCTGCGCCAGTGCTTCTTTCAGCAGCCGTTCCAGTTCCATGCGCTCCAGCGCCTCGTCCGGCTGTTCCGGCAGATTCAGCGCCTCCGCCTCGATGCCGTCGCCTGCGTCCAGCGAGTAGAACGCCCTGTTGTCGCGGATGTACTGCGCGTAGTTGATCTGAAGCCGCTTATCTTCTTCGAGAAACGCAGCTACTTCATCGGAAACCTCGATAAAGGTATCCTCGGTGTACCACGGGTAAAGCTCCCGCAGGTTGATCGTTGTCATGTTGTATTCCTCCGTTTGGATGTTTGTGTTCGTGGTTGCGGTTGAATCCAAACGGAGGGCGGCGGGGAGCGGCAGCCCACGGCGAAGAAGTGCCGTGGATGACAAAAAGCACCTATAAAGGCTTCAAAACCTTCATAGGTGCTCAATAGGCGCAATGAAACAGCAGAAAGGGCAGGCGGGTGCAGAAAACTGCTTTCATTCCGTATTGGTCCGGTTATGCGATTTGTGCGGCGGCAAGCCGCATCAGCGACACCTCCCGTACTCTTTTGTCATAGACTGATTTCCTTTCTGCTCAAATCAGATAGATGTGGCGAAAGGCGGTTGTTCAAAAGAGCAACCGCCTTTCCTGACGAATGAAACCGAAAAGGGGCGCGGGGCTATTTGCCCGCGCCCCTAAAGGTGAGCCTGTTTACTTTTCGATGATTTGCAGCGCTTCTTCCTCACGCCGCCGCCTGATCTGCCATGTGGTCAGTGCAAGGCATCCGGCAAGAGATGTACAGAGGGAGAATCCCCACAAGCCTAACACGCTGCTGTCGCCGGTCTTTGGGATTTGCAGCCGCTTCGGGTCGATCCAGCCCATCAGGCCGCCGGGAGCCTTGCCCTGCACCAGCTCATACTTCTCAATGAAGCGGTGGAGCATGGCGGCGATCTCAGCGCGGGTCGCCGTACCCTGCGGGTCAAGCAGATTGCCGGATTTTCCCTTTACAAGACCGCTGCCGACCGCCCATTGCATCGCCGTCTTTGCGTAATCCGTGATCTTGTCCGCGTCCTTAAATTTGTCCAGATTTCCCTTGACGGTCAGATCGTAGCCCTTGTAGTCCGCGTAGCGGTAGAAGATGGCTGCAAGCTGTTCGCGGGTGATGGGATCGTCCGGGCCGAATTTGTCTTTGCCGTAGCCCGCGAAAATGCCGTTCTCCGCCGTCCATGTGATCGCGTCAGCGTACCACTTTCCGGCCTCCACATCGGTAAAGCTGTTTTTGCCCTTCGGCGCGGGGCTGCCCTCCATGCGCCAGAGAATGGTCGCCATCATGCCGCGCGTCGCCGTCCCATACGGACTGAACAGGGTCTTGCTCGTGCCGAGCATCAGGCCGTTTTCGTAGACGAACATCACATCGCCGTAGAACCAGTCCTTTTCAGAAACATCGGTAAAGGGATTCGCGCCTGTACCCGGATTTTCGTCCACGCGCCAGCCTGCATACACGGTCATATCCTTCGTCAAATAAACGCCAGAAACCTTGTTCATCAGGCTGCGTTCGCTGTACCAGCCGATAAAGGTGTGGCCGCGCCAGGTCGGGACGTACTTTGTCAGGTCAATGTAGGTATTGTACGTTCCCTGCACGCTGGGAATATCACTGCCTCCGCCTGTTTCAAAGCGCAGCGTGTAGTAGGTGACGGGCGGATTGTAGCCGCCGCCACCGCCGCCGGTGTCCTTCTCGAAGATGGCCTTGACCTCCACGTTGGCACTCGGCATGGTGAACTTGTCGTCCTTGATGGTCACGCCGCCGCTGATGACCTGCCACTCCTTGAAGTGATAGCCCTTGTTTGGCGTGGCGGTCAGGGTGATCTCCGTACCGACCACGGCTTTTGCATGAGATGCAGAAGCCGTTCCGTTGTCGCCGCTGGTCACGGTGATGGTAAACTCGGTGGGTGCAGGAGGTGCATCTTTCTCGAAGATGGCCTTGACCTCCACATTGGCGCTCGGCATGGTGAACTTATTGTTCTCGATGGTCACGCCGCCGCTGATGACCTGCCACTCCTTGAAGTGGTAGCCGGTTTTGGGCGTAGCGGTCAGGATGATTTCTGTGCCGACAACAGCTTTTGCGTGAGAGGCGGAAGCCGTTCCGTTTCCGTCCGTTTTCACGGTGATGGTAAACTCGGTGGGTGCAGGGGGTGCGTCCTTCTCAAAGATTGCTTTGACCTCCACATTGCCGTCCGGCATGGTGAACTTATTGTCCTTGATAGTCACATTGCCGCTGATGACCTGCCACTCCTTGAAGTGGTAGCCCTCTTTGGGCGTGGCGGTCAGGCGAATCTCCGTTCCGACCACAGCTTTTGCATGAGATGCGGAAGCCGTGCCGTTGCCGTCCGTTTTCACGGTGATGGTGAACTCGGTGGGCACAGGCGGCGCGTCCTCCTCGAAGATTGCCTTGACCTCCACGTTGTCGTTCGGCATGAGGAACTTGTCATCCTTGATGGCCACGCCGCCGCTGATGACCTGCCACTCCTTGAAGTGGTAGCCCTTGTTGGGCGTGGCGGTCAGGGTGATCGTCGTACCAGCCGCAGCGGTGGAAGGAGTTGCGGTGCCAGTGCCGTTTCCGTCATTACCGACGGTGACGGTGTAGGTGGTGGGGGTAATAACGCTGTTTTCCCACAGCGCCTTGATCTCGGTATCCCCATTCACTGTGTAGAAATTTCCCACCTCGTACTCCGTGCCGCCGATCTCCCAAGCCTTGAACTCCTGATCGGCGGGAGCGGTGAAGCCGCACTCGGGCAGGATATAATTTGTCCCTGCCTTGACGGTAACAGGCTCCATGCTGCCGCTGCCGCCGTTGCCGTTGAAGGTGATAGTAAAGTCTGCGAGCGGCTTTCCTTCACCCACCGTGACCTCCGCATCGGGGCTGGCAAAGTGGTTGTGATCCCCCGCATAGCGCACGAAGTAATTTCCGGCCGACAGGTTCTCAATCTCCGTGCCGCTGCACGGCGTATAGCTGCCTTCGGCTTCCATACGGTATTCCATCTTGTCGGTCACGCCGGTGATTTTGCCGTCGCTGCCGTCCTCAGTGGAGGGCTCGACACCAGTCAATCCACTGGGTGCTTCCTGCGTGGCTTTGCTGATGCTCCACGCCGCGGTCACGGCGTCGGTGCTGCCGTCCGCCCATTTGCCGGTCTTGGATGTGACGCGAACGGTGTAATCGC
>OOAA01001534.1_pt1 | contig 11250 bp, 8 predicted proteins | sample 1671671 | NCBI WGS metagenome assembly OOAA01 (sample SAMN06348180, study PRJEB24527) | human gut metagenome | biome: human gut; feature: ankylosing spondylitis patient; material: feces | host: Homo sapiens | place: China | collected 2015-10 | reverse complement strand
TGAAAAGGTTTTGGTGGCTGAAGGCGAGAATGCAATGGTTGATTCTGAAAAGTTCGGTGGTCCTCGCGTGAAACTGGAAAAGAAATACAGCGACTATTTCGTTTACGGTGGTAAGGTGCTTGCTCAACCGGAAGAAATGAGCGATGTCCGTGGTCAGGTGGTTGCCGATTATCAGAACTATCTGGAAGAAGAATGGGTTGCTCAGTTGCGCAAGAAGTACAAGGTAAAAGTCGACAATAAGGTTCTGAAGAAATTGAAAGATTAATAGAACTTACATAAAAGCAAAAAGCGGAAATCGTTCGTCGGTTTCCGCTTTTTGCTTTTGTTGAATTTGTTTGTGTCGTTAATAAAGAGTGACAACGGTTATGCCTGCACCGCCGAATTGAACGTGTTCATCCTTAAACGATTTGATGCTTGGAACAGTGTTGAGATATTCGCGGATACGTTGGCGTAAAATTCCATAGCCGGTTCCGTGCAGGATTCTGACTTGCTTGATGTTGAATTGGGTTGCATCATCAATAAAGTAGGAAACAGCTTGGATGGCTTCGTCGGCCCTCATTCCTCTTACGTCAATGTCCTGTTTGAAATTAAGCTGTTTGTTTCTCATTTCATCGGTGGTCGACGAAGAAATGAACGAATCTTTTGCTGCTGTAGATGTAGCTTTGCGCAGAGTTCGTTTCAGTTTTGACAGTTGCACCGTTGATTTGAAGATGCCGAATGTGACAATGGCATTCTTTCCGTTGATTTCAATGATTTCACCCACAGAGCTACTGCCGTCAATAGTGACGCTGTCGCCCACGGCGAGAGGCTTTTCCTCTGCTTGTGGTTGTGCGGCAACGGGCTTTTCGTGCTTGTGCTTCTTTTTCCGGATTTTAGCGGAAAGTTCATCCAGTTTGGCTGATGATTCGCTGTCGGTTTCATCGTTGGCAAGACGGGATTTAAGCTCTTCAATCTGTTTTCGGATTTCTTTTGTGCGTTCTTTTTCTGCCTGAGCCTTTTTGATTTCATGAATGGCGTTTTCGATGGACGCGTTGCTGCTGGAGATGATTTCCTTTGCTTCGCTTTTGGCTTCTTTAAGAATTTGATGCCGTTCGAGTTTCAGCCGCTCAATGTCGCTCTCGTATCGCGCAACGAGATTTTCAAGTTTCTTCCGCTCGATTCGGATGTCTTGACGTTTGTTCTCCCAGTATTTTCTGTCGCGGGCAATATCAAGAATGTATTTGTCCATATTGATGTAGTCGGAACCGACAATAGATTCCGCTTCGTCAATTACATCGGCGGGGATGCCGATTTTTCGGGCAATTTCTACTGCGAATGAGCTTCCGGGGTTTCCGACAGAAAGTTGGAACAGCGGTTTCATCAGATGGCGGTCGTAGAGCATGGCTCCATTGACAATGCCTGACGTGTCGTTGGCAAAATTTTTCAGGTTCTGGTAGTGCGTGGTGATAACGCCGAAAATTCCGGCATCGTTCAGTTTGTGCAGTATTGCCTGTGCAATCGCACCGCCTATTTGCGGTTCTGTTCCGCCTCCGAATTCATCGATAAGAATCAATGATTTTGCATTGCCTTTCTGCATGAAAAATTTCATGTTGGAAAGGTGGGAACTGTATGTACTCAATTCGTTTTCGATAGATTGTTCGTCACCAATGTCAATGAACAGATTTTCGAAAATTCCGAAATGTGAATTGCTGTATACTGGAGGAAGGATGCCGCATTGCAACATGTATTGGACAATGCCGACTGTTTTCAGACAAACGGATTTGCCTCCGGCATTTGGACCGGAAATCAAAAGAATATGATTTTCTTTGTCTAACTTTATGGTCAGTGGCATGACTTCCTTATTCAGCTTTTTCAGTGTAACGAAAAGCATCGGATGGATAGCGTTGTACCATTCGATTTCCTGCGTTTCCGAGACGTGAGGCAGTGTGGCGTTGATTTCCTGAGCAAAAGACGCTTTTGCACGAATGAAGTCGAAAATTCCAATGATTTTATAGAGTGCGAACAAGTCGCCTAATGACGGGCGTATTTTGTCGGTTATTTCTGTAAGGATTCGAATAATCTCGCGGCGAATATCGGCTTCGAGTTCCCGAATGCGGTTGTTGGCTTCGACAATTTCTGCCGGTTCGATAAAGATTGTTTTACCGGTTGCGGATTCGTCGTGGACAATACCTTTGATTTTCCGTTTGTGCATAGGGGATACTGGAATTACGAGACGGCCGTCGCGAACTACGGGTGATGAGTCTTTTTCCAAGAATCCTTCCTGTTTGCATTGCGACATAATGCGTTGCATCATACCGTTGACACTGCTTGAGGTCATTTGCAGTGACCGTTTCAGCTCCATGAGTGTAGGAGAGGCATTGTCCTTCATGTTGCCGAACTTGTCGATGGCAGATGTTATGATGCGGAGTATTTCAGGGAACGTAGTCACTTCGTCCGCTATTTTTTTCAGTTGGGGGAATTTGTTGCTGCGTTCCTCAGTGAAAAATGCACAAATGTCGGCAGCAGCTGAGAGCGTTTGCCCCAATTGGAACAATTCTGTTTCCGTCAAATATGCTCCAATGATACGTACACGCCCCAGTTCTTCCCGCAGGTCATAAATGTTTCCGTTTGGAAAATCTTCCCTGGTGTTGAGAATTGTGAGATATTCGTTGGTTTGTTGGAGTTGGGTGAGAACTTGTCCGAAATCGGAAGAGAAATTCATTTCCTTGCATTTGTCTTTGCTCAAACTGTTGTTGCAAAGATTTTCGATGATGGTTCTAACTCCGTCGAAACCTATTTTTGATTCTAAAGATTGTGGATAAATCACGATTTTTGATATTACATGTAATTATGGTGCAAAACTACAAAAACTATTTCAATAATCGGAAAATTGTGGAGAGGGGCGATGCTGAAAATGTTAAATTTTGGTATAATCCGTTGCTTGTTTTTATGGAATGAAATGCTTTGATTAATTTTACAAGTCCAAAACAGAAATATAGATTATGCATCCATTTGTACATTTACATGTTCACTCCCAATATTCGGTACTTGACGGACAAGCTGCCATTAAATCGTTGGTTGATAAGGCTATAGCTGACGGCATGCCGGGGCTTGCCTTGACCGACCATGGTAATATGTTCGGTATCAAGGAGTTCTTTGACTATGTGAAGAAAAAGAACGGGGATACGGACAAGCTGATAAAAAATCTCAAGAAACAGATAGATGAGCTGAAGTCGACCGAAACGGTTGACGAGGCGGCGGTAGCTTCTGCTGAAGCAGAATTGGAAGCTGCCAAAAAGAAGATATTCGTTCCTATTTTTGGCTGTGAAATGTATGTGGCTGATAAATTGATGACGGACCGTGAGTCGAAAAAAGATACGGGCCGCCACTTGGTTGTATTGGCAAAAAATGAAAAGGGATATCATAATCTGATTAAACTGGTTTCTAAGGCCTGGACGGACGGTTATTATTATCATCCGCGAACCGATAAGGAACAGTTAAAACTTCATCATGAGGGGTTGATTGTCTGCTCTGCCTGTTTGGGTGGCGAGATTCCACGCTTGATTATGCAGGACCGTATTGATGAGGCAGAGGCTTCCGTCTTATGGTTTAAAGAAGTTTTTGGTGAAGACTACTATCTGGAACTCCAGCGCCATAAAGCTACTGTTCCGAATGCCAATCACAGTGTTTACCCGGAACAGCAGAAAGTGAATGCCGTGTTGGTGGAATTTGCACGCAAGCATAATATCAAGCTCGTATGTACAAACGACGTGCATTTTGTCAATGAGAGTGATGCTGAGGCTCATGACCGTCTGATTTGTGTGTCGACAGGTACTTTTCTCGATGATGAAAACCGCATGACATACAGTAAGCAGGAGTGGATGAAGACTCAGGCAGAGATGAACGAACTTTTTGCCGACATTCCCGAGTCGCTTGACAATACGGTGGAAGTGTTGAGTAAGGTGGAACGGTACTCCATCAATCACGACCCGATTCTTCCGAATTTCCCGCTGCCTGAGGGCTTCAATGACAACAATGAATACCTTCGTTATCTTGTATATGAAGGTGCGAAAAAACGTTGGGGCGACTCGTTGACAGCCGAACAGACTGAACGTCTTGACTTTGAATTGGATACTATCAAAAATATGGGTTTCCCGGGCTACTTCCTGATTGTGCAGGACTTTATTGCTGCAGCAAGAAGAATAGGAGTGTCCGTTGGACCGGGCCGTGGTTCTGCCGCAGGTTCCGCCGTTGCCTATTGTTTGGGTATTACTCAGATTGACCCGATTAAATACGATTTGCTGTTTGAGCGTTTCTTGAACCCGGACCGTATTTCGTTGCCTGATATTGATATTGACTTTGATGATGACGGCCGTGCCGATGTATTGCGTTACGTGACGGCAAAATATGGAGCGGAAAAAGTGGCGCATATCATTACGTACGGTACGATGGCGGCAAAGTCGGCCATTAAGGATGTGGCACGTGTAACACGTTTGCCGCTTGCTGAAAGTGACCGTCTTACGAAAATGATTCCCGACCGTCTGCCGGAAGTTGACGGAAAATCGCCGAAGATTAATTTGAAGAACTGCTATGAGCTGGTGCCTGAATTGCAGAATGAATTGAATTACGGCTCTCACGATGTACGTGAAACTTTGAAGTATGCGTTGGCTCTTGAAGGGAACGTGCGCAATACGGGTGTGCATGCTTGCGGTGTAATCATTGGTCGTGATGACATCACTGACTGGGTGCCGGTCGCAACTGCAACCGATAAGGACGGCGAGAAGGTGCTCGTTACTCAGTATGAAGGTTCGGTGATCGAGTCTACCGGTTTGATTAAGATGGACTTCTTGGGATTGAAGACGCTTTCCATCATCAAGGAAGCCCTTGACAATATCAAGGAACGGACAGGTGAGGTAGTTGATATTGACAATGTACCTATCGACGACCCGAAAACATATCAGCTTTATTGTGAAGGAAGAACTACCGGTACATTCCAGTTTGAATCGGCCGGTATGCAAAAATATCTGCGTGAACTGCAGCCGTCCACATTTGAGGATTTGATTGCCATGAATGCCCTGTATCGTCCGGGGCCAATGGAATATATTCCGCAGTTCATTGCGCGTAAGCATGGAGTGGAGCCTATTGAATACGATATTCCAATCATGGAAAAGTATTTGAAGGATACTTACGGTATTACTGTCTACCAGGAGCAGGTGATGTTGCTTTCGCGTTTGCTTGCCAATTTTACGCGTGGTCAGTCCGACGGTTTGCGTAAGGCGATGGGTAAGAAACTTGCCGACAAGCTGGCAGAATTGAAGCCTCTGTTCATTAATGGCGGAAAGTCGAATGGCTACGACGAGAAGGTGTTGGAAAAGATTTGGGCAGATTGGGAAAAGTTTGCATCTTATGCCTTCAATAAGAGTCACGCTACCTGTTACAGTTGGGTGGCATTCCAGACCGCATATCTTAAGGCAAACTATCCAGCGGAATATATGGCAGCCGTGTTAAGCCGTAACTTGAACGATATTACCAAATTGAGCAAGTTTATGGATGAATGCAAGGCGATGAAGATACCGGTAAAAGGTCCGGATATCAACGAAAGTCGTGCTAAGCTCAGTGTAAACAAGGCGGGTGAGATTCGTTTTGGTCTGGCTGCTATTAAAGGTGTTGGAGGTAACGCCGTGCAGTCAATCCTAGAAGAACGTGAGGCTCACGGAGAATATACTTCAATATACGATTTGGTAGAGCGTGTGAACCTAAGCACTTGCAACAGAAAAGTGTTGGAAAATTTGGCACTGGCAGGTGCTTTTGACTGTTTCCCGAATGTGTCCCGCGAGGATTTTGGAAAGGCTGAAGACAATTCTGTTGCATTTGACGAGCTGCTTATCAAATATGGTCAGATGTATCAGTTGAACAAGGCCAATTCTGTATCGTCTCTTTTTGGAGATACGGAAGTGATTGAAACGGCTAAGCCGGAACCTCCGCGTCGTCCGAAAAAAGCCGATATCGTACGCTTGAACTGGGAAAAGGATTTGGTGGGAATGTACTTGTCTGCACATCCGTTGGATTCTTATTACATTGAAGTGGAATACGGATGCAACTTGCATGCAAAAGATTATAATTCATCCTTGCCGCAGTCGGCGGATACGGAATATGTGCTTGGCGGTCTTGTGGTAGAAGCAAAAACGCTGACATCTGCAAAAACCAACAGCCAGTTCGGTATTGTCAAGATTGAAGACTATACAGGCTCAGCTGAGATACGTCTTTTTGGTCAGGATTTCGTTGACTTTATGCGATATGCTGTTGTTGGAAATATTATTATGGTGACGATTGGCTATCGTCAGTCACGCTTTAACGACAGTCTGCGGATGTATGTCAAAGGAATTCAGTTGATGGAGTCGAAGAAAGGAGATGTGGTGAAAGGTATTCAGCTGAATATCTCGGAGACGGATATGGAGAATACTTCCTTGCAGTCATTGCTGGACCGTTATATCGACCCAGAGCAGAAACCTATGTCGGATCTGTATGTAAACATAGAGAATTCTCGAGAAAAGAAGTCGGTCTTGATGGCTTCTGACGAGAAAATTCTGCTGAACAAAGAGTTACTTTTGGAATTGGAAGAGATAGGAGTCGACTATGAAATTAAAAAATAAAATCATGGTGAAATATTAAAAATAGTCCTATCTTTGTGGCATATTTTAATACAATAAAAACAAATAGAAATGGCAAAAGAATTAACTGACGACAATTTTGAGTCGGTAATAAGTGCAGGTACTCCAGTTGTTATTGATTTTTGGGCAGAATGGTGTGGTCCTTGCAAGAAGATTTCACCGATTGTAGATGAATTGGCTACAGAATACGAAGGCGTGGTTGATATTTACAAGTGTAATGTCGATGAATGTTCTGATCCGTGTGATAAATTCTCAATCCGCAATATACCGACACTTGTGTTCTTGAAAAATGGCGAAGTGGTAGACCGTCACGTTGGGACAGCAACAAAGGCACAGCTGGCTGAAAAGATTGAGAAACTCAAATAAAAAAGTCGTTACAAAAAACAAGTGAAAAATGGAGCTTTGGTTATTCCCAAGACTCCATTTTTTATTGTCTTTCAATTATAAAAAATGATGTGACTGTTTTAAAAGCTAAGTCATTGTATTAACTTTGCAAGAAATGAAAAGTGAAGGTATATGGAAAAACAAAATGATACAAACAGCCAATTTGATTCAGTAATTGCGATTTGCCGCGACATTTTTGTGAAGAAACTGCAGGACTACGGTGCGTCATGGCGTATTATGCGTCCGGAATCTATCACCGACCAATTGTTCATTAAAGCAACCCGTATCCGCTCGTTGGAAACGAAAGGCTGCTCAATGGTTGGCGAAGGGATTCGTCCGGAGTTTATAGCAATTGTCAATTATGGAATTATCGGACTGATTCAACTGGAACTGGGGTATAGTGATTCAGGGGAAATGCCGGTTGAGGAAGCGGTGGCCTTGTACGACAAGCATATGGAGAGTACCAAAACTTTGATGCTGGCCAAAAATCATGACTATGACGAAGCTTGGCGACTGATGCGTATCAGCTCATACACGGACTTGATTCTGACAAAACTGTTCCGTACCAAGCAGATAGAGCGTAATCAGGGGTGTACTTTGATTTCTGAAGGTATCGATGCCAACTATATGGACATGATAAACTACTCTTTGTTTGCCTTGATAAAACTTGAATATGGAGAGTAACGGCTGGAGCGCAAAGTTCAAGTCGTTGTTGACATGGCGGAGTTTGTTGGTACTGCTTTGCCGGCTTGTCGTTGGCGGTACGTTTATATTCTCCGGATTTGTTAAGGGAGTTGACCTTTGGGGCTTCTATTATAAGATAGGGGATTACCTTACTGCTTTCGGTTGGGATTGGGCCAGACCTTTTGCAGGCTTGGCGGCGGGGTTTGTTCCGTTGTTTGAGTTTGTATTGGGTATCTTGCTGTTGATTGGCTCTTTTCGCAGGACAGCTGTCATTCTTGGTTTGCTGACAATGGTGTTTATGCTGCCGTTGACGTTTTACGTATGGGTGGCAAATCCTGTTGCCGATTGCGGGTGTTTTGGCGATGCTCTGGTGCTGTCGAATCAGACAACTTTCTGGAAAAATGTTGTGTTGACTGCCGGCTTGGTGTTTTTGTTGGATAATAACAAGAGAGTCCGCAGTTTGTATGGTCCGGCGGTGCAATGGATGACCGTCGTTTTTCCTGCTGTCTATTTGCTGATAATCATTTATTGGGGGTATTATGTGCAGCCTCTCATTGATTTTCGTCCCTATAAAATCGGAACAGAGATTATCGCTTCCAATGTGGATAGCGGAGAGGATGATTTTGTGTTTATCTACGAAAAGGATGGGGTGCAACGCGAATTTATGCTGGACAGCTTGCCTGATGACAGTTGGAATTTTGTTGACAGAAAATCAATCGCCAAGCCGGAAGTGCAACCTCGGGCTCAGCATGTGGAGCCGATTGCCATTTATGATGAAGATGTCGAGGTGACGGCTGAAGTTTTGCCTCGTGAAGGTGATGTTGTCCTTGTCTTGATTCCGAATATTTCAGGAATAGATGTGGCAACGACGTTCCGCCTAAATGATATGAATGAGTATGCTTCGGAATCAGGTGTGTCGCTGGTGTGTCTTACGAGCGGCTCTGAAGACGAAATAGCACAATGGAAGGAATTTGCATTTGCCGATTATCCGATATTTACTATGGATGATTCCATGTTGAAGACAATTGCCCGGGGAAATCCGGCCATTGTGCGTGTCATAGACGGAAGAATCGTTTGGAAATCGACACTGGACAGCATTGAATCCGATGAACTTCCTGAACTTTTCGATATGTCGTTCGATGATGAGGAGGTGTCATTGGCTGACCGCGGAAGGGTTATGCTGGTGCTGACGGTTACTCTTGGCTTATTAGGGGTGTTACTCCTGCTGATAAATCGTCTTGGGCTGGTTATTAAATTTAGTATACGAATGCGGCGGAATCAAAATAAAACCGTAAATTTGCAGAAGAAATAAATTCAATCAATAACATTAATTTTCATAACAATGAGAAAGAATATTGTTGCAGGAAACTGGAAGATGAACACTACCCTTCCTGAAGGTCTTGCTTTGGCAAAAGGCTTGGATGAAGCTCTTAAAGGTAAAACTCCTAACTGTGATGTGATCATCGGTACTCCGTTCACTCACTTGGCAAGCGTTGCTGCTGCTATCGACACGAACAAGATCGGTGTTGCTGCTGAAAACTGCGCAGACAAGGAGAAAGGCGCTTACACTGGCGAAGTTTCTGCTGCTATGGTTGCTTCTACAGGTGCAAAATATGTGATCCTGGGCCACTCCGAAAGACGTGCTTACTATCACGAAACTCCGGAAATCCTGAAAACAAAGGTTGAATTGGCTTTGGCTAACGGTCTGACTCCGATCTTCTGTATCGGTGAAGTGCTGGAAGAACGCGAAGCTAACAAGCAGAATGAAGTAGTTGCCGCTCAGTTGGCTTCTGTATTCTCTCTGTCTGCTGAAGATTTCTCTAAGATCGTATTGGCTTACGAACCGGTTTGGGCTATCGGTACTGGCAAGACTGCTACTGCTGACCAGGCTGAAGAAATCCACGCATTCATTCGTGCTACAATTGCTGCAAAATATGGTGAAGAAGTTGCAAACAACACTTCTATCCTTTATGGCGGTAGCTGCAAGCCTTCAAATGCAAAAGAACTTTTCGCTAAACCGAACGTTGACGGTGGCTTGATCGGTGGTGCAGCTTTGGAAGCTGAATCATTCATGGGCATCGTTGATGCATTCTAATTTTAGCATCACATAATTTATAATATGGATTTTCGGAAAATTGTCATATTATGTTGTTCCGCATTGCTGGGATGTTCGGCAATGTCGGGCGAAAATGTATTGCCGGATGACGAAAAGGACGTTGTGCGGTCAATTGTGGATTCGATTCGGGTGCGTTCCAATGGGAATGTACAGATTTATCAGTCTGCAAAATTAAATGAAATGTTGGTCCGTGATACTACGGGTACAAATGTTGAAACTCCGGAAATTGGAGTGGGTACGACCGTTGTCCATCGTACGGGCTACAGAATACAGGTATATTCCGACAATCGTCAGCGTTTGGCAAAACAGCGTGCAGAGCAGATTGCAGGTGAAATTTCAGGGATTTATCCTTTGATTGGCACCTATATGGCTTACAAGGCGCCGTATTGGCGTTTGCGTGTGGGCAATTATTTGACACGTGAGGAAGCTGAAATAGCATTGGCGGATTTGAAAACCAAGTTCCCTTCATTGGCCGGCGAGATGGTCATTGTGAGGGATAGAATTATAATTATAGAGTGATGCAAGAACAGAAGCAGATGATTGACGGACTTGATATGTCCGTTGTTGAGCAGATAGCAGAACATTATAAAAGCATATTGACACTTATCGGTGAAGACCCTGAACGTGACGGCTTGAAAAAAACGCCGATGAGGGCAGCGAAGGCTTTGTCGTTTTTAACTTCAGGCTATCGTAAGGATCCTAAGAAAGTGGTTAATTCTGCCATTTTTGAATATTCGGGTTCGAAAATGGTCATTGTAAAAGGCATTGAGTTCTATTCTTTGTGCGAACATCATATTCTTCCGTTTTATGGAGAAATTTCAATTGGGTATGTTCCAGGTGAAGGCATGGTAGGTTTGAGCAAGGTTGCTCGAATTGTCGATGTTTTTGCCCGCCGGTTGCAGGTGCAGGAACGATTGACAAGAGAGGTTTGTGATGTCCTTTATAAAGAATTAGGTGCAAAGGGTGTCATTGTTTATTGTGAGGCTGACCACATGTGTATGAAGATGCGTGGGGTGGAAAAAGAGAACAGCTCAACCGCGACAATTGAGTATTGTGGCGTGTTTGATGATGCTGCCATGCGCCAGGAGTTCTTCAGCTTGTTGCAGGGGTATAAAAAATGATATGCGCAATAATTTGCATATTAAGATATTAGGTCCTTTGGACGGAAAAAGTTGAAAAAAAGTTGCTAAAAAACTTGCGAGAATTAGAAATTGTCTCTATCTTTGCAACCGCAAAAGGGAACTAAAGCAAATGCGAAAATAGCTCAGTTGGTAGAGCATAACCTTGCCAAGGTTAGGGTCGCGGGTTCGAGTCCCGTTTTTCGCTCAAAGGATATTGAAAAAGTTAGTAAGCCGGAAACGGCAAATGCGAAAATAGCTCAGTTGGTAGAGCATAACCTTGCCAAGGTTAGGGTCG
>OOAA01001529.1_pt1 | contig 11281 bp, 7 predicted proteins | sample 1671671 | NCBI WGS metagenome assembly OOAA01 (sample SAMN06348180, study PRJEB24527) | human gut metagenome | biome: human gut; feature: ankylosing spondylitis patient; material: feces | host: Homo sapiens | place: China | collected 2015-10 | reverse complement strand
AGTTTTGAATTATTCTCGGCTTCGCCTGCGATTTTGAATTATTCAATTTTGAATTTATAATTATTCAATTTTGAATTTCAATAATATAGTATAAACGAGGAAACGGGATAAACTGTATGAGTTGCGTGATTAAGCTTTCCGCAACTCTTACAGTTTATCCCGTTTGCTTATCTTATAAGTCTTAATTCTTAATTGAATAATTCAAAACTATCTTCTTGCTCTTCTCTCCAACCTTCACCACATACATTCCCTTATTCAGAGCGTTGTATGCTGCGGTGAGCGAGGCGCTGCCCTGCCCTCTTGCAACAGTTCTGCCAGCGAGGTCCGTTATCATCCAGGCGTCGGACGATGAAGAGTCTTGCGATATGCTGCCGATGCCGGATGTCTTGGCAATGATGTCGCGCTTTGCGGCGTTGAGAACGGAGCAGTCGCATGGATCTGCTGAGTTATAGTTGGCTACGAACGCCACCACTCTCATGTGCTTCTCGTCCCACTCATCATTAAGCGTAACGTCGAAATGGCGATTATAGCCAGCCGTTACGTCCACTTTCTCACCCCATGCCGGCGTGAGCGACTTGCGAGGAACATGACGATGATAGAATCCGCTGCTTGCTCCTGCCTGCGACGTGCTGTAGAGGCTGTCCTCGGTCAGGAATACATAGAGACGAAGGCTGTCGGGAGTGGCGATGGGCAACAACTGCTCGCCTGAGACATCTATGCCAAGACTGCGTGATGAAGGATTCCAGTTTGTAGTCAAGTCCACCGTCACAAGAGCGGGACGCTTCTGTTCAAGAGCGTAGAGCGCCTTGAGGTTGGTGGCAGACGCACTCATTATCGGCGTCTCATACTTAAACAGACTTGGGAAAGCGTTGCGCATGTCCATACGGTCGATAAGCATAGCCGGAGCGAAGACGTGGTAAGAGGGATAGAACCATTCGTACGCCACGCTCTCGTCTATTGTGAACTGGTCTGTATAGAATCCGGCGTGATGACCAATCTCAATGAGGTTGTCCATGTCTGGCGTAACTGCGTCAATGGCATGATGAGCCTCAGGACATGCCGTGCATCTCTCCGTGGAGAAGAGTTCGAGTAACACCTTACGCTGCACGTAACTGTCGCGACACATAACATTCTGCGCCTCAGTCCAGTTGTCCATATCCACAGCGTCGCTGCCGTCATTTACGGCCTTTATGCGCAGACGCAGAGTGCGGTCGCCAACAGCGTCAAGCTTCATGCTGGAGAGAGCGAACGATCCTTCGCGGCGCGGCGCAACATTAAGGTCGCCGACACGCTCCTCACCAAGTTCGTTCTCGCCATCGTAGAGAGCGAGAGTAAGACTGTTAACCGTAGACACACCAAGATTCTGGAAGTCACCGAAGATGTCCATCACCTCACCTGTCCGTGCGTATTCAGGCATATTGGTGGCACCCAATCTTACGTTATGCTCCGGCATGTCGCCGCTAAGCGTGGCAAGCAGCGAAGCGCTGTAGGGTCCGTCATACTCAGTCCACGCACCGTCCTTATCGAGGACATACTCACGGTTACGCACCAGGGCATTGCCGTAGCAAGCATACTTGGCTCCGTCCAAGGTGTAACCGATACATAAATCCGACCCGTCCACCACGTAAGGCGTAGCAAGCGTGAAGGTGTTCCATCTGCTCTTCGACGCGTCAACCGTCTCCTTATAGAAAGGCTCCTCGCCAATGGCATGGCTGAGGAAGATGGTGATGGCGCCGTTCGTGGTCTTGTCCGACACGCCAATCTTCACTTCCGTAAGCCGACAACCCTTGTATGCCGACATATACGCAGCGTCGAAGAAGAGCGCCGAACCTGCCTTGCCGCCCTTAACCAACTCATAATTTGTGAGCGAATTCTTGTTGTTGCCTATGGTGAGCGTAGCTTCCGCAGCATACGCCCTAATACCAAAAAGAATCATGAGCACGAAGCCCATGATTCTTATTTCCTTATTTAATGTAAGGTTCATACGTTTTGTTTCAGTTAATGTTGGGGTAAACATCCGTTAGAATGTGTCTTATTACTTAGCCACCTTGAAGGTCTTCACGCCGTCAGCGGTCTGCACCTTAACGACGTATGTGCCAGCTGAGCGACCAGAGAGGTTAACTGGTGTGCCCTGACCTACGCGAGAAACGAGAGTGCCGTCAGCAGCGTATACGTCTGCAGAGCTATACTCGCCTGTGATGTAAACGAAGTTGCGACCAGAGAATCTTACGTTAACGTCCTTGCGGATGCTGTCGATGGTCTTAACGGAAGTAACCGACTCGTCGTAGCAGATAGCCGGATAGTTAAACTCGACCTGACCGTCAGAAGTAACTCCACCACCAGCTACTACCTTGCCGTCAGCGCTGCAGCAATAAGCAGGATTCAAGCCCTGCTCCATGCTTGAGAAACGCTTGCCGTTGGCACCGCATGTATAGAAGTCGTCAGTATACTCCAACTTGCCATCAGCAGTATATACGAAGTACATCTGATTTGCGTCAGCGTCTACATAATAGCCATACATATTGCCTTCAGCGTCAATGCTGAGGAGCGTACCGCCATTGAAGTTTACAGTCGTAGTCTCGTCTTCTCCCTCATAGTCTTCCTCGTCGCCACAGTTGAAGAGCTGAACCAGCTCGCCGTCGCGGATGAATGCAGGATTGAAACCGCCGCTACCGGCTACGTTCAGACCCACCATGGTCTTGCCGTCGTCGCTGATGTCGCGAACCAAGAACTGTGTGAAGTAAGCCGAATCAGCCTGCTCCACGAGCTCACCGTCAACATACAGCTTGTTCTTGCCAGGCTGACCAAGCTGGTCATACACGGCACTGAGAACGTATGAGTCGCCCTGCTTCTCCCACAATACGGGAGAATCGTGAATGATCTCCATAAGCGTTCCTTCGAGAATCTCCTTCTCGCCTACCTTAAGGCTAAGGTTTCCGGCTATATACTTGCCGTCGGCAGTAATGGCGCGAGCCTCCTCAGCGAAGTCCTCAGTCTTAGCCTGCTTCTGTGAATAGTGAGCAGGTACGGGCAGCTGCTGCCAATCGCCGTCAACGGTACGCCATCCAGGATATGCCACGGCATTCTTCTCCTCATCCTCGCGCTGCTCGAAGCTACCTACGATGATACCATCGTTAGAGACGTCGCAAGCCGAGATGCGGTTGTATGTAAGTCCGAGCGGAGTAAGCTCTGTCGGATCAGAAGCCTGCCAAAGGAATGCGCCGCCCAACTGGAAGTTTATCTGCGAATCGTCATAGCCTACAGCATACTTGCCGTTGGAAGACACGTGCTGGAAATAACCAGTAGCGCCCATCGTTTCACCACCATAATAAGGATCGGAAATCATGAAGTCCTGGAAGGACTGTGTCACCATTGTCTGGGCGTTTAGAGACTGTGCAGAGGACAGCGCGAGCGAACCAACGCACGCACAAGCGAGTAAAAATTTCTTCATAGCGATATGTTTTTCGTTATTATTTATTAATGATTACGGGGCAAAAGTAACAAATTATATTCGATTAGCCAAATTATAACATTAATTATTCAATAAACCGGTCTTTTTCCTAAAGGTACTCCCACACAGCATCTACGTAGAAACAAAAAAGGCTGTCATGTGAAGCATCTGATGCTCCGACATGACAGCCTTTACTGTATTTGTATGATAAAAAGTATATCGTATTACTTCATCATCTCGTTGAACTCCTCGAGAGTTACTTCCTTCTCGTTCAGAGTTACGGCAGCCTTGAGGGCAGCAGCGAGCTTGATGTCGATGGCACGCTCTACGAAGTTGTCAACAGCCTCGCGCTTCTTGAGAAGCTCGTTAGCATAGTTCTCAACATACTCCTCAGGAACGTTGGTCATGCCATACTGAGCGAACTGCATGCGAGCCATCTCAACGGCAGCAGCCTTAACGTCAGCGTCCTCAATCTTGATGTTCTGAGCCTTAACGAGCTGCTCCTTGATGAGGTGCCACTTGAGCTGCTTGATGCTCTCCTCGTAGTTCTTCTCTACGAAGTCCTCGCCCTTGTCCTTGTTGTTAAGGAGCATGATGCGCTTGAGGAGTGCGTCCGGCCATATCAGCTCGCCAACCTTGTCCTCGCAGTACTTGCGTACGTCGATCATGAACTTGTAGTCAGCGTTCTGCTCGAGCTGCGGCTTGAGAGTCTCGGCAATCTTGTTGCGGAATTCCTCTTCGCTCTTTACCTCGCCCTCGCCGAACACCTGGTCGAAGAGCTCCTGACCAAGCTCAGCCTTAGCGAAGCGCTGAATCTCAGTGATCTGGTAGCTGAAGTCAGACTCAAGAGTCTTGGCAACCTCGCGGTCGATCTTGAGAAGTGAAGAAATCTCAGCCTCTCCCTCCGGATAAGCCTTGCGGGGGTTGAAGGTGATGATGTCACCAGGCTTGCAGCCCTTGAAGAGATCCTTCTGCTCGTCCACCTTGATGTATGAAGGCATCAAGACAGCGCCCTCAACGGTGATGCCGTCTTCCTTGGTGTTGCCCTCAGCGTCAAGCTCGCGGAGGTCGCCCTTGAGAAGGTCGTTCTTCTCTGCGTCATACTCCTCAGCCTTCTCGTACTTGCCGGCACGGCTCTGGAACATCTCCACCTGCTCGTCGATGAGCTTGTCATCAGCCTTGATGGTGTAGTGGTCGATCTTGTTGCGGCCGTTGAGTTCAATCTTGAACTCAGGAGCAACAGCTACGTCGAACACGAATGTATAAGGAGCGGGCTTCTCGATGTCAGCCGGAGTCTCCTGCTTCTCAGAAGGCAGGGGCTCGCCGAGCATCTGGATGTTATTGTCCTGGATGTATTTGTAGAGCTGCTCGCCTACAAACTTGTTAACTGCGTCGTAACGTACAGATACGCCAAACTGACGCTTGATGAGACCCATCGGGGCCTGACCCGGACGGAAACCGGGGATGTTTGCTCTTTTACGATAGTCCTTGAGTGTCTTCTCGACAGAGTCCTTGAAGTCTGCCTCTTCGACTGTGATGGTCAACAGACCATTCACTTTGTCGGGATTTTCGAATGAAATGTTCATTTTTTTGTAATGTAGTATATTTATATATTATTGTATTATTCGGCATTTTTGGCACGTAGCTGCAAAATTACACATTTTTAAATATCTATACGACATACTTATGATAAAAATACTCAGATTTTGGCGATTTTAACAATTTCGGTCCGTCCAAGCAGTATTTTCACAGCTGTTCAGAAATGGCAGCGATACGGATGCTGCAACTCCCTATACAGTTTAGGGAAAACCATACGTCGGATTATGGATTTTCCCTTGCTTCATTAACAGGAATCGGCTATCTTTGCAGCAGAAAACTAACAAACCAAGTAATAACCCTTAAAACCAATTTGGATTATGAAACGTACATTATTAGCAATCGTAGCGGCATTCTTAATGATGACATCCGCGTACGCACAGAGACTCGCCAACGTCCGCGCAGAAGCCACCTTGATAACGGACAAGATGATGCTGGAATTGGGACTTTCAAACGCACAGCGCAACGGTATACTCAACATCAACCTAAACTATCTCAACGGCATCCGCAGCTACCGCGACATCGACTCATACGGATGGGAATGCCGCAACAGGGAGCTGAGGAGAATGCTCACAGCCAGACAATGGCAGAGATTCAAGGAGGCTTACTACTTCTATCGCCCGATAGAATGGCGTGACGACGTATACGTCCACAACATCTATCACAAGTATCCGAAGCATCACAAGCACTACGACAAGCACTATAAGCACTACGAAAAGAAGCATCACAAGCACTACGACAAGCATCACAAGCACCACGACAAGCATCACAAGCACTACGACAAGCATCACAAGCACTACGACAAGCATTACAAGCACTACGACAAGCACAAGTATGGCAAGCGAGACAGATGGTAAAGTAATGTGAAAGCGGCGCATTCGCTCTATAGAACCAACCGTAAGTTTATGGGTGCGTGGCTACGGCGGGACGCCATAGCCTCCTAAGTTTGCCTTGTCTGCTATAATTCAAACTCATAATTCATAATTCGGGCCATATGTCGCCCGATATCCTTGTGTTTTTATATGTTTTTCCGATTATGGGCGCGTGCTGTGCACAAATAAAAGGCTTTACGTTAGGTTGTCGAGAACATGGTTCTCGTAAGACCTAATGTAAAGCCTTTTATTTAAATCCGATAGGATTTGCGCCCATAAGCGGTATGTGGAGAAAGGTTTTTGTCAAAGCCCTGCCTAAACGAATCACGCTGATAACTCCCTGTTTAAATAATAAAAGCGTAAAACGAAAAACTGGCCGTCGGGCTATTTTAGCTCTGACGACCAGCGATTCTTAGTATGTTATGAAAAATTTGAGAGAACCTGAAACTTCACAGTCTCAAGTTTGGGTTTATGAACTTGCGTCTTCCCCGACATCCTTTGTCTGGGACGTCGGTTCCTATCGGAGAGAAGCCGTCATGTCCAAATGTTGTTTTAACTAAACATGATTTTTATTGAGAAAGCATAGAAATTTTTGTCTTGTCTTACTTCATCAGCACGGCACCGTTCTCGATGAGGGGCTGCTGTACGGCGTCCACCGAGCTGCTCTTCTTGAGCGTGTCGATGCGGGCGGAGTCGTTCAGTGCCACTGAGCCTGCCGGACGCGATGTGCCGGTAGATACTGTCGGTGCCTGTTCGGACGTGCTCTGGAACGAGTATTGTGCCGCCTGGCTGAGTGTTAGGATTATGGCCACCATTGCAGCTGCCTTGAAGAATGGCGCGAAACGCTCCTTCATGGTCACACGGCGTGCCTTCACAGTCTCCGGCTCGTCGATAAGCGCCATCATGCGCTCGTCAAAGTCGTCACCAAGCGTGTTGGTGTGCTTCTCCGTCTGCTCGTAGATGAAGAGGCTGCGATACTTCTGAAGCTCTTCCGGGATGCACAGCTGGCTGAAGAACGAGCGGAGTATCTGCTCTTCTTCGAGAGTGGTCTCGCCTTGCCAGTAGCGGTCCAGGAGTTGACTGATGTATTTATAATCCATAATTGTCGTATTGCTGAAATTGTTGTTTAATTGTCTGCCGCGCTCTGAAGATGTTTATCTTCACCTGCTCCTCCGTTATGGAGAGGATGGCGGCAATCTCCTTGTAGGTCTTGCCTTCGATGTCGCGTAGCTGCATGCATGAGCGTTGCTTCTCGGGCAAGTTGTCGATGAGGGAGCGCACAATCTCCACTTTCTCGCGCTGCACTGTGCGCTCGTAGGGATTGGAGGCGGAGTCTGCCTTTTCGCCGCTTGTGCCGGCGTCGAGTGACGCGTTGTTGTTGGCATGCAGCCTGAGGCGGTCAAGAGCAATGTTACGGCAGACGGTGAGGCTGAACGCCTCTACAGACTCGATGGTGTCCCACGAGTCGCGCCGGTTCCATACTTTGATGAGCGTATCCTGCACGATGTCCTCTGCTTCTTCACGGCTCAGCGTGATGCGGAGGGCAAGTCTGAAAAGGGTGTCCTTCATCGGCAGGATGTCGCTACGAAAACTTATCTTTTTCATCTGTGCTCTGATAGGATGACGTTTGGAAGATTGATTTGTTACAACAAGAGGCAATGTTTTAACATGCCTTAACGATTAACGGGGGCGTTGGGATATGCAAATGTAAAAAAAAATCCCGGCTCCTTGATTAGGAACCGGGATTTTTTTATTTATCGTTTATCGCTTGGCTTACTTCACCACCTTGATGGTCTTGCCGTTAGCGAGGCGTACGATGTTGATGCCCTTCTGGAGAGTGTTAACCTTTGCACCACCTACAGTGTAGATAGATACGTTGCCGTTCTCCATCTCGGTCTGGATGCCGCTGATAGCGTCGGCAACTACACCGTAACGACCGCAATAGAAGATTCTCTGTGCGTCAGCATTCTCGTCATCCACATCATTAGCGAATGAGTACTGGAATACGATGTTTTTGCTGTAGTCGTCCTTCTTGTCGATGTTGATGTTGAGATAGAGAGTCTGACCGTTCAATGAACTTGCCTCGTCCTCTACCTTGCATACCATATTCTCACCGAATACCATAACGCCCATGCCATACTCGCTCATATCAACCTCTGAGATTGTGCCACGGAATGTGAGGTCGCAAGTCTCGTTCTCTGAAACCGGGAATGCCTTGAAGGTTACAGTCACGTCACCAGTAGAGTACTTGGTGAAGACAACGTCCTTATCCTTATAAAGCACCTCGTTCTGCAATGTTGCGTCGTGATCAACAGTAAGGTTAGCTGTGTAAGTCTTAGTGCCTACAACTTCCTCAGGCTGCTCAATCTCTACACCGTACTCGCCGCAGTAGTAGATGCCTCCCTTTTCTTCGCTTTCAGCTTCAGAACCAAACTCGTATGCGAACTTAATCTTATCATCTGTGTATGATGAGATGTTGATCATGAGAGAAATCTCCTTGCCGTAGAATGCGCTGGTCTCGTCTTCGATAGGTGTTGCTACCATATTCTCGCCGAAGATCATATTGCCCATGCCATACTCGCTCATGTCATATTCTTCGATTGTGCCACGGAATGTGAGGTCGCGTGACTCTGTCTCAGAAATCGGGTATTCCTTGAATGTAACGGCTGTCTCGCCGTTAGCATACTTGGTGAATACCACCTGCTTGTTTGCATAACCGGTCACATCACCTGTGACTGCGTCGTGTCCGACAGTAAGGTTGTCAGAGAAAGTCTTGCTGCCAACCACCTCGTTCGGATCAACCGGCTCTGCCTCAACTGGGAGGATGTGGATGTAGTTGTACGTAGCGTTACTCATAGTACTACCCTGGCAGCCACCAATCTTGATGTTGCTGATAGCCCAAAGTTCTGCGAAAGCAGTAGTAGGATCAGCATACTGTTCGGTCGACAGATACTTGTTGTTATACTGTGTGCCGTTGATAACAAGACCCTTCTTCTTAGAAATCTCGATGGTTACGGTACCCTCAATGTCAGCCACGTCGTAACGTGAGATATTCTTAGAGGAATTGAGGAAGTTGAACTGCAGAGTCTTTGTACCAGCTGTATAGTAGAAGTGATAGTTGGTAGCACCCCACTCTGAGATATTGTTACCTACAGAGAGGATGTTCTCATTTTCATTCTTACAAGTGGTGAGGTCGATCTCAGCCTTGAGATACTGAGTATCCCAGTTGATGTCCTTCGACTCCTGCCATGCGAAATCGTTAGCATAGAAGCCATGCTCTACGACGTCGATTGCGCCTTCCGGATCAGGATTCGGATCTACATACTGCTTGCCGAATACGATAGTGGCGTCAACGCCAGTCAGAGCTGTAACGACAGTCATGTTGAGCTTTTCGCCAGAGAGTGTGGCTGTGAAGCTCTTGAGAGTAGCGGGGCTGCCCTCAGAGATGCCGAGCATTGAGGCGAGGTCCTGGTTGATGTTGGTCCATGTGCCCTCAGTAGCAGTAGTGGTGTATGTAACGTTGCCGTCAGCGTCAGTTGTGGCTGTTACGTTAGGAATGTTAAGGTCGCCGATGCGGTTAGAAGAAACGGTGAGGTTCTTGTAAACCACATTGTATGTGCCGTCCTCAACTGTTGTGAACTCTACGGTGTTCTCGTCAAAGTCGGTGTTTGTACCAGCGAATGAAGAGTAAGCCACGTCCTTGTATGTCTTTGTCTCAGGTACGAAAGGAGGAACAACCTCTACAAGCTTGACGCTCTTGTAGAGTGCGTTGCTGAACTGACTGTTCTCGCCAGAACCGAACTTCACCTCTGTAAGATCGAAGAGACCCTCGAGCTTGTCAGCAGCGATGACGCTTACGCCGTCAACGGTCAGACCGTCTGCCTTCGAAACCTCAACAGTGATGTTGGTCTTGTCAGTTATGTTGACGGTTGTATTGTTGTTGCCGTTAGAGCACTGATAGAATGCCTTGTAAGTGCCCTTGTCTGCATAGATATGGATGTTCTTCTCCCATACTGTAGCCTCAGGACCGAAGCCGAAGATTTCCTCAGTATTTGAAGAGTTGCAGTTGGTGGCGTCAATGACAGCCTGGAACTTCTGGGTGTTCCAGTCAATAGGTGTAGAAACCACGAAGCCAGTGCCGTCAGCCTGATAGTTCTCCATCGGGATAGAAGGACCGTCAACCGGCTTTGTACCTACGATGTAAGTAACGCCTTCTGACTCAACACTCATATAAATCTTCTCTGTGCCATCAGCATCAGTATAGATTACAGCATAAACAGTATAAGCATTTCCCTGAACGTCAACGTCGCCAGTGTAAGTGGTGCGACCCTTAGCGTCTGTGCCCTTTGTAAGTCCGTTTGCCTCAATAACGCTCGAACCGAACGAGAAGTCGATGTTGTTTGAACCGTCAGACATCTCCTTTACAGTAACCTCTGCACTGTATGGCAAGTCATAGACACCTTCGCCCATCTTCATACCGAGCTTGTCTGTGAAAGACTTTGAGGAAACTACGGTAGGACCTTCTGGTTTCGGATCAGCAACTGCTGTGCCCTGGAATGTCACGTGTGACAATTCGGCCATATTAACGCCACAGTAGCGCATATAAAGGTCGATTGACTCGTTGGTGACAGTACCCTTAATCTGCTGCCAGTACAAAGAAGACACAGCCGTACCTTCCACGGTAGCATCACCGGTGATTTCACCACGTGAGAAATTGCCGACGTTGAAAGAGCCGTCAGCGCCCACTTCACATTCATAAACGATGGTGTAATCGGGGAAAGCGAAGCCATTGAAGGCGTTGCTCTTCACCTCGAACTTCAATCCACCATCCACTTTTGTCACCTTCATCTGACCTTCAGCCGTGCCTAAATTACCCAGCTTATCACCCCATGTGCCCTGGAAAGTGACACCTGTGGTAAGGTCTGCTGCCATTGCAACAACTGCAAGCATTAAGAAGGACAATAGAGATAAGATTTTTTTCATATCAAATCCTTTCTTTTAGTTAATAAATTGTATAATAGAAAATCAAATGTTCTTTTTGTTATATAACGTCGTTAGTAATGTAATGCGTATTATTGTGAATATATATGTCTTGGTTTTATTTTAAATTGTCAACAGGTATGCTTCTATTAAGGAGCTTTTGTTTGTCCTACGTGGACTTCGGCTACCAATCTGCTTATCTTTGTTTTGTGGTCTACCGATTGCAAAGATAGTGTAAAATATTATTATGGCAAAGTCTTGTCGTTGTTTTTTAATAATAAAAGTGAAAAAATGCTTTACGAGCTGTGGGCTCCGCAGAGCGGGTTCGTAAGCGTATCCGCGATGCTAGTATATACATGTCAAAAAAATATCGCTCAAGCTT
>OOAA01001507.1_pt1 | contig 11353 bp, 8 predicted proteins | sample 1671671 | NCBI WGS metagenome assembly OOAA01 (sample SAMN06348180, study PRJEB24527) | human gut metagenome | biome: human gut; feature: ankylosing spondylitis patient; material: feces | host: Homo sapiens | place: China | collected 2015-10 | reverse complement strand
CTGACGTTCATTTTTCAGAACCGAAAGTAAATCGCACATAGAAAAACCGCCTCTGTAATTTACCAGATTCCGAGGCGGCTTTTCAAGTCAATTCAACTGGCAACCCACCTTTGCGGGCGGTTGTCTTTTTCTATATTTAATATATCACATTCATACTATTTTTTCAAGTAATGACTTAATTCTTTCTCATATGCTCTTCCAGGTACTGACCGACAATTTTAACGGCACAGTAATCACCGCACATGGAGCAAGCCTCATCATCGGATTTGTTCTTGCGGCAGCGATATTCCTTAGCCTTTACTGAGTCGATAGCCAGATCAAGCTGAGCAGGCCAATCCAGAACCTTACGTGCTCTTGCCATCTTCAGGTCCCACTCCCATGCCTGCTTGTTGCCGTTAGCCAAATCAGCGGCATGCGCAGCGATACGGGTAGCGATTACGCCCTCGCGTACATCATTTAAGTCAGGCAGGCCCAAATGCTCGGCCGGAGTTACGTAGCACAGGAAGTTAGCACCACTGACAGCAGCAAGAGTGCCGCCGATAGCACTGGTAATATGGTCATAGCCGGGAGCAACATCTGTTACAAGAGGTCCGAGCACATAGAACGGTGCGCCGTGGCACAGGCGTTTTTGCAGCTGCATGTTCGCAGCAATCTGGTTGTAGGGCACGTGGCCGGGGCCTTCTACCATAACCTGTACCCCCTTATCCCAAGCGCGCTGTGTCAATTCACCCAGGTTCAGCAGCTCCTGAATCTGCGCTCTGTCGGTAGCATCAGCAATGCATCCGGGACGCAGGCCATCGCCAAGGCTGATAGTTACATCATATTCGGCACAAATATCAAGAATTTCATCATAGTATTCATACAGAGGATTCTCTGCTTCATTGTGCAGCATCCAGCCGGTGATAAAGCTGCCGCCGCGGCTGACAACATCCATCTCACGGCCTTCGTCAATGAGTGCTTTCAGCACATTTTTGTTAATGCCGCAATGAATGGTCATGAAGTCGGCGCCATCTGCAGCCTGTTGGCGGATAACATCGAAAATATCTTCCTTAGTCATCTCAACCACTGCGCCACGCTTCTTAATGGTTTCTACAGTTACCTGATACATAGGCACAGTGCCAACCATTACGGTAGATGCAGCAATAATTGCCTGACGGGAAGCGCTGATATTGTTGCCGGTAGAAAGGTCCATAACAGAATCCGCGCCTGCATCAATAGCAGCCTGCAGCTTTGCCAGCTCCGGTTCCGGATCAGGATAACTGCTGGAGGTACCGATGTTAGCGTTAACCTTTACAGTAAGGCCGGTACCAACACCGCGCGGAATAATATTTTTATGATTGATGTTGCAGGGAATGGCGATAGTACCGTTTGCTACGCCTTCGCGAATAAACTCCGCAGTTACATGCTCCTGCTCTGCTACAATTTTCATTGCTTCGGTAATCACACCTTGGCGTGCCAATTGCATTTGTGTTGCCATAATTTTTCCTCCTTATAATTAAAAGACCGCTTTCCTGTCGGAAAGCGGTTGAATTGTCTTTTTGCAGAAATCTGCTCGCTTTCCTACGCTGGTTTTAACCAGATTCAGGTTCAAAGGGTCGGATGTAAGTCCTCTCAGCAAATTGCGCCCCTAGCGGTTGCGTTGTTTTGTTTACATGCTTACTTTAACATGAATAACATCATTTTGCAAGCATACAAACCGAAACTTTTCTGTAACCTACGTTACAAAACAGCTTAAAAAATTGTATACATAAACAATCTTTACAAAAACACTTGACTCTAAAAGCAGGCATGTTATAATCATCTACAAATCACATTACGCAACGCAATGATGGAGAAGCAATGTGCAGGTCTTTTCAGAAAGCTGGCGGTTGATGCAAGGCAGCAGCGAAGCACACTAGTTCCGCTCCGAAGCGGCAAATGACGAATTTGACGGGTGCGCCCGATACAGCGTTCAAAGTTGGCCATAGGCAAATTGGGTGGCACCGCGAGCAGTCCTCGTCCCAAGATAGGGATGATGGGCTTATTTTTTTAGGTGAAGCAATTATGCAATGGCAATTTGGGTGGTACCGCGAGATAAAGGCAAGCTCGTCCCAAAAGGATGTGCTTGCCTTATTTATTTTCAGGAAGAAGGAAAGAATACATGAAAAGAGCATATAACTTTAACGCCGGTCCTTCCGCTATGCCGCTCGAGGTACTGTTGGAAGCGCAGGAAGAATTCTTAAACTATCAAAACACCGGCATGAGCATCATTGAAATGAGCCATCGCAGTAGTGAATACGCTGCCATGCATGCAGAAACAAAACAGCTGCTGCGTGAGCTGATGGAAATCCCCGAGGATTACGAGATTATGTTTATCCAAGGCGGCGGCAGCACCCAGTTTTTAATGACAGCTGCCAATTTCCACACTAAAAAATACGCCGCTTATGTCAACACCGGCGTCTGGGCCAAAAAGGCTATGGCAGAAGGAAAATTCTACGGCGAGGTTTATGAGGCCGCTAGCAGCGCTGATAAGAACCACAGCTACATTCCACAGGAATTCACGCTCCGCCCCGATACTTCTTATGTACACCTCACTGCCAACAACACGATTTACGGCACCGAATACAAGGATTTTCCCAAATTTGATGTTCCCGTTATCTGCGATATGTCCAGCGACATCCTCTCGCGCAAGGTGAACGTCAAGGATTTTGACCTTATCTACGCAGGAGCGCAGAAAAATCTTGGTCCTGCAGGCGTAGTCATTGTCATCGCCAAGAAAAGCTTTTTAGCTACAGCACGCGAGGACCTGCCTACAATGCTGAAGTACAGCACCTTTGCCAATAACGATTCTTTGTACAATACACCGCCTGTCTTTGCCATTTATATGGTTAACAAAACTCTGCACTGGATTAAAAAGCAGGGTGGCATAAACGCTATTGCCAAGAATAATGCAGCAAAGGCTAAGCTCATCTATGACGTTATCGACAACAGCAACGGTTTTTACAAGGGTCATGCTGCTCCCGAAGCTCGCAGTAATATGAACATTACCTTCAATTTGGCTACGCCGGAAATGGAGAAGGATTTCGTAGCTAAGGGCAAGGCTGCCGGCTTTGTCGGTATCGGCGGTCATCGTCTTGTCGGCGGCTGTCGCGCCAGTGCCTATAATGCAGTGCCGCTGGAGGCCTGCAAGGCGTTGGCGGAGTTTATGGAAGAATATATGAAGGAAAACAAATAACAGGAGGATAAATCACCATGAAAATTTTTGTCAGCAACGATATCAGCGAAAAAGGCGTAGCTCTGCTGCGCGAACACTTTGATGTAGATGTAATGCCCAACATGAAGCCGGAGGAGCTTATTAAGGTTATCAACAATTACGATGGTCTGGTAACCCGCAGCATGACCAAGGTAACCAAGGAGGTTATCGAAGCCTCCACTCGCCTGAAGGTTATCGGCCGCGCCGGCGTTGGCGTTGACAACATCGATATTCCTGCCGCTACCGCTAAAGGCATCGTCGTACTCAACACCCCGGAAGGCAACACCATGGCAGCTACCGAGCACACCGTTGCTATGATGATGGCTATGACTCGTCACATTCCGCAAGCCCATCAATCCATTCAGGAAGGCAAATGGGACCGCAAATCCTTTGACGGCATTCAGGTACAGGGCAAAACCCTTGGCATCATCGGCGTCGGCCGTATCGGCAGCCGTGTTGCCAAACGTATGCAGGCTATGGAAATGACCACCATTGGTTACGATCCTTATATTACCGAAGAACGTGCGCATCAGGTTGGCGTTGAGCTGGTTGATTTTGACACTCTGCTGGCTAAATCCGATTACATCACTATCCACACTCCGCTCACCAAAGAAACCGAAAAAATGCTGAACGCCGAAGCTATTGCCAAAATGAAGGACGGCGTGCGCATTGTCAACTGTGCCCGCGGCGGCTGCATGGATCCCGAAGCTATTGCCGAAGGCGTTAAATCCGGTAAAATTGCCGGCGCTGCCATTGACGTTTATCCTACTGAACCGCTTACCAAAGAAAATAACCCCTTCCTGGGCCTGTTCAACGTTGTACAAACTCCGCACCTCGGTGCTTCCACCATCGAAGCGCAAATCGGTGTAGCTGTTGATGTTGCTTACGGCGTAATCGATGCTCTCGAAGGCCGTCCGGTTATGACCGCCGTTAATATGGCGCCCATTCCGAAAAGCGTGGCAGCAGTTATCCAACCTTACTTTAAACTGGCAGAACGCATGGGTACCGTGGGCATCTATTTGGCAGACGGACCGATTAAGAGCGTTGAGGTAGAATACACCGGTGCGCTTGCCGAAACCGAAACCCAGGCTCTTACTACCGCCTTCCTCAAAGGCCTGCTGAACCCAATTCTGCAGGAAAGCGTTAACTTCGTCAATGCTCCCGGCATTGCTAAAAAACGCAACCTGGAGGTTAAAGAGGTTAAGGCTAACAAGCCAGGTTACTTCACTACCGCTATCAATGTAAAAATTGCTACTGCCAAGGGCACACATAAAATCGAAGGCACTTTGTTCGACGGCAAGCAGCCTAAAATTGTACAAATCGACCAATATCATGTTGACTTCAATCCCGAAGGCTACCTGCTGCTGGCACCGCACGTCAACAAGCCTAATATGATCGGTCAAATGGCAACTATTTTGGGCAGCGCCGGCATCAACATCAACGGCATGCAGGTTGGCAGCACTCCTAAATCCGACACCAACATTATGGCGATTGCTGTTGGCGATGATATTCCTAACGATATTATGCTGCAGCTGCGTGGTGTGGAAGGCATTATTGACGTTAAGCTTATCAACTGCGAAGGCTAATCACTATATAAATTACAGCGAGGAAATTCTATGAGAATAATTTTAGTCCGACACGGCGAAACAACCTGGAATATAGAAGGCAGATACCAAGGACAGGAGGATACACCGCTGAGCGAGCGCGGTCTGCGCCAAGGCCACCTGCTGGCCGAGGGCTTGCACCATATCCCTATTGATGTGTGCATCTCCAGCCCACTGCAGCGCTCCTACCAGACCTGCAAGTTCTGCGCCGATCTGCACAAGCTGCCGGTAGCAACAGATGAACGTCTGCTGGAAATAAATCACGGCAGCTGGGAAGGCGTGCTGGCACCGGAAATTGCCAAGCAATTTCCGCAGGAGTTTGCCCTGTGGCACACCAGGCCGCACCTAGTACAAATGCCTGACGGCGGCGAAAGCCTGGAGGATGTGCGCAAGCGTGCGCGCGCTGCCTTTGACGATTATGCTGCCAAATATATCGATAAGACTGTGCTGGTTGCTGCGCATGATGCAGTGAACAAAGCGATTATCTGTGATTTGCTTGGCCTTGATATGTCGCACTTCTGGCAGATTAAGCAGGATAACACCTGCATTAATGTACTTGAATATAACGAAGGTGTTTGGCGCGTAGTGCTGCTGAACTCCACCAATCATTTAGGCTTCCTGTTCAGCGGTATTGAGCAGGCCGGCCTGTAATTTAACAAAGCAAAACTACCGTCCTGCGCAGCAAAAGCTGCGAGGGCGGTAGTTTTTTTCTTTCTTGTCAAAATTTTGTTTGCATGATACAATATTACAGACAACCGTGTTGCGGGCGCATCCAAGAAGCAAGTCCATAGGACGAAGCTGATTGGTACTGCGCGCCATGTGATAGCACCCCAAGAGGCGTAGCCGATTGGTTTGGTGCGAACCACTGCAGGGTGGCGTTGCCGAAATTCCGTTGGAATGGAGGTGATGCTTATGAAAAATTACGACTTCAAAGATCTTATGGCCTTTGGCGTATTTATTCTGGCGTTACTGACATTTATATTTCAGTTCAGCAAATAATCCAGACATAAGAAAACCACCCCAAAACTTGCCGGTCGCAGGGTGGATTTTCTTACCACATTGAACTGGCAACCCACCTTGTGGGCGGTTGTCTTTCTATATTTATTATACCACATCAAAATATTTTTGCAATACAGTAATCCAGACATAGAAAAACCGCCTCTGTAGTTTGCCGTTCACTGAGGCGGATTTTCTGACCCTTTGAATCGGCAACCCACCTTGTTGCGGGCGCATCCAAGAAGCAAGTCCATAGGACGATGCTGATTGGTATATGCGCGCCATGCAATAGTGCCCCAAGAGGCGCAGCCGATTGGATTGGCACGAACTGCTTAGGCGGTTGTCTTTCTATTTTTATTATACCACATTCAAATAATTTTGCAACACAAAGCCCCCTCACCTTGCGGCGAGGGGGCCTTTATACGCGCGTGTATTATTTTGTGTTACTTGCTAATCGTTAAATTAGAAAGTGAAGGTCAGGTCAGCCCAAACGATGTTGTCATGATCTTCATCATGCAGTTTGGAAACAGTGTCATAGTAAGCAACAGTGCCTACGATGTTTTTAGCGAAGGTGTAGTTAGTGCCAACGCCCCAGCCTTTAAAGCCTTCGTTCTTATCGGCAACACCATCAAATACAGTAGCATCAGTGGTGTGTGCAACGTAGGTCATGCCGCCTTGGTCATAGTAGTTAGCGAACAGGCCCCAGGAACCAGCTTCGGAAGCTTCAGCACCTTTGTAGGTCAGGCCAGCAGTCCAGCCGTCAGAACCAATACCGGTTACGTCTTTATCATCTTTGCTCATGTCGCCCTTCAGGTACATACCGGAAACAGCTACATTGCCGTCGAAGTCATAGGAACCGCCAACATACCAGATAGCATTGTCAAGACCTTCGCCAGCAGCTTCCTTGTACATATCTTTGAAGTTTACATAACCAGCAGTCAGGCCAAGTTTATTGAAGTCACCGGTCAGTTCAGCACCAGCATAGTTACCAAAGGACATATCAGTGTCTTGACTATTAACTTTAACAGAAGCGTCGGTAGCTTTACCAGCAAAGCCTTTTAATTGAATTTTGCTGCCATAGGATACTTCAACGCCATCAGCGCGGGTATCATATACATTGCCGTTTGCGAAGAATGCATTGTAACGGCCAGCGGTTACATTCAGGCCACCCAGTTTACCTTCTACATATGCACGTTGGAAGGAAGTATCTTCATTGCCAGCGTTGTCGGTCAGGTCTTGAGTGTTTTCCAGCATACCGGTGTAGGACCAGTCATCATTGATTTGGCCGTTAACCCACAGACGAGAACGCAGATCATTGTATTTATTGCCGTCGTTGCTAGAGTCAGTGTAACGATAACGCATTTCGCCGGTTACTTTTACATTGTCAGCTTTTTTCTCCAGGTTAGCAACGCGAACGCCCAGGTTATCCAATTCGTCAGCGAATTCAGCAGCCAGTTTATCAACGTTAGCGCCTTTAGCCATTGCTTTAGCAACGATTTGAGCCATTTCATAACGAGTCATCAGCTTGTCGCCACCGAAGGTGGAGTCGCCGTAGCCTTCGATTACGCCGGCAGCAGCCAGTTTGTTGATGCTGTCATAAGCCCAGTGACCAGCAGGAACGTCAGAGAACGGGTTAGCAGCGTATGCGGAAGCAGTTACGCCCAGAGCCATAGCCATAGCTAATACTAAAGATTTTTTCATTTTAATTTCCTCCTTTAGGAAAATACATTTGAAAAATTCTGCTACACTTCTTCGTCTTGGCTTTGATAATCGGCTCGCCGCATCTTTCAGTAAGAGTTGCCTTGTTTCCTCTACCATACTCCTTGCAGTCTGCGTTTTTCGCTGCCCTCAGCAGTTAGCATAAGCAAATTTTTCATGACTCTATTGTACCACTTTTTTAATAACTCTACAAGTGCTTCACAAATTTTTCTTAATTCATGTAAATAAAGAGATTCTACTTCGCAAACAATCATTGATATGTAAGCTTTTCTTTTCAAGTATTTTTTCACAACACAAAAACCGCCTCTGCAAAATTTACAGAAGCGGCTGGGTGTTTAAACTAAAATTAAGCTAGGAATTATTTAACACGCAGAGCACGGTCTACTTCGATGCGTACTGCACGGCCAAATTCTTCATGAGTCCAATCCCAACGGCTGGTCAGAGCTTCAGGAATGGTTTTGTCGCTGTAAATGCGGTGCTCGTAAGCTTTACCGGTGAGCTTGTTGTAAGCAACTGCATAGCCTTGCAGGTCGATTTGCAGTTTGCGCTCTTCGCTGGAATCGATAGCTTTGTCATCCAGCTTGTCCAGCTGAACAGCGATAACGATGTCAACATCGCCATCTTTAGCAATTTTTTCCAAAGTTGCAGCACTGGGAACCTTGTTGCCAACCTTAGCAGCATCAATAACAGCGGTCAGCTTGTCGTTTTCTACTACTACAAAGCCTTTTTTGCTGTTCAGAACAGCCAGAGCGTTTTTGTAGAAAACCTGATTTGCCAGTTCGTCTCCGCCTTCAACGTTGTTGATCAAAGGCAGCAGAGCAACACTTGCAGCTTCAGCTGCACCAAAGCAGGGGATGCTGAAGCAGATAGCCATAACGGTCATCAATAAATAACGTAAAACTTTTTTCATTCTTATTCCTCCAGACGCATTTATGTAATGCAGAATATAGGTATATTCTAGCATAAATTCAGGAAAAAATACAGTGTTTGCTTAAAATTTTCTGACTGGGTAGTCATTGCTTTTTATTGTAAATTATAATTCAAAAAACGACCGCCCATACGGGCGGCCGTCTTCTTATACGCGCGTATTAAATGTTAAGTTGTTGTATGTGGTTGGAATTAGAAAGTGAATACAACTTGAGACCACAGAGTTTGAGCGTCTTTGTTGCCTTCTTTTTGATCCAGATCATACCATTCAACCTGGCCAACGATGTTCTTAGCAAAGGTGTAGTTAGCAGCTACGCTGTAGCCTTTGAAGCCTTCATCGCCAGTGAACAGTTTATTATCAGCAAGACCATTCATGGTGTGGTCAATATAGGTGGAAGCGCCTTGGTCATAGTATTTAGCAACTAAGCCCCAAGAACCAGCTTTAGCAGCTTTAGCACCTTTGTAGGAAGCAGTTACTACGAAGCCGTCATCATCGCCCTTGTAGCCATCTTTATCGCCATTCAGATACATAGCACCCAGTTTGAAGTTCTTGTCGAATGCATAGTTAGCAGCAACAGTCCAAATGGTATCGTCAACGTCTTTAGCTTCTTTTACATTTTCAAAGTTGTAATAACCAGCAACCAAGGACAGTTTGTCAACTTTACCGGACAACTCAGCATAGTAGGTGTCTTCTGCATTAGTTTTTGCAGTAGGAGCATCGTTAACGCCATTCATTTGAGCAGCTTTACCATAGCCAGCTACCAATTTAACGTCTTTACCGTAAGCAACTTGAACACCATCAAAACGGTTATCATAAACATTGCCTTCGGACCATTTTGCATGATAACGACCAGCTTGAACAGCCAAGCCACCGAGCTTGCCATTTACATAAGCACGTTGGAATTTGGTATCTTCATTACCAGCGTTGTCTTTCAAATTTTGGATGTTTTCAATCATGCCGGTATATTTCCAGTCATCATTGATTTGGCCATTTACCCAAATACGAGAACGCAGTTCAGTTTTATAGCCTTCTACATCACCATCATTATCAACATAATGATAACGCATTTCGCCAGTTACTTTAACATTGTCAGCTTTTTTCTCCAGGTTAGCTACGCGAACGCCCAAGTTATCCAGCTCGTCAGCGAATTCAGCAGCCAGTTTGTCAACGTTAGCGCCTTTTGCCATTGCTTTAGCAACGATTTGAGCCATTTCATAACGGGTCATCAGTTTGTCGCCACCGAAGGTGGAGTCGCCGTAGCCTTCGATTACGCCAGCAGCAGCCAGCTTGTTGATGCTGTCATAAGCCCAGTGGCCAGCAGGTACGTCAGAGAACGGATTTGCAGCATAAGCAGAAGCGGTTACGCCCAGTGCCATAGCCATAGCGAGTACTAAGGATTTTTTCATTATTGTTTCCTCCTCAGGAAGTAGCAGTATTATCAAACTGCCAATATTATATTTTTACAAATCACCTTCCGGAGTCTCCCGCAAATTCCGCTCAAGAGTTGCCTTGTTTCCTCTGTCATCCTTTGCCGGTTTTTCCATAGCAATGATTTATAAAGCAATAGTAATCAGTAAGAAAACCACATCTTTTTCTTGCTGATAGTTGCATTATACCATGCATCAACATTTAGCGCAAGTTTTTTTCTGTTAATCTGTTATTGATTTTACTTGAATTTTGCTTTACTGTTACACTTGTATTTTAAAGCAAAAAGCATTTGCCTACAAATGTATAAATTTATCAAAAAGCTGTATTACAGCATAGACGCAACAAAAAAGCTGCTGCAGCTAATGCTGCAGCAGCGTGGATTATAGCTTAACTATAAAATTATTTGAACAGGCCAAGCAGGATGCCGCCGTTTGCTGCCAATACAGGAGCAAATACCAGGGATACAATGGTCATCAGTTTGATCAGGATGTTCATTGCAGGCCCGGAAGTATCTTTGAACGGGTCACCTACAGTATCGCCTACTACGGTTGCATCATGCACCGGAGTATGTTTACGGCCGGAAGCTTCTACGAACTTCTTAGCGTTATCCCATGCACCGCCAGCGTTAGCCATCAGGATTGCAACCAGTACGCCGGAAGCCAGAGAGCCGCCAATCAGGCCGCCCAGAGCTTCAGTACCGAACAGGAAGCCAACCAGCAGAGGAGCAACAATAGCGATAACACCAGGCATAATCATCTCGTGCAGAGCAGCTGCAGTGGAGATGTCTACGCATTTTTGGTAGTCAGCTTTAGCTTTGCCTTCCAGCAGGCCGGGGATTTCGTGGAATTGACGACGAACTTCCTCGATCATCTGGTAAGCAGCTTTACCAACAGATTCCATGGTCATAGCACCGAATACGAACGGCAGGGTTGCACCGATAAACAGACCAATCAGGGTTACAGGGTTCAGCAGGTCGATTGCTTTCAGGCCTACAGTGTGTGCATAAGCAGAGAACAGAGCCAGAGCAGTCAGAGCAGCGGAACCGATAGCGAAGCCTTTACCAATAGCAGCGGTGGTGTTACCAACGGAGTCCAGGGTATCGGTGATTTCACGTACTTCAGGAGGCAGCTCGGACATTTCTGCGATACCACCGGCGTTATCAGCGATAGGACCATAAGCGTCAACTGCTACGGTCAGACCGGTGGTGGACAGCATACCAACTGCAGCCAGGGAGATACCGAACAGGCCCATGCCTGCATCTTTAGCACCGCCCATGGTGAAGAATGCCAGGATTACACCAACGCAGATGAAGATCATCGGCAGGAAGGTGGAATACATGCCAACAGCCAGACCGGAGATGATGGTGGTTGCCGGACCGGTTTCGGATTGCTCAGCAATCTTCTTAACGGAAGCATAATCAGCAGAGGTGTAGATTTCGGTGATTTT
>OOAA01001506.1_pt1 | contig 11358 bp, 9 predicted proteins | sample 1671671 | NCBI WGS metagenome assembly OOAA01 (sample SAMN06348180, study PRJEB24527) | human gut metagenome | biome: human gut; feature: ankylosing spondylitis patient; material: feces | host: Homo sapiens | place: China | collected 2015-10 | reverse complement strand
TGCCGCCGCATTGGGAGGTATTCTTCTGAACGCCGAGAAAAAACAGATCAATGTTCAAGTGGACTGCCCGGAGAACTTGGTCGTTTCCCATGACAGAAAATGGACAAGCGAAGCACTGTTCAATATTTTGGACAATGCAGTGAAATATACGCCGGAGGGCGGTCAAATCCGTGTTTCGGTTGAAAGTTGGGAAATGTATGTGAAAATCGACATTGCAGATACAGGCATTGGCATTTCAGAACAGCATCAGGGAGCAATTTTCAAGCGTTTCTATCGAGAGGACATCGTACATGATGTAGATGGAATTGGTATTGGTCTATATCTGGCTCGTGAGATCGTAACCTTACAAGGCGGTTATATCCGGGTAACATCCGAGGTTGGGAGGGGTTCAACTTTTTCCGTCTTTCTGCCTCGACAATAAAATAAGTACGCTAAAAAACAAAATGTCACAGGCCTATGACATTTGAGCTTTAATTAAACAGAGGTATTTTGTTTCCCGTGACATTTCTGTGAGGTTTACCTTTTATGATAGAGCCATCAAAAAGAAAGGGTGGTGTTCTATATGAACATATTACAAACGACAGATTTGAAGAAATATTACGGCACCGAACCGAACATTACAAAAGCATTGGATGGCGTGACCCTATCCATTGAGGAAGGTGAATTTGTTGCCATTGTTGGTACTTCCGGCAGCGGTAAGTCTACATTGCTTCACATGATGGGAGGACTTGATACCCCCACTTCCGGCAGCGTGATTGTACGGGGAGAAGAACTCGCAAAAAAGAATGATGATGAATTGACAATTTTCCGCCGTCGTAACATCGGATTTATCTTCCAAAATTATAATCTGGTTCCGATTTTGAATGTATATGAAAATATCGTCCTGCCTGTGGAACTGGATGGCGATACAGTAGACCAGAAATTTATGGACGAAGTTGTGTATATGTTGGCTTTAGAAGATAAACTGGAAAATATGCCGAACAATCTTTCAGGCGGTCAACAGCAACGTGTAGCGATTGCACGAGCTTTAATTACGAAGCCTGCGATTATCCTTGCTGATGAACCGACCGGAAATCTTGATAGCAAGACCAGTGCAGATGTGTTAGGGCTTTTGAAGCATACCAGCGGAGAATTTAATCAGACCATTGTAATGATTACTCACAACAACGAGATCGCTCAACTCGCAGACCGCATTGTACGGATTGAAGATGGTAAAATTGTTGGCTAAAGGAGGTGGGAATTATGAATTATCCTTTTGAAAATGATACCAGTGCAGTAATTAAAAAATTAGCACGAAAAAGTGTGCGTTTTGATAAGAAGAAAAACTTATTTTGCCTTTCGGCAATTATTGTAGCCGTTGCTATGATAATGATGTCGTTGCTCACAGTGCAAAATATCATTTATCAAAATCAGAAAGAAATCGAAGGATTACATCAAGGGATTTTCTTTGACATTACGCAGGACAGTAAAGAAAAGTTGTTAGCAAACGAAGAAGTAAAAAGTGTAGGACTTTCCTGTAATATCAAAACAGTGAAAGAAAATTCTAAAGAACTGTCTCTGATTTATTATGATGATGACATGCTTAGTTTGATTCCTGCCTTTGACGGAAAATATCCAGAGAAAGCAAGTGAAATTGCTGTTACAGATGCCTTTTTTGCCAGTGAAAATAAGTCTCCGGAAATCAACGCCATAGTTCAGTTGAATCTGGATGGTACTTTGAAGAATTATACTATTGTTGGTATTTATCATGATAAAACTTCTACCGCTTATCCTGTTTTTGTTTCACTTGAAAAATGCCGGGAATTACGTGGAAATAACCTGCTTAATGGATATGTTTGGCTTGAAAATGCAGATACCCTTACAAAAGACGAAGCAACAGAAATATTATCTCAAATTTCAGAGGAGACTGGACTGAATAATTGGACAGTCAGCAGTTACTATGATTATGTAAATACAACTTTGTCCTTCAGTAATTATGCGGTATATGGTGTAGTTGCTGCCATTTTGTTTTTAGCTGCCGCACTTGTAATTTACAGCATTTTCTATATTTCGGTTGGACAAAAAGTTGCTGAGTTCGGACAGCTTCGGACAATAGGGGCAAGTAAAAAGCAAATTTATAAAATAGTTCTTAAACAGGGTTATATGCTTGCAGTTCCGGGGATTTTAATTGGTAGTATCATGGGAACGATCATCAGCTATTGTCTGCAATCAAAAGGCTGGTCAGTATTTGCATTTATTGTTTCTCTATGTGGCGCATGCCTTTTTGGAATACTGCTTGTTTATATTAGTGTTCGTAAACCAGCAAAAATTGCAGCGAATACTTCTCCAATTTCCGCCCTGAAAAATCCAGTGGGAATTGTAAATTACCGCACTCACAAAAGACATCGTATTACGCCTGTATATTTAGCGAAAATCAGCTTTTCCAGAAACAGAAAAAAATCTCTATTGACCATTTTATCATTGGGACTGTGCGGAGTTATATTTTTCCTTGCAGCAAGTTATCAGAGTTCTTTTAATGCCGAGAGTATGGCTCGTTATTGGGATATGAAGTACGGAGATTTCAAAATCAGCATTGATTTAGAAAACGAAAGTGAAAATTTGGATGCTCTCTTGCAGAAAGAATATTTTTCTGATTATGTAAAGCGTGTTGGAGATATAGAGGGAGTTAGCAATATATTTACTTATGCTACCGTACCAGTTGATTTCTCAACAGACAATGATATTTCAGATAGCACCTTGATGCTCGGCTATAATGAAAAGGATTTGGCGTCGCTAAATGCAGCGGTTTTGTCTGGAAATATTACTGATGATACAGAATTAGTTGTAAGTGATCCCGAACGTATTTATGATGTTTACCATTGGAAACCTCAAATTGGGGATACTGTGACCTTTAATTTCAAAAATCATAGTGGTAAAACAATAACAAAAGCATTCAAAATTGGTGCAATCACTTCCAGCAATGATGGAATGGGTGGCTATATTTTCAGAATGCCGGAAAATATGCTCAAAGAACTTGCAGGTTATGACTGTACATACGCAATCGAAATACAAGCAGAAGCTGAATATCAGGAGATAATCGAGCAAGAACTCAAATTACTCGTTTCTGACAATAGGGATGTTCGCTTACAAACCCTTCAAGATTTTATTGTAGAACACCAATCAGACAATCGTGCAGGTTTTACATTAGCTTATGCGATTGCAGCCATCTTGTGGATATTTGCGGTCATCAATCAAATCAATCTTACTGTGACAAATCTTTTATCACAGAAACAGGAAATGGGCACACTAAAATCTATTGGTATGACAAATAAGCAGTTGAAGCAAGCATTTATGATGGAAGGTCTTTTTACTACTTTGATTGCATTGCTTATAACTGCTGTTGTTGGAATCCCCGGCGGATATGCAATCGGTATATTTTTGAAAAATGCAGGCATGTCTACGGGATTTGTATTTCCGGTTGTTGCTTTTACTCTTTTTGCTGTTGCTATGTTTATGCTTGAAAGTTTGATGACAATATTGCTTATTCATTCATGGAAGAAGCAATCTGTTATTGCAATAATGCGAAATTGATGATAGAAAGCTTTTCATATCTCGGTCAGCTCCACAATTACATTACTCTGCTGATACAGCCAGTCCGTAAATTCTTTCGGGCTGGCTGTTCCTGTTTTTACAGCCTTTTTTCTCTGTAATACTTCTTTTCATACAGTAAATTTTCACTAGGCTGGTATGGAGTAATTTTACTGTCTATACAGTAAGTTGAAAATACTAATATGGTCTTTTTTCTAACCAAACTTTAAGATAACATCTAATTCCAACATATGCGCCCTGCGAAAGTACGAAAAGCAATAGAAGATTTACTGACAGTACTTTTTTGATTGATTCTCCAAAATAAATGACAATAGCAACACTTGTCAGTATCATTAGTAGAGTAATAACATCCCAACAGTTTTTCTTATATAATTCTATAACCTTTATTTCTATCAGTATCGCCAGCATCCCTGTTCCTGCCATACATATTCCTACAATCAATATTAGCAATAACCAATATACCATTCCGGCTATAAAAGCATTTGGAATTTTTGTACTAATCTGTGCCGCAGAATGCCCGGCATCAATCGTCCATCCGACAAAGGTTTGTATGAATGATGCTAAATCATTGAAGAATGATTTACAATCGACAAGGAACATATCTGACTGTACTGCCTGAAAAAGAGTGGTTGTCAACGAATACCATGCAAGAAGGAACAAGGTTGTTTGGAACATTACCGTTTTTGCTTTATACTGTCCTGCAAGTCGCTCTTTTTGTGTTTCGTATTTCGCTTTTTCATTCTGATAGGCTGTCCGGTCACAGGCTTCACATTTTTCATAGAGTACCGGCTTTTCTACCGGTATCTCTACGATTTTCTGATGTGTCCGGGCATAATCCCGTTGTTGTGTTAAGCATCGTATTTTATCTTGACATTCCTCTATCGTGACGTTTGCGCTTCGCAGCTTCTCTTTCTCGTTCCGCAATGCTCTGTCTGCCAGCTTCAAGTCGTTCTTTAATGCTTGAATATTCCCGGCTCTGTTCTCTTTGTTTAATTTCTCGTTCAAGGTCAGAGATTCGTTGAGCTGCGTCTTCAGTTCCACGATAAGCTGGTCTTTCTGTTCCAGTTCTTCTTGTATCTCCTCGGTCAAGAGCAGAAGTTCTTCCAACTGTTCGGCGTTCTTTGATTCTCTGGATTCGTTCATCTATATCACGTCCTTTCTCTATCTGCTGTTCCAGTTCAGCAATTCGGTGTTCTGTTTCAGTAATAAACTGTTTTCGCTGTTCAGCTTCTGTGCCAATTTCTGCCATTGCTGATTTTCGTTTTCCAAAAGCTCTATCTTCGTTTTCTGTTCTTCCATCTTGGAAAGCAGTTCCTCGGTATTTGGCAAAATGTTGAGCAGCTCGGATAACTCGTTGTTTAATTTTTGTAATTTCTGATTCTGTTTTTGCATAAGAGAGAGTTGAGTGTCCCGGTTCTGCATTTCCAGAATCATTTCTGCCATTAAGGTCTGCTGTTCTTCGATTTGCCCAATCATGGATTCCATTAAGGGTATAATTTCCCGGCTTTCTTCTAATGTCATTTAATCGCTCCTTCCATAATGATAATGCACCTGATACTTTCCCAAAGGTGTCCAGTATCTTTTGCAATAACGTGTTTTGTTGTTTTATGATTTGATTTTCCGCTACTTTCCACGAGCCTTTTATTTCCTGCCCGGCAAAAAACTTTTGTTCAATCTTTCTTGCGTCAGCTCCTTCATGGATGGTAGGAATCTGGAGTTTTCCCTGCTTTTCATAAGAACGATGATCAACTTGATTATGCAAAGGCAGATGTTCATTACATACCTTTGCCCATTCACTCCGCCACAGTTCACAATTTTTTGGATTGTTCCATCCAGTAGCATCGGTCAGCACCCGTTTCCATTGCAGGCGGTTTCTTGATCCAATCTTCTGAATTCCGTTTTCGTCTAATACAGGGATACGGATTCCATGACGGTCAGGGTTTTTCTTATCCTGCCACCAGTTCGGATGGGATTCATCAATCACGATATTTCCGTTTTTATCTCTGACAAAATCCCAATCCTTGACTTCTTTCTTTCCCCAAGAATGATCCGGGTTAAAAGGACGCATAGTTAGAAGCAGATGGACATGGGGGTTGCCATCCCCTTTGTCGTGGATACTCCAATCAGCACACATTCCCTTATCCACAAATGTTTTTTTGATATAGTCGGCTGTATATTGAATCTGTTCCTGTCTGCTCCATTCTTTGGGGAGGGCAAATTCAAATGACCTGCCAAGTTGGGCATCTGCATTTTTTTCAATCTTCAATACCTCATTCCATAACCTCTGTTTCTGAAATGTGATTTTGAATTTTTTTAAAGCAGCTTCTTTATCTTCTGACCTTTTGTATCGGACAGATTTTTGAAAGCGTTTTATATTTTCTTCTGGTACTATCTGCCATTCAGGAGGTGCGTTTTCGCACATCATCAGCCGGGTGTAGACCACTTCTTTTTTAGAAGTGTAATAACTGATTCTCCCTGTTTCCTCGTTTTTCATCACATCCCCATTGAGATATGCGGAAGCGGAGATAACAGATTTCCCTTTACTTCGTCCGACTATTTTGATTGTGTAATGAAAAATCGCCATGTCTGGATTCCTCCTTTCTGCACATCCGGCATAGATTTCCGGCAACATTGCTTTCAGTTTTAGAAAAAGCAGCATTGCCGGAACGCCCTCTGCGTAAGAGTGCCCTGCGCATAGCAGCCTGCATGGAATGCGCCCCTCTGGCGAAGAGTGCCTCCTGCGGCATGAGCAGGTCTGGCTGAAAGCCCCGCCGACGGAACGAGCCCGGCAAGCATAAGCGCAGACCGGTTGCCACCTGTGGCAAACTTATACGGACGACCTCTGGTTGTCCATAAGTGCGCCCTTCATGAAAAAGCAATGAAGGGAATGAAAAACTCATCCCCTCCGCCATTACACTTCCTCCATATCGGTATTGGTTTCTTTCTGCATTGCTTTTGAGAAAAATCTCCCATTGGCTTCCTGCCTTTTCAGAAAAACAATCAGCTTTGGGATGTCTTCTTCCTCAATAGGAGCACCAAGAACGGATTCCACCGCACCGCCAATCTGACAGAGCCTATGGGTTCGTTTTTTACTTTCCTCGGTTTTCTTTCGTTTCAGAAGTTCTTTCTTCTGTGCTGCATATCGTTTTGCTTTTTCAAGGCTTTCCTGTTCCTTCTTTTCCATTTCAAGCATTCGTTCTTCATAACTTTTTGTTGATTTTGCCATGATTACATTCCCCTTTCTTTTGCAAACATAAGTTCTCGGTTGCGTATCAGAAGAAGCACATGGTATAATCTTCTTGCGTGTAGGTATATCATGGCTTTGGTCTGATAGAACCTTTGGCGGTTTCTTTGGAAGCCGCCTTTTTAATTTGCCGCAGTTCTTGTTACGGCTTTTACATTTCCTCTATCCCTCAAATCACGACCTTCATTCGCTTCCATAAACATTTCCAGAATATCGGTTTTAATCAGGACTTTGCGACCAACCTTTAATACTGGAAGTTTCTTCCATTCTACAAGCTGTCTTAAGGTGTTTCTGCCGATTCCCGTATAGTCAGCAGCTTCTTCGATGGATAATGCAATTTTTCTTTGCGTCATATAATCACCTCCTTACAAATTGCATTATGCAATTCTTGTGATGTAAGTATATCCTTTTCACATCTTTTTGTCAAGCGTTACGAAATGTTAAAAATAAACTTTATATTGCATATTGCAATTTCAGAAAAACAATGCTATAATTCATACATACCGAAAAAGGAGGCAGTCAGCATGAAAGATAAAGAATTACGCAAGCTGATAGGGAGCAGAGTAAAACAGCGCCGTCTGGAATTGAATCTGACACAGCCTTATGTCGCAGAAAAGATGGGTGTTACCGCTTCTACAATCCTGCGTTATGAGAATGGTTCGATTGACAATACGAAAAAAATGGTGTTGGAAGGTCTTTCGGAAGCACTCCATGTATCTGTGGAATGGCTCAAAGGGGAAACAGATGAATATGAAACCGACATTACGGATAAGAGAGAATTACAGATTCGTGATGCGATGGGAGATATTCTGGAACAGTTACCGCTTGCCCTTACCAAAGAAGAAGATGCTTTTTCAAAAGATTTATTACTGCTGATGTTAAAACAATATGGTCTGTTTTTGGATTCCTTTCAGTTCGCCTGCAAAAACTTTAAGGGGAATGATGGTCAGACGGATATTGCCAAAACAATAGGGTTTGAATCGAATGATGAATATAATGAGATTATGTTCTTAAGGGAAATCACTCACACCATCAATGCTTTTAATGAGATGGCAGACGTTGTAAGGCTCTATTCCAAGAAACCAAAAACAGCAGAACAAAGGCTTGCAAATCTTTTATCAGAAGTCTTATACGAAGATTCCGAATCGGTATAGTAAGACAGCCGGAGTTATGATATACTTACACGCACGAAGCATTTCATCAGTTCCGATTGTCTAATATCGAAAGGAGACATACGATTATGGCAAAAGGATCTGTAAGAAAAAAAGGAAAGAAATGGTACTACCGCTTCTATGTAGAGGACGCAAGCGGCAATCTTGTTCAGAAAGAATGCGTTGGAACAGAAAGCAAAAGTGAAACTGAAAAACTGCTCCGTCAGGCAATGGATGATTATGAGAAAAAGAAATTTGTTGCCAAAGCGGAAAATCTCACAGTCGGACAACTTCTGGATGTGTGGGCAGAGGAGGAATTAAAAACAGGTACGCTCAGCAATGGTACGGTGGAGAATTACCTCGGAACAATCCGAAATATTAAGAAACACCCATTGGCAGAACGGAAACTGAAAAATGTAACCTCTGAACATTTGCAATCCTTCTTCGATTTGCTTTCCTTCGGGGGAGTTCATCCCGACGGAAAAGAGAGAAAGGGTTACAGCAAAGATTACATCCATTCTTTTTCCGCAGTCATGCAGCAGTCCTTCCGCTTTGCAGTATTTCCAAAACAGTATATTACGTTCAATCCCATGCAGTATATTAAACTGCGGTATCAGACGGACGAAGTTGATTTGTTTTCGGATGAGGACATGGACGGAAATATCCAACCAATTTCACGAGAAGATTATGAAAGATTGCTTGCTTATCTGCAAAAAAAGAACCCAGCCGCAATACTTCCAATCCAGATAGCCTATTATGCCGGGCTTCGTATTGGAGAAGCCTGCGGTTTGGCGTGGCAGGACGTAAATCTGGAAGAACAATGCCTTACCATAAGACGTAGCATCCGATACGATGGCTCAAAGCGCAAATATATCATCGGACCAACCAAGCGGAAAAAAGTGAGGATTGTTGATTTTGGAGATACGCTGGTAGAGATTTTCCGTAATGCCCGGAAAGAGCAGTTAAAAAATCGAATGCAGTACGGAGAACTTTATCACACGAACTACTACAAAGAGGTCAAAGAGAAAAACAGAGTGTACTACGAATATTATTGCTTAGACAGAACAGAGGAAGTCCCGGCAGATTATAAAGAAATTTCTTTCGTCTGTTTAAGACCGGATGGTTGTCTGGAACTTCCAACTACTTTGGGGACTGTTTGCAGAAAGGTGGCAAAAACATTAGAGGGATTTGAAGGCTTTCATTTCCACCAGTTACGTCACACCTATACAAGCAACCTTTTAGCAAATGGAGCTGCCCCAAAAGATGTGCAGGAATTGTTGGGACACTCAGATGTCAGTACCACAATGAACGTCTATGCTCACTCCACAAGAGATGCGAAACGAAAATCGGTTCGGCTTCTTGATAAAGTGGTAGGCAATGACTAAAAAAATTCCCTTATTTCCCTTGTGATTATCTCATAAGGGCAAAAATAAGGGAAACTACATATCATTTCACTAATGGACAGGCGGGAAAGCCTATAAAATGGGGAAAGTTAGAGGAATAATTATATAAATTCCAGTTGTGCGCCCAGCTAAGGGTGTGTAACCAAGTCGGTGGGAATCCGATTTATCCAAGGTCTAGCCAGCCAGATAATAGCGAGTCTTGGGATGTTGTTGGTAACAGCAACTGACAAGCGTAGACAGCAAGAAAGCAGGGTTGCAATGCTATTGAGCCTCGAAAAGTTAACTTCAGTAGGCCGACGTCTTAACTGGTGCGGAAGGCAACAGCACACAAGTCATTATGGCGAGAATTGTGTGGCGCTGCGGGGTCAAAGGGCCAATCATGCTTGACATTGTGGGTACACATCAACTGGGGAGAACCTGTTGTCTCTCGTATAAGAGTATGAAGTATCAACTGAAAATGGAGAGCTTCAAATGGATAACAGGTAGTCGGACAGTCTCATAGTACTGATGAAATCGGGTAATGCCGATGGAGGGAAGGGGACTGCATAGTAACGGTCTTTCTGAGGACACATTATCCGTACTCAGGGACGGAGGAAATAATGGGAACGAAATTAGAAAGAATAATGGAAATCTCGGCAACTACGCCGAAGCCAGAGTTCACATCTTTGTACCACTTGATAAATATTGAAATGTTGAAACAATGCCATAAGGAATTAGATGGCAGTAAAGCAGTCGGTATTGATAAAGTAACAAAAACAGAGTATGAGGAACATCTGGAAGAAAACTTAACAAATCTTGTAAGCAGGCTAAAGAATAAGGCTTACAAACCCTTACCATCGCTTAGGGTGTTTATACCGAAAGCAAATGGTAAGAAACGTCCTTTGGGGATTGCTTCCTACGAGGACAAGATTGTGCAACTGGCAGTGAAGAAAATATTGGAAGCTATCTATGAACCAAGATTTCTAAACTGTATGTATGGGTTCCGACCAAACAGAGGATGCCATGATGCCATAAAAGAAGTACATCGTCAGATAAGTAACGAGCATATAAATCATGTGGTAGACGCAGACATAAAAGGTTTCTTTGACCACTTGAGCCATGAATGGATGATGGAGTTTCTAAAGCTTTACATTAAAGACCCAAATCTGCTTTGGTTAATTAACAAATACTTAAAAGCCGGAGTAATGACGGATGGAGTGTTTGAAGAAAGTGAAGCGGGTTCCGCACAAGGAAACATTATAAGTCCGATACTGGCAAATATCTACATGCACAATGTATTGACGTTGTGGTACAAGTTTGTTATCAAAAGCAATACCTTTGGAAACAGCTTTCTTGCAGTGTATGCAGATGACTTCATCGCAGGATTTCAGTATAAGGAAGATGCAGAGAGATACTATGTATTACTAAAGGAACGATTGAAGAAATTCAATCTTGAACTGGAAGAAAGCAAGAGCAGAATGATAGAGTTTGGCAGATATGCGGAAGTCAATTCCAAACGGAAATACGGCAAGAAACCAGAAACATTTGATTTTCTGGGATTTACATTCTACTGTGGAAAAGGAAAGAAAAGCGGTAACTTCTGTGTGAAACTTAAGACTAACCGCAAGAAATTTCAACAAAAGTTAAAAGCAGTAAAGGAATGGCTGTATGAACACCAAACGATGCCAGTAAAGGAACTGATTATGAGGTTAAATACAAAACTGGTAGGACATTACAGATATTATGGTGTATCGCATAACATTGCCAAGGTAGGAGCATTTCTACATTTTGTACAACGATATTTATTCAAGGTGCTCAATCGAAGAAGTCATAAACAGAGTTATACATGGGAGGGCTATATCGAGATGCTGAAAGTGTATCCGTTGGCAAAGCCAAAGATATATGTTAAGCTGTTCTAGAAATGAATGTTATTATGAGGAGCCGTATGCGGGAAAGCCGCACGTACGGTTCTGTGAGGGGCTAGTGTCGTGAG
>OOAA01001504.1_pt1 | contig 11368 bp, 7 predicted proteins | sample 1671671 | NCBI WGS metagenome assembly OOAA01 (sample SAMN06348180, study PRJEB24527) | human gut metagenome | biome: human gut; feature: ankylosing spondylitis patient; material: feces | host: Homo sapiens | place: China | collected 2015-10 | reverse complement strand
CTTACACTGTTTTTGAATTGTTAAAACCGTGTAAAGCAAATCTGTATTAAGTCATTTCTTATACATTATAGGGTCAACAGCGAAGCAAAACCGTACAAAAACGGCAAGACAAATCTCTAAAACCGATTTTTATTTTGTAACATGTTTTTACCGCCTGTACGATATTTGCATTTGTTTTTTTTTACTTCTTTACAATCTTCTTGCCGTTAACTACATAGATGCCCTTCGGGAGCTGTGCGAGTGATGTGGCGTTCTTGCGAACAAGACGTCCGTCCACTGTGTAGACATCGGCAGGATGCTGGGCATCAATGGTGACGTTATGGATGTCGGTCTGGCAAGCTTCGTCGTAAGCTGCGGTAGACTCACCACCTGCGTATACGGCAGAAACGCTGTAACGTGTAGCCTCAGCATTGGGGTCGAAGGTCACGGTTGTGGATGTGGCATCGGCAGGAAGCGTAGCCACCAACTCGTCGTTGCGATATACGTTATATCCCTTCAGCTTGCCGTATCCGGCATAATAATAGACGTCGTCAAGGAGCATACAGAATGCGTCAGCCTCCTTCGTGGTGCAGCGGATGGCGAAGTAGTTGGCACCGTCGGGGAGTTCGGCTGTGAACGAGTTCCACTTGCCGCCTGACTGCGTGAACGTAGACAACTTCTTGAAGTCGGCATGGTCAGCTGTCTTGTCCGAATAGAGCACCTCTATGGTCTGCGGATAGCGGATTTTCGTCATGTCAGGCTGTCCGTTGTTTGCCCAGAAGAGAATGGTCTGTGCCTCACCTGAAAGCATCGGAGAAATCAGCCAGTCGTCTGTATCATAGTATGTTCTGCCGTCACGGCTATACATAGACATCAAGCACTTCTCGCCACTGCGGGGAGCGATGGACGAGTTCTGCGAAGTGATGCCGGGCTGGATGGCTTCGGGATTGAATACGATGTACGTATAGTTCTCGCCCTCGTGCGGGAACGGCATACCGTATGTTGCCCACCAACCGCCCGTGGTGTTGCCCTTCTTGCCGGTGTATGTGGTCCAATCGCCGAACTGATTGATGGCCCAGCTGTCGTACTGCTCGAAGTCTTCTGTCACGCGCTTGTTGACAGCCTTCGGAGTGCTCCATGTCATAGTGAGCTTGTTGGCAGCCTCATCCTTTGACGAGCTGAACGATGCAGGCATAGGCACGTCTGAATCAATGACCTTCGCATCGACGTATGCCGTGTTGTCAGCCTTATACTCGTCAGCATCGTAGGTAACAGTGGCCTTGAGAGTCATCTTCTCCAAGCTGCTTGTCACCGGACTGACGATGTCTGCCTTGAACGTCTTCTCAGCAAGAGGCTGCAATGCCTCGCTTACCTTCTGCGAGAACAGTTCCTTGTTGCCTGAAGTCAGGGTGACGGTGTAATCCGAAGCTGCCTTTTCGCCGCTGTTGGTGACGATTACGCTTACCGGAGTCTTTACGCCACGATGGATTTCTGAAGGTGCAGAAAGAGCCACGGAGAGGTCGTTGGTGTAAGTATTGCGCACGCAAACGTCGTCCAGCTTGAGGATGCCGTAGAGGGAAGCGGTGGCCTTGAAGGTGATGATGACGTAAGGCTCTGACGCCATTGCAGCAGGAATGCTGAATGATGTGCGGTGCCAATCGTCTGCCTTACCAGACACATTGTTATAGTCAACGGTTCCGAGGAGGGTCTGTGTGCCGTCGGGTGTGGAAGCATAAACATCGAGAACGATGTCCTTATCGGCTGTTCCGCTGTGATTGAACGTCACGATGGGCTTTGCGACGCCACCGAGAGCAATCTTGCCCGAGCTGATATCGGCTGTGCCTCCGTTCTTGTATGACGTGAAAGCGAGGCAGTTGTTGTCGCCGTCAGAAGATGTCTGCGTGTTCTGGAGGAATCCCAAGCCGTTCTCTTCGTCAGCGGTAAGCGACCACCAGAGCGGTGCGCCTTCCTCTGTGGTGAAGCCAGAACGGAACGGGAGCTGGTAAGCAGCGCCGGTGATGACAGCCGGTGAGAGAAGCGGTGTGCTCTCGCCCTTGTCGTTCTTTGCAGAGACAGCGTAGAGACGGAGCTGCTGAGCGCCCTCCGTTGTGGAGATGTTGTCGCTGTAAGCATTGTCCTTCGGCGAATGGAGGAGCTGCAGGTTGGTCACGCCACCGTTGGAGCGAGCACGATAAACGTTGAACGTTACGTCGTCCGTGATGACTGCGCCACCATTGGTGCCACGTGCGGAAGCCTTGTCCCATGTGAGGTTTACGGAGCTTTGCTTGTCATTAACCTTCAGTCCGGTGGGCACAGCGGGAACGTCAAGACCGACGTACTGCGAAACAATCTTAGGTGTGCCGGCTCCTGCGGATGTGTACGCTGTAACGGTGTAGTTGTTGAATCCGGCTACGGGCGATGCATCCTCGCACGTTAGAGTCTGACCAGCCTTGCCAGCACCGAACTCCTTAACGGTCTGTCCGTCGCGTGTTACGATGGTCTTGGTGATGGCGCCGACGGTGTTGCCAGCCACGTTCTTCTCAGGGAGACGGAACGAAACGGTGGCGCGGAGTGCTGCGTTCGGATCGGGAGTGACGGTGAAGTCCTCCACAGCAGCAGGTCCGTTGAGCACGCCGTTGTCGAGAATCTCTATATCGTCAACGAAGATCTTGCCGGTTCCTGCCTTGCTGATGGCGTGGATGCCGAGATAGAATATCTGGTCCTTTGATACGTTGAACGTTGTCTCCAGCGTCTTTGCGTTGTTGCTGTCTGTAAGCTTTGTCTCAGGAGCCACCACGTTGGTCATTCCTGCCACAGTTGCCGCATTGCCCCACTTGGCCTCAACATACTCTGCATAGAGCGACATTGAGTTGCGTGCCTTGAAGCGGACGGTGTAAGAATGGTTGGCACGCAGCTGTACTGGAGGAGTGAAGAGCCAGTCGTCGGCTGTCTTCTTTGCGTCGGTCGACTCGTACTGTGCGCACATATTCTTCTCGTGCCATGACCAAGTGTATTTGTCGCTGTTGGCATCAAGTACGGTATAGAGGTCGAAGTCGTTCTCCGTGTCGAACGATTCGTGGTAAGGAGGCTCGATGTTGTCGCCGAAACGCACGGCTGCCGTGCGGCGCTCCTCACCGCGCTTCATACCGTTTACGGGCGTAATGCCGTAGTAGTAGTTGCGCAGCTGACGGTCTGTAAAGGTCTCTGAGAATGTCGTGGCGCTTGTTCCGCTTGCTACAGTCGTGCCATCAGGATAGCGAACGACATCATACTTGAGTGCTCCGAGATAGCCTCCGTTGAGCGTTCCGCTGGGCGCTCCCCATGTAACTGTGGACTTGCCCGTCGATTCGTCAATCTTGAGACGTGCGAACGACACCTGCTTGGGCTGGTCGTAGCCCACGAATACGGACGTGGAAGCCTTCTTGCTCTTGCCTGCGGCGTTAGAGAGCGTCACGGTGATGTAGTTCATGCCCTCCGGCACGGTGATGTCATACGAGGATGTCGATCCTGCCTTCATCGTTCCGTTGAGAACCTGCTGTGTGCCGGCGTGAACCACGTAGTCCACATTGCCCGTAAGTGCAGATCCGCCGTATGTCTTGGAAGGAGCCACGATGGATATCTGTCCGGTCGTGGAAGCGCCGTTAAAGCTTACAGAGATGGTAGGTGCGGCAGGTGCTGCTGCGTCCGGAGTGGCCTCAGGAACAGCCAGACCGTAGAACAGCTCGTTGTGAGGGAAGTCTGCCACGAGTGTGGCAAGTCCGGTCTTGAGGTCGACGGTGTAGAGAGCGCCGTGCTTATTGGCGTCGAACGAAGCCCAATAGAAGGTGTCGTCGTCCTGATCAATCTCGCCACTCTGTCCGAAACTCTTCTCTGACGAAGGCGCTACGTAGACTCCGGTGGGACCAATCTTGGTCTCCTCGCCCGTCTTTGTATCTATTTCGTAAAGGAATCCGTCTGTTGCGACGCCGTAAACGCGCTCCTCTGAGCTGACACCCATAGCCACATACTTGTGTGTGGACGGCGCAATGGCTGTGCGCTCCATCTTGTCATAGTCGATAACGCCAAACTCGAAGCTGCTCATGTCGCTGGTGTAGAACTGTCCGTACACCTTTCCCGTCAGCTGGCTTGTGGCGGTCTCCGTGGCAAGGAGCGACATTGACGTCACCTGCTCGGGGGCGAACTCGGAGTGCCAATTGCTCTCGGTGTCGAGGCAATAGTGAGTGATTACGAGCGAATTGCCGTTCTTCTTATAGTTGATAAGATTATACTTACCGTTATAGAGAGAAGAACCACCGTTAGGAAGCATGTTGCGTTCCTCTTCTGTACGCAGGTCGCGGAAGTTTGAAGCTGTTGCGGCATCAAATGCCATGAATCCGTACTCCTGGCTTGCCGTCGGCCAAGCATTGGCAAAATACATATAGCCCCATAGGTCGCGCGATGCGGCGCGTGCCGCTGCCTTCAACGGACTGAGGAAGTTGGCCGTGGCAGTCCGTGCGGCGTTAGCGTCCGGCTGTGCCATTCCCGGCTTGCTTACGGACATTGCTGCATGCGCATTTCCTGCTGTCATCGCAACGGCGAGGGCAACAACGGAAGAGTGCAGCATGTGTAGATGTTTTTTTGTCATAAATAAAAATGATAAGAATAATTATTCAATGATTTGTAATAGTGTTAGCTAAACAATTAGGCTTTAACGGCTTATGTTGTATTTCTGAATGCAAACTTACACAAAAAAGACGAATTATATGGATGTTTTCTAAACTATTTTATGTAAGTTTGCAGAAGAAACTCTGAACATAACATATATATGAGATATGGGTACACTGAATGATAAATACATACGCTTTGACTGGGCTATCAAACGTCTGCTACGACAAAAGGCCAACTTCGACGTACTCGAAGGATTTCTTACCGTGTTCCTGAACGAGAAGGTAGAGATACTGGAGATTCTCGAAAGCGAAGGCAACCAGAAGGCTGAGGACGACAAGTTCAACCGCGTGGATATCAAAGCGAAGAACTCGAAGGGCGAGATTATAATCGTGGAGGTACAGAACACGAGCGAGCTTTATTATTTAGAGCGAATACTCTACGGGGTGGCAAAGGCCATCACGGAGCATATAAATCTCGGAGATACATACAAGGAGGTGAAGAAGGTCTACTCCATCAGCATTCTATATTTCGACCTCGGAAAGGGTGCTGACTATCTGTACGTCGGACAAAACAAGTTTATCGGCGTACATACACACGACCAGCTGATGGTGAGCAGTAAGGAGAAAGGAACCATCGTGAGAAAAAGTCCTTCGGAAATCTTCCCGGAGTATATCCTCGTGCGTGTAAATGAATTTAACAAGGTGGCTGTTACACCACTCGAGGAATGGGTGGCGTATCTGAAGAATGGCATCATAAAAGACGACACCACCGCACCCGGACTGCAGGAAGCAAGAAAGAAACTACTATACTACTCGATGACGGACGCAGAACGCTATGCCTATGACGAGCATATCAACGCCGTGATGATACAAAACGACGTGCTCGGTAATGCACGCGATGAAGGAATGAGACTTGGATTGGAACAAGGAATAGAACAAGGAATAGAACAAGGAATAGAACAAGGAATAGAACAAGGAAAAGCGCAAGGTGTTAACGAAGAAAGACAACGCCTCGCTAAAATGATGCTCGGAATGGGAGAGTCTGTTGACAAGATAGCCATTTACACCGGACTTTCTAAAGAAGAAATAGAGAAGCTGGGCTGATAAAAGATTGGACTAATAAGAAAAAATTAGGGTGTATCAAGACTGAAGCTACTTCAATCATGATACACCCTAATTATATATTAACGAATATAGTTGGCAAACTAAGAAATTATCGCATTGCATAGAAAGATGCGCCGTACTGTGCCATGTTCACCTCGAAGAGACCTGCCTCATCGGGAGTTACTGTGATGTGGCGTCCGTCCTGAAGGTTGGCCTGGATGGTGCCGTCATCGTTGAAGCGGAATATCTCGGTCTTCTTGCCGTTCTGCACCTGCGACCACGAATCGGTCTGCTGATCATAGAGGAACTTCACCACTTCTCCCTTCGGGCTCTTCACCTCGTAACCGTCCTTCAATGTTGTGACAGCATAGATGAGTCCGTCCTTGCCGGTGACGTTCTGAGTCTTGCCGACGTTCTGAGCCATCGGATTGCTACCCGACCAGAACTCTATGGTATTGAGCACAAGGGCGTCTGCCACGCAGCATACTGCATAGGCGGGCGAGATGATGATAAAGATGATTTCGTTGAGGAACTTCGAACCTGTGGCATGAGTATTCCATTTCGCCAGTCTGTTGAAAAGCGAGAACGAACCTACACACGAGCTGGTGAGTAACGTAGCGGCGAGTAACATCACCGACACTTTGAGATACTTGATTTTCATAATAGTCGTGGTTTAGATTGTTAGTAATAATGCAAAAGTAGCTTTTTTATTTTATTTATGCCTATATCTATCCACTTTTTTCTACAATTTCGTTACTTTATTGTCAAATTGACCACAACTCCTACAGTTTTTGCTCATAATTCAAAATTGAACAACTCAAAATCGCAGGCGAAGCCGAGAACAATTCAAAACTCAAAACTCCTAATTCCTAAATCTTCTTCATGCTGTAATATCCGAACCTGCATCTGAGACAGTCCTTGCGCTCGCAATAGCGATTGTGGAGCTGTATGAGCGACTGCGTGTCGGCTGCGTTATCGGCAGAAATGCCGCACTCGCGCCATAGACGGATGTGAGTGTTATCCTCTGGGGGCAAAGCCTCGAGAAACTCTGCGGCACGCGTTATGAGCCGTTCGTCCTGACGATGGCGTCCGTAGGCGTGGAGCATCGACACCACGGCATTGATGATTATGACGTCTATGGAGGATGACGAGAGACGCTTGGCTGACTCGGCGCTCTCCTTTCCGAAGGTGTAATGCGTGCGCCAGTAGTCGCCGGCTTCGGTCTGCAGCGCCTTGCGAACGTCGTCAAGCGTGGCACAAGCCACAATGTTGCTCAGGTCGGCACGCCGCGAACAATAGAGCGTGGCGAGCTGGGAAAGGCGGATGTAAGGGAAGTTCTGCGGACGCAGACGCATGAAGCGCCACGTATGGCGGGTCATGGAGACGAGATGAAACTTATGTGCAAGGTATTTCCATTCACGTTGCAGACGGACGAAGTAAGGGTCGGCAAGCGCCAAAGCACGCTGCTTGTCGTTCATGGCGTCATCGTCAAGCAGTCCTGCATAGCCAAGGAAAAGGGCTTCCACCTGAAACGGATTGTCTCGATGGTGCGCCACCTGCATGAACGGCAAGCCGGAAGCCCACAGCTCGAAAGCTTCGCTATTGACTCCGAAACCGAATCCGCGGGCTATCGTGGCGAAGAACGCCTGCTCCCACGACCCGCCCGCAGCCTTTACGCGCTGATCAATGGCGTCGCACTTGTCGCTGAGACGTTCGGCTCCGAGCGCACTCATCCATGAATGGACGGCAAGCGAAGGCAGCTGCATGACGGTGTCGCGGCACGGCGGATAGCGGTCGTCAGCCAGAAGGCGCTGATAATTCTGCATCACATGCGGCGGAACCTGCAGCTCCATCTGCGGCGGACGGCTGCCGTCGGCGGTCGTCACGTCCATGTCTATAGTAGAAGCAATATGCAGCACCACATTGTTGTAAGCCGGATTCTGGTCGTGTCCGTGCAGAAACCAGTCGGCAGACCGCTCGTGTATCTCCACGTTGCCCACCCACAACGTGCCGTCAAGCCGAATCTTGGCATTGAAGAAGTCGGGACCAAAGTGATGGTTATGCAGACCGGGATCGATTATCTCCACGAGTCGTCCGTCCGTAGTGCGAAGCTCGTGGAGAGGCAGTATGCGATGTTTCCAGATATAATGCAGGAGTTGTTCCATAAGGGTGTAGTGATAATGAGGTGTGAGATTTAGTCGAAGAGCGTCGGTTCGGCGGCGTTGCAGCCTGTCATCGGTCGTCCGAGATGCTGATATGCAAGCGGCGTGACCATACGTCCACGCTGCGTGCGCTTGATGAATCCCTCCATAATAAGGTACGGCTCGTAGACTTCCTCCACGGTGCCGGTATCCTCGCCGATGGCTGTAGCGATGGTTGAGATGCCCACGGGACCGCCACGAAACTTGTCGATGATGGTGAGCAGGATCTTGTTGTCAATCTCGTCCAGTCCGTACTGGTCGATGTTGAGCGCCGAAAGCGAGAGCCTTGCGATGTCACGGTCGATGCGTCCGTTGCCCTTCACCTGGGCAAAGTCGCGCACGCGGCGCAGCAATGCGTTGGCAATACGGGGCGTTCCGCGCGAGCGACGGGCTATCTCAATGGCAGCATCGTCGTCGATGGGCACCTTCATGATGGCAGAAGAGCGCTTGATGATGCGCTGCAAGGTCTCCGGTCCGTAATACTCAAGGTGCAGATTGATGCCGAAACGTGCACGCAAAGGCGCCGTAAGCAGTCCGCTTCGCGTGGTTGCACCGACGAGCGTGAAGGGATTGAGGTCAATCTGAATGGAGCGTGCAGACGGTCCTTTGTCAATCATGATGTCAATGCGATAGTCCTCCATCGCCGAGTAGAGGTATTCCTCCACCACGGGCGATAGGCGGTGAATCTCGTCAATGAAGAGCACGTCACGCGGCTCGAGCGACGTAAGGATGCCGGCAAGGTCGCCGGGCTTGTCAAGCACGGGTCCGCTCGTAATCTTAAATCCCACGCCAAGCTCGTTGGCAATGATGTTGCTGAGCGTGGTCTTGCCCAGTCCTGGAGGGCCGTGCAGGAGCGTGTGGTCAAGCGGTTCGCCGCGATACTTGGCAGCTTCCACGAACACTTCAAGATTCTCCACCACCTTCTGCTGTCCGCTGAAGTCGCCGAAGCGCAGCGGACGCAGGGCGTTCTCGAAGTCTTTCTCTCCTTTCGCAGCCTGCTCCTGTCGTATATCGAAATCTTCTTCCATTACTATATTATATTCTGTCCAATTCGTTACGTTTGATTAAAAGAGGATAACGTTCGGGATGTTTGTCTTGTGAACTTGACCTTAAAGTCATCTCCATAAACTGTATTTATCTTTGTATCTTGCAAAGATAGCGATTTTTATTCAGCTATTCATTTATTATGGTTATATATTCTGTCATTTTATTTGTTCAATCCATCCAAAACCGCTACTTTTGTCTTTATATACTAACCCTCTAAACCTTCCAATCATTATGCTCGTAAAGACTTATTCTGCTGCTGTAAACGGCCTTGACGTCACCACTGTAAGAGTGGAGGTCAACATCGTGCCGGGCGTCATGTATCACCTTACCGGACTGGGCGACACCGCCGTACGCGAGGGTCGCGACCGCATTGCATCCGCTCTACAGTTCAACGGATATAAGTTTCCGCACGGCGACATCACTATAAACCTTGCTCCAGCTGACCTTCGGAAGGAGGGAAGCTCCTTCGACCTGCCGCTTGCCATTGCCATACTGGCGGCAAGCGGAGCCATTGTCAGCAACTCGCTCGACCAATATATGATGGTGGGCGAGCTGGGACTGGACGGTACGCTGCAACCTATTAAGGGAGCTTTGCCGATAGCCATAAAGGCGAGAGCGGAGAAACTGAAGGGACTGATTGTGCCGAAGCAGAACGAGCGCGAGGCGGCTGTGGTAAACAATCTGGAGGTGTATGGCATGAACAACATCATGGACGTCATCAAGCTTATAACGGGTGCAGCAGAATACGAGCCGACATTCGTCGATACACGGCGCGAATTCTACGAGCAGCAGTACAGCTTCGACCTCGACTTTGCCGACGTGCGTGGTCAGGAGAGTGTCAGACGCGCGCTGGAAGTGGCAGCAGCGGGCGGACACAACCTCATCATGGTGGGCCCTCCGGGTTCAGGCAAGTCGATGATGGCGAAGCGTCTGCCTTCCATCCTTCCCCCGTTGTCGCTCGCCGAAAGCCTCGAGACCACACAGATACACAGCGTGGCGGGCAAGCTGCAGCGCGGCACATCGCTCATATCGCAGCGCCCGTTCCGCGCTCCGCACCACACCATCAGCGAAGTGGCGTTGGTCGGCGGCGGCATCAATCCGCAACCCGGCGAAATATCGCTGGCTCACAACGGCGTGCTCTTCGCAGACGAACTGCCCGAGTTCAACAAGAAGACGCTCGAAGTGTTGCGCCAGCCGCTCGAAGACCACAAGATAACCATCTCACGCTCCAAGTACACCGTAGAGTTCCCCTGCTCCTTCATGTTCATCGCCTCCATGAATCCATGCCCGTGCGGCTACTTCAACGACCCTACGCACAACTGCTGCTGTTCCACGGGGCAGATTCAGCGCTACATGAACAAGATATCAGGACCGCTGCTCGACCGCATTGACATCCAGTGCGAGATAACACCCGTACCCTTCAAGGACATCTCGAAGTCAGAACCGGGCGAACCGAGCGCAGCCATCCGTGAGCGCGTCATCAAGGCACGCGACATCCAGACGGCACGCTTCAAGGAATATCGCGGCATCCACTGCAACGCGCAGATGACCGAGCGCATGATTCACCAGTTTGCCGAACCTGACGAACAGTCCATCGCTCTCCTGCGCACCGCCATGGAGAAGTTCTCGCTCTCCGCCCGCGCCTATAACCGCATCCTGAAAGTGGCACGCACCATCGCCGACCTCGCCGGAGCCGAAAACGTACAGTCGCAACACATAGCCGAAGCCATAGGTTACCGCAATCTGGACCGCGGCGACTGGGCAGAACGCAGAATATACTAACATAAAGCAATAAAGACAATTAACCATATCGACAATATGAACAATTCAATAGAAATATACCGTTCGCAAGACGGAAGCGTCCAGCTGAATGTGAAGCTGGAGAATGAGACAGTGTGGCTTAACAGACAACAAATGGCAGAGTTGTTTGGACGAGATTACAAAACAATTTCTAAGCATATAAACAATGCTCTTCATGAAGAATTGGAGGGCGAACCGATTGTCGCAAAATTTGCGACACCCAAGAATTATGGTAGAGTAGAAGGATTGACTCAAGATCAAATGATAGAGTATTTCAGTCTTGAAATGATCACTTCTGTTGGCTATCGTGTGAAAAGCAAGCAAGGTGTTGCTTTCCGAAAATGGGCAAACTCTGTCCTCAAGCAATACCTCATCAATGGATACGTCATCAATCAGCAGATAAAGCTCGACCGATATAACGAGCTTAAGGACGTGGTGCGACTCATGGCACGTGCCATCGGCATGCAAGAGAAAGTAACTTCGGCGGTTCCGCCGAATACAATATTTGCATTTCTAACGCTCAATACTCCCAGCTGAGCGCACAACAAAATCTTTGGTGCGAAATTCTTGAGTTTTGAGCGTGCAGCGATA
>OOAA01001502.1_pt1 | contig 11375 bp, 9 predicted proteins | sample 1671671 | NCBI WGS metagenome assembly OOAA01 (sample SAMN06348180, study PRJEB24527) | human gut metagenome | biome: human gut; feature: ankylosing spondylitis patient; material: feces | host: Homo sapiens | place: China | collected 2015-10 | reverse complement strand
GATTTTCACCTCTTTATTTTTCCAAGTGCAAATATAATAGTAAGGGCAAAAGCTTCAAATATACAAAGCTTTTGCCCTTACAGGGCGACTGTTTTGTGTATGTAATTACCCAGGGCGCTGCCCTGGGCTAGGAGCTTCTGCCCTTTCAGGGCGTGTGGAGTTTATTTGTTCAGTTTCCAGGTAACACCATCTTTGGTGTCCTTTACCTCAAAGCCGGCACCGGCGAGGGCATCGCGAATTTGGTCGCTGGTAGCCCAGTCCTTGGCCGCCTTTGCCTTGGCACGGAGGTCGAGAACCATATCCACTACCTTGCCATAAGCCTCTTCACGGGCATCATTGTTGGCTCCCTTCTCGCTCTTCAAGCCGAGCAGGTCGAAGGTGAAGAGCTGCATGGTGTCTGAAAGCTCCTTCAGGTCTTCAGCAGAGATGTTTGCCTTGTGGTCGAGGGCTGTATTGATTACGTGGCAAGCCTCGAAGAGGTAGCTGATGACGAGCTGAGTCTGGAAGTCATCGTTCATCGCATCGTAGCAGCGCTGGCGCAATTCGCTTACGAACTTCTTCACCTGCTCATCGCTCTGCTTAGCCACAGGCACACGCTCCAGGTCGTTCAAACCATTCATCAGGCGCTCCAATCCCTTCTGGCTAGCCTTCAAGGCATCGTTAGAGAAATCTACTGTGCTGCGATAGTGAGCAGAGAGGATGAAGAAACGGATGGTCATTGGCGAATAAGCCTGCTCCAGACTGTCGTGATTGCCAGTGAAGAACTGCTCCAAAGTGATGAAGTTGCCAAGACTCTTACCCATCTTCTGACCGTTGATGGTAATCATATTGTTGTGCATCCAGTAATGAACCATCTGGTCGCCCTGAGAAGCCACAGCCTGCGCAATCTCGCACTCGTGGTGAGGGAAAATCAAATCCATGCCGCCACCGTGAATATCAAAGTGGCTACCCAAGTACTTTCTGCCCATTGCAGTACACTCGCAGTGCCATCCTGGGAAACCATCGCTCCAAGGACTAGGCCAGCGCATGATATGCTCTGGTGAAGCCTTCTTCCAGAGAGCAAAGTCAGCCTGGTTCTTCTTCTCGCCGATACCAGCCAGCTCGCGGCTCTCGTTGATAACGTTCTCCAGGTTACGTCCGGAGAGAATACCGTACTTATGATCCTTGTTATACTTCTCGATGTCGAAGTAGATAGAGCCGTTGCTCTCGTAGGCATAGCCATTGTCGAGGATTTCCTGAACCAGTTTCTCCTGCTCGATGATATGGCCTGTGGCATGAGGCTCAATGCTAGGAGGGAGCACGTTCAGCGCCTCCATGGCATCATGGTAGCGGTTGGTGTAGTACTGAGCAATCTCCATTGGCTCCAACTGCTCCAGGCGTGCCTTCTTCTCAATCTTGTCGTCGCCCTCATCAGCATCGTGCTCCAGGTGGCCCACGTCGGTAATGTTTCTAACGTAGCGAACCTTGTAGCCCAGGTGCTTGAGATAGCGGAAGAGTATATCGAATGTGATGGCAGGACGCGCATGACCGAGATGCGGATCGCCATACACGGTAGGGCCACAAACATACATGCCCACGTTAGGAGCGTGGAGCGGAGTGAATCTCTCTTTCGTACGTGTGAGAGTGTTGTAAATCAGTAATTTCTGTTCCATCTTGTATGAACCTTTCTTTTATATTATTTATATTTTTCTGCAAAGTTAACTCATTTTTCTGACATATCCGCCAAATCATCCGCAAAATGTTATTAAATACCTCGAAAATACCACTTTTATCTTAGAAAAAGAGAGAGAATATCAGGAGAAAGACTTTTGCAAGCAGGCTCTGCCCCCTACGCCCTACCTTTCAGGGCGCATGGATGCCAGCCTTATTTTTGCATAAAGTAAGTGAAATCTGCATATCTATTCACGAACTGTAAGTTTTTTGCCTAATATCTGTATAAAATCATCAAATGATTAGCATATATCGAAAATAATGTGTAACTTTGCAGCCACAAATAGGTATCAATTATTTAGAATGCGGCTATCAGTTCCGCTAATGAATATTAAGAAAGAAGAAAATGGCGTATATTAGATTAAGCGCTGCTGAAGCAGCAGCGATGATTAACGATCAAGATACAATCGGTTTGAGTGGTTTTACTCCAAACGGCGTGCCTAAGGCTACCTTCCGCGAACTCTCCAAGAGAGCCGTGGCTGAGCATGAGGCAGGCAGACCATTCCAAGTAGGCATCCTGACAGGTGCTTCTACTTCACAAAGTATTGAAGGTGACATGGCAGCAGCCCATGCCATCAAGTTCCGTGCGCCATTTTCTACCAACAAGGACTTTAGAACTCATACCAATCTTGGCGAGATAGATTACGAGGATATGCACCTCGGTCACATGGCTGAGCGTCTGCGCCGTGGGTTCTATGGCGAGATAGACCTTGCCATCATTGAGGTTTCCGACCTGGAGGAAGGCGAAACCACCTGCAAGGCATTCCTTACCTCTGCCGGCGGTATCGTTCCTACCATCGCACGACTTGCCAAGAAGGTGCTTATCGAGAAAAATACTTTCCACAGTCCAGCTTCCCGTTATCTGCACGATGTATACGAGATAGCCGAATGCCCGTTCCGCACCCCTATCCCAATCTTGAATGTGGGCGATAGAATAGGTAAGGAATATGTGGAGATTGATGCACATAAGATTATCGGTGTGGTGGAATGCAACATCCCGGAGGAGGCGCGTGCCTTCAAGCCACTCGATCCTGTAACAGAACAGATGGGACACAATGTGGCTGATTTCCTGGTTAGCGACCTGAAGAAGGGTCATATTCCTCCACAGTTCCTGCCTTTGCAGAGCGGTGTGGGCGTAACTTCCAATGCTGTTCTTGAAGCATTGGGACAGAATCCTAACGTGCCTGTGTTCAGCGTCTATACTGAGGTGGTTCAGGATGCCGTAGTGAAATACATGCGCGAGGGAAGAATCAAGGATGCTTCCTGCTCTTCGCTCACCGTAACCAATGATACATTGAAAGAAGTGTATGATGATATTGATTACTTCAAGAAGCATCTCACCATTCGTCAGAGCGAGATTTCGAACTCTCCTGAGGTGATTCGCCGACTGGGTGTCATCGCTATGAACACCGCTATCGAGTGTGATATCTACGGCAATGAGAACTCCAGCCATATCTGCGGCAGCAAGCTGATGAATGGTATTGGAGGTTCCTGCGATTACGAGCGCAATGGTTACATTTCTATCTTCACCACGCAGAGTACCACCAAGAACGGTTGTATTTCTGCCATCGTTCCGATGTGCAGTCATGTAGATAGTACCGAGCACGATGTGGATGTTATCGTTACCGAGCAGGGAGTAGCCGATCTTCGTGGCAAGGGTCCGTTGCGCCGTGCCAAGGAGATTATCGAAAACTGTGCGCACCCGGATTATCGCCCTATGCTCCGTGAGTATCTGAAGTTTGCAGAGAAGGGACACGAGCCACAGAGCATGCGTGCCGCCCTCGCCATGCACGATACCTTCCTGAAGAAGGGCGATATGAGATTGACTGATTTCGGAGAATATCTGAAATAAGAAAATCCCCGATAAAGCCTGGCTGCTTTATCGGGGATTATTGTATTGATAACCTGATTTTTGTTTATAACTTCAGAAGTTTGGCGAATTCCCAAACCACGATGCCGGCTGTTACACTGACATTCAGGGAATGCTTGGTGCCAAACTGTGGAATCTCCAGACAGCCATCGCTCATATCCACGATGTTCTGCTTCACACCTTTCACCTCGTTGCCGAAGATAACGGCGTAGCCTTTAGGGAGGGAAGAATTCTCCTGCTTTTCGGATTCTTTCTCCTGCTTTTCGGATTCATTCTCCTGTTTGAAAAGCTCCTCATGAGCCTCGGGCAGGTTCTGAAGCTTGGTAGAACCCTCTACCTGCTCAATGCTATACACAAAATAGCCTTTCTGTTTCAGCTTTTCCACAGCCTCTTCGGTAGTCTTGAAGTACTTCCAATCCACGCTATCCTCGCCGCCCAGTGCCGTCTTGTGGATTTCGGCATTAGGAGGAGTGGCGGTGATACCGCAAAGATACACCGCCTCTACACGGAAGGCATCGCAGGAGCGGAACACGCTTCCCACATTATATAATGATCGCACATCATCCAGGACTACTATCAATGGAAGCTTCTCTGCCTCCTTGAATTCCTCCAGCGTGAGGCGATTCATCTCTATCGTTCTTAATTTACGCATAGTTATTCTGAAATGAGGGGGGTATCCCCTACTTTTGTATATTTATGCTTCCGCCTCCTTGGTCTTGTAAGCCAGGGCGTACATGCGAATCTGCTTGATCATCGCCAAGAGACCGTTGCTGCGGGTTGGGCTGAGGTGGTCCTTCAGACCAATCTTCTCTACGAAATAGAGGTCGGTATCCATAATCTCTGTTGGAGTATGACCGCTCAACACACGAATTAGGAGGGCGATGATTCCCTTTACGATAAGAGCATCGCTATCGGCTGTAAATACGAGCTTGCCATCCTCGTAGTCGCACTGCAACCATACACGGCTCTGGCAGCCGTCGATAAGGTTCTGCTCGTTCTTGTATTTCTCGTCGAGAGGAGCCAACTCGTTGCCCAAGTCGATGAGCATCTGATACTTATCCATCCAGTCGGAGAAATCCTGGAACTCCTCTACCACTTCATCCTGCAATTCATTAATTGTTGCCATTATTTTATTTCTTTAATTTCGTTTACTGTAATCAACTTATAGAGCTTATCGTTAGGGCGCACCTTATCCGGTACAGGGATAGACACTCTCCAACCCTGCTGCGCTGTTTCCACAGGCTTCAGGTCGTAGCGGATTTCATCGGCATTGAGATACATCACGCCGGTAGTGTTACCCGTAATCAGAAGTTTCTCGCCCTTGTCGAAGGTTGAAGCCTCTACGGCAACCTCTGCCACGCCCAGCTTGGAGAAGTATTTCATCACCTTGCCTACGAGTACCTTCTTCTCGGTAGCCACAGAACCATAGTGCTTGTTCCACTCGCCGAGGGTCTGACCCTGGTAGTAACCATCCCAGAAACCACGGTTGAATACGGTGGCAAGTCTTTCATCCCAGGCATCCTTCTTCTCTTCGGTGAAGGTACCATCCAATACGGAAGCTATCGCCTCCTTGTAGCACTTCACTACGGTATATACGTATTCTGGTCCACGGGCACGACCCTCAATCTTGAAGACGCGTACACCGGCATCCATCATGCGGTCGATGAAGCGGATGGTCTTCAAGTCCTTCGGACTCATTACATACTTGTTGTCTATTTCCAGCTGGTTGCCGGTTTCGTTATCCGTAACGGTATAGCTGCGGCGGCAAATCTGAACGCATTCGCCACGGTTGGCAGAGCGGTTGGCATTAGCGAGACTCATGTAGCATTTGCCCGATACAGCCATGCACAGGGCGCCATGGCAGAACATTTCGATGCGAATCTGCTTGCCCATAGGGCCGCAGATATTCTGCTGCTCTATCTGCTCATGGATATGCTTCACCTGGTCCATGTTTAATTCACGTGCCAGAACGGAAACATCTGCAAAGCGTGCATAAAACTTCAAAGCCTCTGTGTTAGAGATATTTAACTGTGTGGAAAGGTGCACTTCCTCTCCTACTTCATTGCAATAGCTCATCACAGCCACATCGCTGGCGATGACGGCAGAGATGCCTGCCTCCTTGGCAGCATCAATGATTTCCTTCATCGTAGGGATGTCGTTGTCGTAAATCACTGTGTTGACGGTGAGGTAAGTCTTGATGCCATGCTCGTTGCAGGTGGCAGCAATCTCACGCAGGTCGTCGATAGTAAAATGATTGGCAGAATGTGAACGCATGTTCAACTTGCCGATTCCGAAATATACGGAGTCGGCACCAGCCTGAATAGCGGCAGCCAAAGACTCGCGCGAGCCCACAGGTGCCATCACTTCAAATTCGTTTATCTTTGTATTCATGAATGCAAATTTCTATTTTGGGTACAAAGGTACTGCTTTTCTTTGAAAAATCATACTAAAAGGCGCATAAAGATATATAATAAGGTATAAAAACAAAAATAGTAGCCACTAAAACCTGATATTTTAGCTGGCTACTATCTATTTCTAGAATGCCTTGGCATGAACGCATTTCATGTTCTTTTCCAGTTGGGAAGTTGAGCTGGCACCTACCAGCACGCTGGTTACGCCTTTCTGGTGGAGAATCCACGCCAGTGCCATCTCGGCGAGGGTTTCGCCACGTTCGCCGGCTTCTGCATTCCATTGCTTCAACTGCTCCATGAGTTCCGGAGTCAGGGCGCTGTGCTTCAGGAAGTGCTCCTTTGCCATGCGGCTATCGGCAGGGATTCCGTTGAGATAGCGGTCGGTGAGGAGACCTTGGGCGAGGGGAGAGAAGGAGATGAATCCTATGCCGTTTTCGTGGCAGTAGTCGAGGGTTCCGTTCTCCTGCGGTGCACGGTCGAGCATGTTGAGTCTGTCCTGGAAGATGAGCAGCGGACAGTCGCGCTCCTTCAGGTATTGATCTGCGAACTTTAATGCCTCCAGTGGCCATCGGCTGATGCCGAGATAGAGCGCCTTGCCCTGCTTCACGATATCTACCATTGCCTGAAGGGTTTCCTCGAGTGGGGTATTTGGGTCGTAGCGATGACTGTAGAAGAGATCCACATAGTCGAGATTCATGCGCTTGAGACTCTGGTCGAGGCTCGCCATCAGATACTTGCGAGAGCCCCAGTTGCCGTAAGGACCTTCCCACATATCGTATCCCGCCTTGGTAGAGATGAAGAGTTCGTCGCGATAAGGCAGGAAATCATCCTTCATCAGTCTGCCCATGGTTTCCTCGGCACTTCCGTATGGAGGACCATAGTTGTTGGCAAGGTCGAAGTGGGTGATTCCGTGGTCGAAGGCATAATGGGTGATGGCACGGTTTCTCTCGTAAGGATCCACTCCTCCGAAGTTGTGCCAGAATCCCAGACTAATCTTAGGCAGCAAGACTCCGCTCTTGCCGCATCTCTGATAGAGTGCCTCTGCATCGCCATAGCGGTTGGCATCGGCTGTGTAGATTCCTTTTAAGTCCATTTTTATTCCTATTTATTTATGTTTGAATATCTTATTCTGCAGCAAAGGTATTGCTTTTTTTAGAAATGGGTGGAAAGTTGCTCTTAAAAATCTGTAAAACTTCATAATGTAAACCGTCATTTATTAAATGACGGTTTACATTTGTGCAGCTTTTATATTTTTCCCCCAAATAACTTGCGGGTTTCAAATATAATATGTATCTTTGCATCCGGAGATTATGAAATCTTCGTTACGTAAAATTCATAATTCAGTAAATGCTTATGGTACAGACCAATCCGTTTCTCATAGAAGGGTATTTATCCCCAGATTTCTTCTGCGACAGGGTAGAAGAAACCGCCTTGCTTACACGGCATCTAACCAACCGATGCAATGTGGCATTGATAGCACCACGACGATTGGGAAAGTCGGGGTTGATTTATCATTGTTTCTATCAGAAGGAAATCCGGGAGCAGTATCATTGTATCTATATTGATATTTACGATACCAAAAATCTCGGGGAGTTTGTTTATGCTTTGGGCAAGGGGATTCTTGCTGCCTTGAAACCCAAGGGCAGAAAGGTGTGGGAGTTCTTTCTGAATATGCTTCAGTCGTTGAAATCTACCATTTCTTTCGATATCAATGGAAATCCGGAATGGAGCGTGGGCATCGGAGATATTCAGTCGCCTGATATTACGCTGGATGAGATCTTTGCCTATCTTTCCCAGGCAGATAAGCCTTGCCTGATAGCCATTGATGAATTCCAGACCATTGCCGGTTATCCTGAGAAAACGGTGGAGGCTACGTTGCGCAAGCGCATCCAGAACTGTCATAACGCTAACTTCATCTTCTCTGGTTCCAAGCGCCACATGATGGCACTGATGTTTACTTCCAGGTCACGTCCTTTCTATCACAGTTCGAGCATCATGGGATTGGAGGCTATCAACGAACAGACCTATCTGGAGTTTGCCAACCATCATCTGTCTAAGATCAACAAGGAGATTTCTGCGGAAGCGTTCTCCTATCTTTATCATCGTTTTGATGGTATTACCTGGTATATTCAGTATGTGCTCAACATGCTCTATACTTCGATTTCAGATTCCAGGGTTCTGGGAAAAGAGGATGTGGAATATTGCATAGAGAGCATTCTTTCGCAGCATCGTTTTGCCTATCAGGCTCTGCTGTTCCAGCTTACCAGCAAGCAGAAGCAGCTGCTCATAGCCATTGCCAGGGAGGGAAGTCCTTCCTCGCTGATGTCGCAGGAGTTTCTGCATAAGTATCGTCTGGGTGCCAGTACCGTGCAGGGAGCCGTGAAGATCTTGCTCGAAAGAGATTTTATCACGCAGGATGAGGGAGTATATCAGCTCTGCGATAAGTTTCTGAAATTAAGTTTAAAGGAAGAGATATAGGGCATTTATAACAGATAAGCCACAGATAAGCTGCTGTCTGATTATTTCGGCAGCGAGATGGTGAACTCCGACCACTTGTCTTTCTCGCTCTTTACACTTATCTTGCCGCTATGGGCGTTGATTACCTGCAGCACGTAGTTCAGACCGATGCCGAAGCCGCCACGGGTCTTGCGGGCATCCTTTTCGTGCTCAGCGGCGCGCTCAAAGCGGTTAAAGATGGTCTTCAGTTCGCTCTTGGCTATGCCGATACCCTCATCAAAAACCTTGATATAAACGTTTCTGTCATCCTCCAGGGTGGAAATCTCAATGTTGATTTCCTCCTTCGAGTATTTGGTGGCGTTATCCACCAGATTGCTGATTGCCTCCTTCAGATATTCCTCGTCGGCTAGGGCAGAGGTGGCTCCAAACCGGGTGATGATATGGATCGGTTTCGCTGATTTCGCCTTGTATTTATCCACCACATCCTCTATCATCGTTTCCAAATTTACTTCCGCCTTCTGAATATGCAGCTTGCCGTGCTCCAGTTTTGAGATGGTGAGCAGGCGGTTGATGAGGGCAAGCAGATGCTGCGCCTCGTCTTCTACGATGCAGAAATATTTCTCCTTCATTTCCGGCTTCTTTTCCAGTACACCGCTGTGCAGATACTTGGTTCCCATGATGATGGAGGTGAGCGGCGACTTCATGTCGTGAACCATCGCATAGGAGAAGTCCTCGCGCAGCAGTCGCACCCTTTCCTGCTCATCGATGTAGTTGATTTGGTCGATGAGGCTCAGGATGATGACCACCGTGGTAAGGAGCGAGGTGAGAAGGGTGAATTTGCTTTCGTAGAAGGCTGCGAGCAGAGCCTGTGCCCTGACATCCGGTGCCAGGTTCCAGGGCGTCTCATATCCCATCTGATGAACGGTCATCTGCAGCGAGTTCCACATCCAGAACAGCTGCATGCAGAGCACGGCTATCAGTGCCGTGGTGCTGAGTGCCTTGGCTCTATTCGTCTTCATCTTTCACAAGCATTTCCGGCAGTTTCCTGCTCAGGGCAGCGAATCCACCTATAGTTAAGGCTGTGCCGGCTATCAGGAGCAATATGCCGAGCACTTTCGATTCAAAATGGAAGGGAACCAGACTGGATATGAAATAGAGCACGATGAGAATGATGGTGCTGCGCGTCTTGCTGTATATCCAGCTGCAATAGCAGAGGGAGATAAAACCGAGCACGGTCAGATCTACATTGATATCACCACTGGTTGTTACCGACATCATGCATGCAGGCAGCATCATGATCGAGAGGGTAAGCAGCTGCACCCATCTCTTCTTGCCGCAGCGGATCAGTTCTTCCTGGATGGCGCCGAAGAAGATATAGACAGATATAAACGATCCGATGATATTGTAAGGCAGGAAGCCGAGATAGCTCATCTCCATCATCTGCTTGGGCAGGAAGTCGAGATGGAAGAGGTTCATGATGGAATAGAAGACCATGGTGAAGCCCAGAATCGGAATGGTGCAAATGGTCATCGCCTTCCATTTGGCGGCAGGAATCACCTTTCCAAGCGAGAACCTGGAGAATTTGTAATGTCCGAAGGTGAACCATACGATGAGTATGCCCAGAAATCCGATGACAAACATAAACGGATAGATGGATTCCTCCAGGGCTCCTATCTGCTGGCTGTGGGAGCCCGAAGGGATGTTCAGTGCCATGTAGAGTCCCACCAGGAATCCTCCCAGGAAGATGGTGCTGAGATATTCAGCCAGGAACAGTATGTAGTATAATATCGCTTTCAGCATAATGATGTCTTTTCTGTCTTTTTTTCTTTATTCTAATTTGATTCTCGTATAATGTTATGCGGGGGTGGGGGATGCTCATTCTGCGATGAGCTTGAATCCCACTCCTCTGATGGTTTTCAGTTCTACGGCTGGTTCGTCTTCCAGTGCCGTGCGGATTTTCTTGATGAATACATCCAGGCTTCTGGAAGCGAAGTAATCCTTGTCTTCCACGCCCCAGAAGCGGCTCAGTACGGCTTCCCGGCGCACCACCTCGTTCTTGTTTACCGCCAGCAGTTCGAGGATTTTTGCCTCCCGGGCGGTAAGCATCTTCTCGTTGCCTTCCTGCGTATCTTTCAGGGTGGCGTGGTTGGCATCCAGTGTATATCTTCCCAGCTTGATCTGGCTGCTGGCGTTCTCGCTGCGTTTTCCGGCTTTCAGCTGGATAAGGCTGTGGATGTGTGCATCCAGCTCTTCAGGAATAAAAGGCTTCTTGATATAGTTGTTGGCTCCGGCGGCATAACCTGCCTTCAGATCCTTGGGCGAAGTGAGACCGGTAGTAAAGAGGATGATGGTTTCTCCATCCACTTCTCTGATATTCTTCACCATTTCGATGCCGTCCATGATGGGCATGTCGATATCCGATACGATGACATCGGGCTGAAAGTCTCTCCACGCCTTCAGTCCTTCCTTGCCGTTAACGGCGGTTTTCACCTCATATCCTCCGATGATATCCTCGAAGCAGCTTTTCTCCATATAGGCGAGGTTTTCGTCATCCTCAACCAGGAGTAACTTAGTATCAGCCATAATCTTATCCGTTTTTGATGATTACGGGAGCCAAATCAGCCATTGTCTCCTTTTCCGCTGCAAAGATACATCTTTTTTGTGAAAAAGCCATATTAAAAGTGGGAGATTAACTTAAAGATAACGTTGGCGCCTTATCTCAGAATGGCAGTGCAAAGATACGGCTTTTTGGGGGAACCACCAAATTTTGGGTGGCGATAAGGGGCGATTTTCAGCAGCTTTCAATTTGTAACTGCGTTAATAATCCTAACTCGCTCTAAATTGGACTTTGATTGAAAATCAAGAAGTTGGTCGTTTGCCTATATTATATAGGTAACAATATGGAAACGAGCGGACTTCTGCTCGTT
>OOAA01001501.1_pt1 | contig 11399 bp, 10 predicted proteins | sample 1671671 | NCBI WGS metagenome assembly OOAA01 (sample SAMN06348180, study PRJEB24527) | human gut metagenome | biome: human gut; feature: ankylosing spondylitis patient; material: feces | host: Homo sapiens | place: China | collected 2015-10 | reverse complement strand
AGCCGGGCTGGTTGGCGAATGTCAACCCGTTTGTGGTGGTAGTTTGCGTGAACTTTGTGACACAGTTGATGGCGAAGCGCAAGGCACTGACTTCGATTGCTGTCGGAATGTTCTTGATTCCGCTGTCGGCTCTGGTTATGGCGAGCGGCAACCTGTTTGACGGCGAATTGTTTGGTGCCCATCCGATTACGGTGATGATGATTTGTGGTATTGCTTTGCAGGCATTGGCTGAGTGCTTCATTTCGCCGCGCTATCTGGAATATTTTTCCCTTCAGGCACCCAAAGGCGAAGAGGGGCTGTATCTCGGTTTCAGCCACCTGCATTCGTTCCTGTCGTCGATTCTCGGATTCGGGCTTTCGGGTATCCTGCTGTCGCACTATTGTCCCGACCCGTCGCTGTTTGCGACCACAGCCGAGTGGGAAACGGCCAGCGCGAACGCCCATTATATTTGGTATTGGTTTGCCGCTATTGGCGTAGTTTCGGCGTTGGCACTGATTGTATATGCAAAACTTACAAAAACAAAAAACGGATAGAACGGAATGATTTTTAACGCAGAAAATATATTGTTGATTGGTTCGGTGCTGATTTTTGTCAGCATTCTGGTGAGCAAGGCAAGCTACCGCTTCGGTGTGCCTACGTTGCTGCTGTTCCTGTTGGTGGGCATGCTGTTTGGCAGCGACGGACTCGGATTGCAGTTTGAAAATGCCGGGCAGGCGCAGTTTATCGGCATGATGGCATTGAGCATCATCCTGTTTTCCGGCGGTATGGACACGAAAGTACAGGAAATACGTCCCGTCATGGCGCAGGGTGTGCTGCTTTCGACGGTCGGTGTGTTGGTGACCACCGGGCTGACTGGACTGTTCATTTTCTATATTTCCTGGTGGAGCGGACTGGATATCTACATGTCGCTCACGGTGTCGATGCTGTTGGCGGCCACCATGTCGTCGACCGATTCGGCTTCGGTGTTCAACATTCTGCGTTCGCAGCGCATGAATCTGAAGCACAATCTTCGGCCGATGTTGGAATTGGAAAGCGGAAGTAACGACCCGATGGCGTATATGTTGACCATCGTGCTGATTCAGCTCGCCGGAAGTGCGGAAGCGAGCGTAGGCGTGATTTTGAAGGATTTTGCCGTACAGTTTGTGTTTGGCGGACTGATTGGCTACGGCATGGGAAAACTGGCCGTGTGGATTCTGAACCGCATTGACTTGAAGAACGCTTCGCTGTATCCCATTCTGCTGCTGACGCTCGTGTTTTTCACCTTCACGGTGACTGACCTGGTGCGTGGCAACGGCTATCTGGCGGTGTATCTTGCCGGAATTGTTGTGGGAAATGTCCGTGTGGTGAACCGTCGGGACATACTCCGTTTCTTCGACGGTCTGACATGGCTTTTCCAGATTGTCATGTTCCTTACCCTCGGCCTGTTGGTCAATCCTCACGAAATGCTGGATGTGGCACCTGTGGCGTTGCTTATCGGGCTGTTTATGATCGTTGTGGCACGTCCTGCGAGCGTGTTCCTTTGTCTGTTGCCGTTCAAAAATCTGAGTGGACGTGCGCGGCTGTTTGTGTCGTGGGTAGGTTTGCGCGGGGCTGTGCCCATCATTTTCGCCACTTATCCCGTTGTTGAGAACGTGGAAGGCGCACAGCAGATATTCAATATCGTGTTTTTCATCACCCTGCTTTCACTTGGATTGCAGGCCACCACTATTCCCTGGCTGGCAAAGCGTCTGCACCTCGATTTGCCGGAAGAAAGGCAGGGCAATGACTTCGGCGTGGAACTTCCCGACGAAATTGATTCTTCGCTCCATGATGTAGAGGTGACCGCAGCCATGCTTGAGCATGGCGACCGACTTGCCGACATGAAGTTGCCGGCAGGCACACTGGTAATGATTGTAAAGCGCGATGACGAGTTTATCGTGCCCAACGGCAGCCTCCGTCTGCATCCCGGCGACAAGTTGTTGGTGATTTCCGACAACCAGCCGAAGAAAGTCAGCATTGGTTAAAATTTGATTTCGTAGTCGTCCGCGTCGTTAAGTACGGGGAATTTGCTGCGGAACGACTGGAGTTTTTCCATGTCGAGGTCAGCAGTAATGTAGGTTTCACCTTCGGTATCGGATTCGGCGATGACACGTCCGTAGGAGTCGACAATCACGCTGTTGCCGCTGTATTCGCAGAGCGGGTCAGAGCCCACGCGGTTGGCTCCCACTACATAGCATTGGTTTTCCAGCGATCGGGCTTTCAACAGCAAGTCCCACACCTGTATACGGCTGACAGGCCAGCTTGCCACATAGATGGCTGCATCGTAGTCGCCACGGTTGCGCGACCATACGGGGAAACGCAGGTCGTAGCACACTTGAAGCAGAAACCGCACACCACGAAATTCCACTATCTTCCGTTCCTTTCCGCCGGCATAACGTTCGTGTTCGCCACTGTAGGTGAACAGGTGGCGTTTGTCGTAGTGTTCCACCTTCCCGTCGGGCATGACGAAATACAGTCGGTTGTAGTATTTGCCGTCTTCTTCCGTGGCGACGCTACCGCACACGGCAGCATCCAGCCGTTGTGCCCATTCCTTCATCGTTGTTACGATGGAGCCGTCGGGCTTTTGGGCGATTTTTTCCGGCTTCATGCAGAATCCGGTAGCAAACATTTCTGTGAGGACATATACATCCGACTTCGGAGCGTCGGAAAGGAGTTGGCCGATGTGGGCAAGATTGGCTGCCACATCGTTCCATTGGATATCGTGTTGAATGACGGTGATTTTCATAAATGCTGGTTTTGGTGTCCCAAACTTACAGAAAATTTTCCGAATATTCAATACAACGGGAGAAATGGCGGAATTGAATGAATTTTTGATTCTTTCCAGTAGATTGTGTAACTTTGAGAAAGTTGAAATGCAGTTTGTTTTGCTTATGAAAAAACTATTGTACTTAATCTGTACCTTTGCGGCTCTGTTTGCTTTGAAAAGTCACGCCGCTGTACCCGAAGGGGCGATTCCGTTTATTTTTGACAGTCATTTGTATCTTCAGGCAACGTTGAATGATACGGTTCCCGTCACGGTTATCTACGATACAGGAGCCGACTTTCTGTATCTTGATGAAGATTACCTCAAACTGAACAATCTTCAGAATGCTTTCGGAAGAAAGGGTGTTGCGAAAATGGGCGGAGCGGGCAATAGCGAGCCGCAGCGTGTTGAGATTTTTGTCGATTCTGTAGAAATCCGTTGTGGGGAGTTGGATTATTGGAATAAGATTACTCCCATTATCCGCTTGCGGGATATTTTGGGCAGATATATCGACGGCTTGTTGGGCAATACCCATCTTTTGAGTTCTCCTTTGGAGATTAGCTTCAGTGAGGGATATTTGAAACAGTGGGAAGCGCCTTTCCCCGTCGACTCGTTGGAAAACTATCACAAACTGGAGGCCCGGTTTGAGGATAACCGCATAGACGTGAAAGCCTCGCTGCAAATCGACTCCGCAAATGCTGTAGAGGGTTGGTTCCGGTTGGATTTGGGAAGCGGCTCTACTGTTTCGCTTACGAATGAAGCGACTTCGTCTCTTCATCTTGACGATATGCCGAAGGCTTATTTCCGGACTCAGGCCGGAGGTGTGGGCGGTGGCTCGGAAGATGTGGAGATAAGGGCTGCAAGGTTTTGCATGGTAGATACATTTGAGAATGTCGTCATTGACTGTTCTCTTAACGAAAAAGGGGCATTATCGTCGGGCAGACCTTACTTGGGAATAATTGGCAACGATATTTGGTCGCTCTATGATATGGTGTTGGATCCAGTCAGTTCTTCTGTATGGGTAAAAAGAAACGGAAAGAAAGGCACATACTCCCAGTCGTCGACAACGCATATGGCTGTGTTCGACCGTACTGATATATGCGACGGTTGGATTGTCAACGGTTTGTATAAAGGAGGCATTGCCGAGCAGGCCGGCATTGAAATCGGTGATGTGATTATTGCTATCAACGACCGTCCAGTGAAGGAAATCTCATGGGAGGAACAACGCAAAGGCTTGAATTTGAAGGGCGAAACCAAATACACCGTACGGAAAGCTAACGGTGAAGTTGTTACCTACACGTTGTTCGTACAGAAACAGATTATTTAATTGCTTGGTATGAAATGTATTATATGGATGGCGGCTATGTCGGTGTTTTTATTGTCGGGATGTCGGCAGGGAAAGACGGAAACGGGTGTGGCAGCTGTCGATTCGGTAGTGGTTACAGATACGGTGGTCGCCCCTGTCAAGCCCGCTAAAAGCCGGACGGCATTGTATCTCGACTCGTTGGGCTATCTCAATGTGGCGGAGCAGGATTCGACAATTGCCGTTGACCTGATGTACGCCCGTGCCGACAATTTCACGGGGCAGGTACTTTATGGTGACTTGCGGGAGGCGTACCTTCATCCCGATGCTATGGCGTGTCTGCTTGAAGCGCAGCGTTTGCTTCGCGACGAATATCCCGGCTACCGGCTGATTGTCTACGATGCCGCTCGGCCGATGTCGGTGCAGAAAATCATGTGGGACAAGGTGAAAGGCACGTCGAAAAACATTTATGTTTCCAATCCTGCTCATGGCGGCGGACTGCATAATTACGGGCTGGCGGTGGATGTCAGTATTCTTGATGCCGACGGTGTACCCTTGTCGATGGGTGTGCCGGTCGACCATATGGGAAAAGAGTCGCATATTTCCTATGAAGACGAAATGGTGCGTACAGGAAGGAGCGCGAAAACCGCCGGTTGCTACGCCGCATTATGCGCGAAGCCGGTTTCCGTCCGCTTCCTACCGAATGGTGGCATTTCAACTATTGCAGCCGCGCTGAAGCCCGTTCCCGCTACAAATGCATTGACTGACTTCCGGCGGAAAACAATGATGTTGTTAAGGAGGTCTGTGGGAATTTTCCTAAATTTGCATAGGGCTTTGCCGGGCAGTTGCCGGCAGGTGTAGAATGAAATAAAGTAGCTTTTAATGATGAAAATATCCGGAATTTTAAATGTGCTGTTGGCAGTGGCGGTGGGAGTGCTGGCTGTCAACCTGTATAATCGGGAGTCTGCCGAAAGTGAGGGCGGACAGACCGCTATCGAAAATATTATGACCCGCACAAGCATTCGCAGCTATACCGACAAGGCAGTGGATGCCGCTACAGTGGAAACCCTTTTGCGTGCCGGAATGGCGGCACCGACGGCAAAAAATCAGCAGCCGTGGGATTTTATGGTGGTGCGCGACCGTGCATTACTCCAGTCGCTTGCCGACAGTCTGCCTTACGCGAAGATGACGGCCGGAGCGCCGTTGGCGATTGTCGTGTGCGGTAATTTGCAGAAATCGTTGCCCGGAGTGTCGGCGAGTTCGTGGATAATGGACACGTCGGCGGCTACCGAAAACATATTGTTGGCGGCCCACAGTCTCGGGTTGGGTGCCGTGTGGACGGGCGTTCATCCCTATCCCGAACGTATCAAGGCGGTGCGTACGGTGTTGGGTATTCCGTCGCATATCGTGCCGCTTTGTGTAATTCCCGTAGGCTATCCGGCGGAAACTCCTGCGCCGAAGGACAAGTGGAAGCCAGAGAATGTGCATTACAACAGTTGGGGAGTACATACGGAACAATAAAAAATCAGAAACGTTATGGTGACAATATATTTGGTCCGTCACGGACAGACGGAAGAAAATCTTGCCGGCGTATTGCAGGGACATTTGCCGGGTCGGTTGACTGAAAAAGGCAAGGAACAGGCACGCGGGCTGATACCGCAGCTTGCTGCCCTGCCGTTGGATGCTGTGCTGTGCAGCGACCTTCAGCGTTGTCTTGACACGCTGCGGATAGCGTTGGACGGGCGCGAACTTCCGACGGAAGCCACGCCGCTGCTGCGCGAAATAGATTGGGGAAGCCTGACCGGGAAGCCGATTAAGGATATTGATTTCTCACAACTTCCTGTCGATGTGGAAACGAAGGAACACCTTTATGCCCGTGGCGGACAAGTGCTCGACCTTTTGCGGAAACATTACGAGGGTAAAACCGTGCTCGTGCTTGCCCACGGCATGATTAACCGCTCGATTCAAGCCAATATCGAGGGCATAAGCCGCGACCAAATCCGTTCCGTCCCGAAAATGGAAAACGCCGAAATCCGCAAGTTTGTGATTGAATAGAACAATATAAGGTTTGTAGTTTTAGGATTGAGGTAGTGATTCTCTAACTCGTTTAACTTTTGTTGAGAGGGGTTTTGTTTATGTCGGGCGAATTTTCAGTAATTTTGCCTTGGATTTTCGTGCGCGTTCGGCTGCGGGCGTGTGCGGAATAAGATAAAAGACATAGACGTATGGCTGACAATTATTTAGAAAGAAAATACGAAGAATATCAGGCGCAGAAAGCTGCGGGAAAGAAATCATCGGGCAGGTCGACATTGGCAGGTGCCAAGCCCGGCTATTTGCAGGTGAGGTTTCCGCGGCGGCGTGTGTTTGTCACCGGAGGTGCGGCAGGCATCGGACGGGCTATCGTTGAGGCGTTCCGTCAGGCCGGCTGTCAGGTGGCATTCTGCGATGTTGACGAGAAACTCGGACAGCGCACCGCCGAAGCTACCGGTGCACAGTTTTTCCCGGTAGATGTGCGCAGTGCGGAGGCCCTCGAGGCATGTATGGACAGAATTTTGAAAGCCTGGGGTGACATTGATGTGATAGTCAATAATGTAGGTGTAGGCGGCTTCAAGCCGCTGACGGAAATGACCGTTGAGGATTTCGACAGTGTGCTTGCCACGAACCTGCGCCCTGTGTTTGTCACTTCCCGCCGGTTGGCGCTCCACCGCCAGTCCCTGCCCGTGGCAAATACCTATGGCCGCATCATCAATCTCTGCTCCACGCGCTATCTGATGAGCGAGCCCGGCACGGAAGCCTATGCGGCTTCGAAAGGTGGCATCTATTCGCTTACCCATGCGCTTGCGCTTTCGTTGGCCGATTTGCATATCACGGTCAACTGCATTTCTCCCGGCTGGATTGAAAACTATGCCTACGACAGTCTTCGTGAAGAAGACCACCGTCAGCATCCGTCGCAGCGTGTCGGCAAACCTGAGGACATTGCCCGCATGTGCGTTTTCCTCTGTCAGGAAGAAAACGACTTCATCAACGGTGAGAGCATTACCATTGACGGCGGCATGACGAAGAAAATGATTTATATCGAATAAGGATACGAATGGCAAACAGTTATGAAGAACGGCTGGGCACCGACCGAATGCTGCCGTTGATTTTCCGTATGGCGCTGCCGGCTGTCGCCGCTCAGATAGTCAATCTGCTCTACAATATTGTGGACCGCATCTATATCGGTCATATTCCCGGTTACGGAACGGATGCCCTTGCCGGCATTGGCGTGACAGGGTCGATTATCATGCTCATTACGGCCTGTTCGGCGTTTGTCGGCGGTGGCGGTGCTCCGCTGGCGGCTATTGCGTTGGGGCGCGGCGACCGCGGTCGGGCAGAAAAATTGTTGGGCAACGGTTTTACGCTGCTCTTGTTTTTCTCCGTGATGTTTTCCGTAGGTGTCTATCTGTTTATGGAGCCGCTGCTCTTTCTGATTGGTGCTTCGGAGCGTACCATCGGCTACGCTGTCGACTATCTTTCCATCTATCTTTTGGGCACGGTGTTCGTGCAGCTTGCCGTAGGACTTAACCCGTTTATCAACACCCAGGGACGGCCGCGCATCGCCATGGCATCCGTCGTGATTGGGGCGGTGCTCAACATTGTGCTCGACCCTCTGTTTATTTTCACATTCGATATGGGGGTGAAAGGGGCAGCCGTGGCAACGGTTATTTCGCAGGCTGTCTGTGCCGTGTGGGTGATGGGGTTTCTCATGTCGGAGAAGGCCACTTTACGCTTGCATTGGAAAAATATTCGTCCGGACAGCCGCGTGATGCTCGCCATTCTCGGACTGGGAATCTCTCCCTTTATCATGTCGAGTACGGAAAGCCTTGTCGGGTTTGTGCTCAACAGTTCGCTGGTGCGTTTCGGCGACCTCTATGTCAGTGCGCTTGCCATCATGCAGAGCGCCATGCTCTTTGTCAGCGTGCCGCTTGTCGGATTCTCGCAGGGATTTGTCCCGGTGGTGGGCTACAACTACGGCCACGGCGACAACGGCCGCGTGAAGGAGTGTTTCCGCATTGTGGTGAAGGTGATGTTCTTTTTCAATCTGTCGCTGGTGCTGTTCATGATATTGTTCCCCGAACTGGTGGCGGGCGTGTTTACCGACGATGCCCGGCTGATTGCCGCCGTGGGCGAATATATGCCGCTTTTCCTTGCCGGAATGACGATTTTCGGCCTGCAACGTGCCTGTCAGAACATGTTCGTTGCGCTTGGTCAGGCAAAAGTGTCGGTGTTCATCGCATTGTTGCGCAAGGTCATTTTGCTGATACCGCTTGTGCTCCTGCTTTCGCGCCTTGTTGGACTTGAAGGCGTGTTTGCCGCTGAGGCCATTTCGGATGCTCTTGCCGCCGTTCTCTGTACGGCTATCTTTGCCTATCAGTTTCCGCGCATTTTGCGGCGCAATGTCCACGCTACCCGTTGAGGTCGAAATCAAACGAGAGCTGCACGGCGAGCGGTTCGCCGTCGGATGATTTTTTCCCTGCATACGGATTTGACACCGACAGTCCGAGCAGCCGGATAGGGCGTTCGGCATAGTCGATGCCTTCCAGCATTTCCTTTGCCAGCGGCAGGATGCTTTTCTTGGTGGTGAGCGTTTCGCTGACCGTGCGGCTGCGCGTGATTTGCGTAAAGTCGTGAAACTTCACTTTCAGTGTCAGCGTGTTGCCCTTGAAGCCGCTGCGTTGTAGCCGTCCGACAAGTTCCAGTACCACCTGATAGAGGCTTACCGCCACTAGTGAACGCTGCGAAAGGTCCTTTTCCAGCGTGTGTTCGCAGCCCACTGATTTACGGATGCGTTCCGGCTCTACCGGTCGCAGGTCGATGCCACGGGAAAAGTCGTAATATACAGCCCCCATTTTTCCGAAATGCGCTGTCAGTTGTTCCAATGTCAGTTCCCGCAGTTGCAGGCCGTTGGTGATGCCCATGCTCCGCATTTTTCTGGCCGTCACCGGTCCTACGCCCCAAAATGCCTCGATGGGAAGAGTGGCGATGAAGTCGAGTGCCTGCGAGGGGTGGATGGTGCAAAGTCCGTCGGGTTTGCGGTAGTCGGACGCCACTTTTGCCAGAAACTTGTTGTAGGAAACTCCCGCCGAGGCCACCAGCCCCAGTTCTTCACGTATGCGCCGCTTGATTTCCTTGGCGATGTCGACCGCCATTTCCATATGCCGCTTGTTTTCCGTCACGTCGAGAAACGCCTCGTCGAGCGATAGCGGCTCGATGATGTCCGTATAATCGTGGAAAATGTTGTGAATCTGGCACGACACTTCCTTATAGACGGCCATGCGCCCTTCAACGAAAATCAAGTCCGGACACAGCCGCTTTGCCTTGGTCGAAGCCATGGCCGATCGCACTCCGTAGCGGCGTGCCTCGTAGCTTGCCGCCGCCACAACGCCCCGTTCCTCCGCATGGCCTACGGCAATGGGCTTGCCGCGCAGCTCCGGATTGTCGCGCTGTTCCACCGACGCAAAAAAGGCGTCCATGTCGATATGTATGATTTTCCGTTGGTCCATAGATATAGACAAATATAGATAAAATGCCGTTTACGATGCAATATAAACAAAAAATGTGGAAACACTGCTCACTTTATTTTAATTTTGAAAACGGAAACACAATTGAAAAACATCCTAATCAATAAATGAAAAACGGATAATGGCAGAAAAATTCTACTATTTCACTCACGGACTATGCTGCATGTTCTTTCTGATTTTCGGCATCCGAATGCTGCTGAAGAAGGACAAGGAACGCACACAGAAAGTGCTGACCGGCACATTGCTGTTCTGGCTCTTTTTGCAGTTGAAGGATCTTGTGCTCTACAGTCCGGCAGTAGAGCGCGACGGATTTGTCTATAATCTGGTCGTGCTTGTCGACATGTGGGCGGTGCAGGTGTGCTCGTTCTATCTGTTCGAACTGTTGTCCGCCGGATGGCTGACATGGCGGCGCATCGCTGCGCTCTGGTCTGCCAATCTCGCCATAACGCTCGCCTATGTGTTCAGCGGCAATGCCGTGTGGGTGGATGTCATGCTTATCTATTCCATTGTCTATTCCGTAGTTTTTGTAGTAATCACATATTTTGCCGCGCGCCGCTATAACAGTTTTCTGCGTGCCAACTATTCCGATACGACACGCAAAAACATCAAGTGGCTGAAATATACGACGGTTATATTCTTCATCTGCCTTGTGGTGTGGTCGGTGACTGTGGTCTACGATTCTTTCCTGTCCGATGTCATTTATCTGCTGTCGTCGCTTGTCTTTTGGACCTTTATCTTCTATTTCGGCGAAATGCAGGAATCTGTGCCGCTCTATGGCAATATCAATCTGAAGCATCTGTTCCGGCGTAATCTTATCGATGCAGCAGAAGATGCAGCCGATGAGCCTGCCGGTGAAGAAAGTGAGGGGAATGGTGATGCGGTAGGCGTGCAGAGCAATTTGCCCGTTTTGCTGCAAAAGGCGATGGAGACCGATGAGGTGTTCCTTAATTCGCGGCTGACGCTGACCGACCTTTCGGCATTGCTCGGCACAAACCGTACCTATCTTTCCGTCTACTTAAATAATGAACTGCAAACGACTTTCTACGACTATGTCAATTCCTACCGCATACGTAAAGTGGTGACACGGTTGGAGTCGTCTGACGAAAAGACGACAATGGCCGAAATCGCGGAGTCGTGCGGTTTCAATTCACTGTCCACTTTCCGCCGCTGCTTTGTCAGAGAGTTCGGGATGACCTTTGCCGAGTATCGTCGTCAGCATTCGAACGGGATGTGAAAAAACGGGGAATTTCAGCGTAAATCACTCATAATTGTAGCGTTGGAAGGTAGTTTTTGACGGATTGATAGGGTTTTAATCCTATTTAACCATATATTTGCAATAATGAAACACACAAGAGACATACATAGAACCATTTGTTTTAAACTCGTTTTTCTGTTGCTGTTGCCGGTATTTCTTGCCTGCTCCGGCTCGACCGAAACCTATTGCTATCAGGTGCCGGAAGAAAAACTGAAAGAGGGTGACATCGTGTTCCGTTGCGGTCCGGGAGTAGTGAGCCACACGGTGTTGTTTCTTGACAAAGGAGGCATTTATTCCCACATTGGACTGGTGGTGCGCGACAAGAGCGGCTGGTATGTCATTCATGCCGTGCCCGGAGAACCCGACTATCAGGGCGACCCCGACCGCGTGAAAATGGAATCGATACGCGATTTCTTTTCTCCCGAAAGGGCTTCGGCGGGTGCTGTTGTCAGGCTGAAATGCGATTCTGTCGACTTGCGGCCTACGTTGCAATCGGCT
>OOAA01001484.1_pt1 | contig 11525 bp, 8 predicted proteins | sample 1671671 | NCBI WGS metagenome assembly OOAA01 (sample SAMN06348180, study PRJEB24527) | human gut metagenome | biome: human gut; feature: ankylosing spondylitis patient; material: feces | host: Homo sapiens | place: China | collected 2015-10 | reverse complement strand
ACTTCTCACCCTCGCAGTGTCCATTTTATTGACACCTCTTTATGCTCAAGAAAAGATGACTCTGGAAGCATGTATGAAATATGCTATCAAACACTCGACAAGTGTGCAACAACAAGAGATTGCTCTTGAAGATGCACGGCAAAATTATATCGGTGCAGTAGCTTCAGCCATGCCCTCGATCAATGCATCCACTGGAGGCACCATGAATTACGGCCGTTCGATTGACCCGGAAACGAATACCTACAACAATCTGAAAACTTTCAACAATGGCTATTCGCTCAGCGTTTCGTGGAATATTTTTGCCGGTGGGCAGATTGTCAACCAGTTCCGTAAGGCAAAAGCACAGAAAAGTCAGGCGCAGAATGCCTGGCAGGACAGTCGCGACGATATTGCCATAAAGGTGATGGATGCTTATGTGAACTTGCAATACTACGACCGTCTGTGTGCCATAATGGAGGCGAAGCGCGACGACAGCTTTGCCACTCTCGAGAAAACAAGAAAAATGAAGGAGCTGGGCATGAACAGTGCCGTTGAACTGAGTCAGGCGCAGGCGCAGTTTGCCGGCGACGATTATGCGTCGGTCAATGCGCAGGGACTTCGCGAAACGGCCCTGCTTACCTTGAAGCAAACGATGAATTACCCGGTTGCCGACACGCTTGTGCTGGCAGAAGTTTGTGATGGAACCTCGTTGGCCGCCGACAGTTGTACGGCCGACGAGGTGTTTGTCTTTGCCCGCCATAACAATCCGAAAATCCTTCAGGCTGCCTATGAGCGTGATATGGCCGCGTACGATGTCCGTTCGGCGCGGGGTGCATTTGTGCCGTCGCTTCGGCTGAGTGCCGGTATTTCCGATTATTATTACCGTCATTTCGGCTCTACAAACCTGCCTTACTCGGAACAGATGGATTTGAATTTCGGGCAATATGTCGGTGTCACGCTGAGCATACCTCTGTTTAGCGGACTGAGTCAGATTACGACGCTGAAAAAGGCAAAAAACCGCAGACTTGACACGCAACTGGCCTACGACGACCGGCTGCAGGAACTTCGCATCAGCATCGAGCAGGCGGTGATTGACTGCCGCAACCTTTCGAAAGAGGCTGTGAAAATGGAAGAAAAAGCAGTCTCTGATTCCATTGCCTACACGTTTGCCAAGCGGAAATACGAAGAAGGGCTGATGAGTTTCCTCGATATGCAGCAGACGGCCAACACGTGGTACGAATCGCAGGCGGAATTGTTGAAAACCCGGCTGTTGCTGGGCGTAAAGCGCCGATTGCTTGACTATTACCGGACAAATACACTGATTGGAAAATAAAAAAATACGTTGAAACATGGATATACAGTTGAAAAAAAGAAAATACGGAACGCCGCGGCAATGGACGGTTGCAGGAATCGTATTGGCGGTCGTAGTGCTGGCTGGAATGTTTTTCTATGCCAACCGGGGCACGGTGGTGCGTATTGACACGCGGATGGTGGCCGTCGACAGTGTGCGCAAGGGCGAATTCAAGGACTACGTGCGTGTCGTCGGTCAGGTGCAGCCTATTTCTTCCCAGCAGTTGAGCCCGGAAGAAGGCGGTATCGTCGAAACGAAATTTGTGGAGGAAGGAGCGTCGGTTACGGCAGGACAGCCCATCCTGCGGCTGCGCAACTCCAACCTTGACCTCGAAATTCTGAATGCGGAAGCCAATCTTGCCGATTTTCTGCGCAATACGCAAGTGACCATGGAACAGGATCGGTTGAACAACCAGACGGAGAAAATACAGCTCGACATGGATGTGCGCCAGAAGAAACGTACCTACGAACAGTACAAGCGTCTGTATGCCGACGACCTCGTGTCGCGCGAAGATTATTTGAAGGCCGAGGAGGACTATGGTCTGGCGGTGGAAAAACGCCGTCTTGTTGCCGAGCGTCTGCGTCAGGATTCCATTTACAGAAGCATACAGATTTCCCAGCTGGAAGACGATTTGGAAAATATGCGCCGCAGTCTGGCCATGATACGCGACCGCCGCGCGAAACTGACGGTCTGCGCTCCTGTCGACGGCGAACTGGGACTGCTCGACGTGGAACTCGGCCAGAGCATTTCCGCCGGGCAGATGGTGGGGCGCATCAATGTGCTGTCGGGGCATAAGATAGAGGCAAAAATCGACGAGCATTATATCGACCGCGTGGTGCCGGGACTGAGCGGAAATTTCGAACGTCAGGATTCCACTTTCCGGCTTCTGGTGAAAAAGGTGTATCCCGATGTGCGCGAAAACAAGTTTCAGACGGATTTCGTGTTTACCGGCAAGCGTCCCGACAATATCCGTACAGGACAATCGTATTACATCAATCTTGAATTGGGTGCGCCGTCGGAAGGCATTCTGCTGCCTCGCGGAGCGTTTTTCTCCGAAACGGGAGGCACCTGGATCTTTGTATTGTCGGCCGACGGAAAAACGGCCCATAGGCGAGCCATACGTATCGGCCGCCAGAATCCCCGGTTCTATGAGGTACTCGACGGCCTGCAGCCCGGCGAACGTGTGGTGCTGTCGGGATATGAACAGTTTAAGAATTGCGACAAGCTGATTTTAGAATAATATAAAAACCAAGAAATCATGATAATCAAGACAACGAATTTGAGCAAATCGTTCCGGACGAGCGAGGTGGAGACGATTGCCGTGAACAACCTTAATTTTGAAGTGGAAAAGGGCGAGTTTGTCGCCATAATGGGCCCTTCTGGCTGTGGAAAGACAACATTGCTGAATCTGTTGGGACTGCTCGACACCCCGACTGGCGGCGTTTATGAACTGAACGGGCGCGACGTGTCGAAGCTGAACGAGCGCGACCGCACGTATCTTCGTCGGGGCAAGGTTGGTTTCATCTTCCAGAGTTTCAACCTGATAGACGAGCTGACGGTTTTTGAGAACATCGAACTGCCGCTGACCTATCTGAAAATAAAGAGCGGGGAGCGCCGCCGCATTGTGACGGATTTGATGCGGCGCATGGAAATCAGCCACCGTGCAAGCCATTTTCCTCATCAGTTGTCGGGTGGTCAGCAGCAGCGCGTGGCGATAGCACGTGCCGTGGTGAGTTCGCCGGAACTGATTCTTGCCGACGAGCCGACAGGTAACCTTGACTCGAAAAACGGTGTGGAGGTGATGAACATCCTGTCGGAACTGAACGCCGGCGGAACGACGGTGGTGATGGTGACCCACAACCGCCGTGATGCGGAGTATGCACACCGTATTGTGGAAATGTTCGACGGCGAGATACTCGGCAGCGAGCAGACGGCAAACAGAAAAACGAATATTTAAACTTGAGAGGCAATGAAAACACTGTATAGAAATCTGATGTTCGTGTTCCGGCGTTTCCGGATCTCGACGTTGCTGAACGTGATAGGGCTGTCGGTTGCCCTGGCGGTGTTTATGGTGATAATGCTGCAGGTGTATTACGACCGCACTTACAATAGCTGCATTCCCGATGCCGATAATATTTATCTGTTGAACTATAGCATCGATGGTGAATTTGGAGCTGTTTGGAGGGGGGTAGATTATGCGAAAATCAGTCAGCTTCCGTATATAAAAGAATCTTCGTTTGTGCTTTTGTATCAGCGATATGAATTGTGCAACGTCGGGAAAGAGGTGATGTCTCTTAAAAAAAGTCTTGTGGATGAAAATTATTTACGGATGATGGGTTTTGAAATGCTTGTCGGTACCTATGAAAGTTTACAAGAAAAAGGTAGTGTATTCGTCTCGGAAAGCTTTGCTCGGAAATATTTCAACCGTGTAGATGTGGTAGGCGAAACCTTGACGAAAGACGGTTCAGTTACGATAAGCGGTGTCTATCGGGATTTTCCTGAAAATTGTCTTGTTGAAAACATTCTGTATGGCGATGTGGATGTGGACAGGTGGATAGATAATGATCGCGAAGGATCGTTCGGAATTTTTGTGAAGGTTGATGCTTCGCTGTCGGAGGAAAAATTGCAGGAAATGCTCAACAGTTTCAAAACGGAAGAGGAAAAATTGGATGAATCATCCGATACGCAATGGGCAACTTCCCTGAAAGACTTGCATTACGACCGTCCTTTCCTGATGGGAAATTTCCCGGGAGATGTCAGTTCTTCCACGGAGCTGTTTTTATTGTTCATCGCTTTTGGAGTCCTGATTATTGCCGGAATCAACTATACGAATTTTGCCCTGGCGATGCTTCCTAAACGTCTGCGTTCCGTCACCGTACATCGGATTTTTGGTGCTACGGTCGGCAATTTGAGATGGCTGTTGATAGGTGAGGCTGTCGTGATGTCGATATTGGCGTTTCTGATTGCTTCAGCCGGTGTGTATCTGTTGTCGGAAACAAGTCTGGCGCAATCGTTGACCTCGGGCATGGATATTCGGCATGGAATACCGGTGATGGTTGGAACTGCTGTCATTGCCCTGCTGTTGGGCTTGGTGGTCGGTTTCTATCCAGCCTATTGTATTACTTCGGGACAAGTGGAATCTGCCTTGAAACCCGGTGCTGGCAATACTCCTAAGGGAAAGGCTTTGCGGACTGTGCTGATAGGTGTGCAGATGTTTGCATCGTTTGTTCTGGTGATTGCCGCCTTGCTGATCAACAAACAGCGAGAATATTTGAACAGCAAGGACTATGGTTTTGCGAAAGATGAAGTTATTTCTATTGTCATGTATGCTGAATATGCCACCCATTATGATGAAATAAAGGACAGACTGATGAAATTGCCGGAAGTGAAGAATGTTTCGGGTGCGGAACAACTGTTGGGTGTGAACAGATCTGTAATGCATTGGTCGATGTATGTCAATGACAAGCAGATTTCTTACGATGTGATTCCTATTCGTGACGGATTCTTGCAGACTTTGGGTATTCCGTTGCTGGAAGGCAGGGATTTCCTTCCGAATGACACCTCCGTTGTAATTTTCAATGAAGCCGCCCGGCAGGCATATCCTGATTTGGTTGACATCGGGAAAGAATTGCCTTCGTTTTATAGCAATATGAGGGTAATAGGTATTTGTAAGGACTTCAATCATTTGTCGCTAAAAGAAAATTCTGCCGAACCGATGGCGTTGGTTTTGTTGAAGGCACGACCCGGAAAATCGGTTTGTTATGTTCGTGTGAAAAAGGGTGCGAATATGTTTGATACGATGCGGAAAGTGGAGAATATTGTTTCGGATTACAAAGTGGATGTTCCTCCTTCAATAAAGTTGTTTGATGATTATCTTGATGACGTGTACCGTCAGGAAACGAATTTCTCTCGTTTGATTACTTCATTCTCCTTGCTGGCGGTGCTGATAAGCATTATCGGAGTGTTTGGTCTGGTGATGTTTGACTGTGAATACCGCAAGCGTGAGATTGCCGTGCGGAAGGTGTTCGGTTCGACGACGAGCGATATTGTCAGAATGTTCAATGTAAAGTATGTGAAAATACTACTTGTGAGCTTTGTGCTGTCAGTGCCGGTATCGTATTGGATAGTAAGCCGTTGGCTGGAGAATTTCGCCTATAAGACAGAGATGAGCTGGTGGGTGTTTGCCCTGGCGTTTGTCCTCCTTTTGGTGGTGACGGTGGGTACGGTCACTTATCAATGCTGGCGTGCCGCTCATACGTCGCCGGTAGAAAATCTGAAATATGAATAAGTTGGCTTTTGAGCATAATACCAATTTCTTATAAGCGGAAAGGGCAGAAAATACGAATCCATTTCGTGTTTCGGCCCTTTTTCGCTTAAATTGGGATAATATAGGATGCGGCTTGGGATAAAAAATAATAGAAACAAGTTTCATTATATTTTGACAGAAGAACACAAGAACAGATTTTAAAATTGATAGGCGGGAAAAATTTTGCTCTTCTGTTCTTCTGTCTAATATTAACCTTTGCTTATATTTGTAGAATATAGGCTGCGGTTCGGGATAAAAAATATCTGAAACAAGTTTCGATATTTTATTCTCCTCTCACCTTTCACTATATTTGTAAAATATAGGTTGCGTAGCTATATTAGGATAGAAGAACGCAAGAACAGATTTTGAATTACTAAGCATGGAAAGTATGTTCTTCTGTCAAATATCAACTTGAACATTGAAAACGTTAATGACAGTGAGAAAAAAAGGCAAACTATTGGTGGTCGACGACAATCGGAATGTACTGGTTTCGGTGAAGATGCTGCTTTCTTCGGTTTTTGAAGAGGTGGAGACTCTGAATTCTCCGAAGCGGATGTTGCAGACGGTGGCCGACAGCGCGATTGATGTGGTGCTGCTGGACATGAACTTTGTGTCGGGTGTCAACAACGGCAACGAGGGACTGTTTTGGCTTCGGGAGCTTTTGCGTCGGTTTCCGCAGGTGCCGGTGGTGCTGTTTACTGCCTATGCCGACATTCAGCTGGCTGTGCAGGCCATGAAGGACGGCGCGTTTGACTTTGTGGAAAAGCCATGGGACAACCGTAAACTGACGGAGGTGCTCTGCAATGCGTACGACTATCGCCGGAGTCGTATGCCGAAAGCGGCGGAACGGCGTGAAGAGGCAATGTACTGGGGCGAATCGGCCGCGATGAAACATCTTCGTTTCATGGTGGAGAAAGTGGCGGCAACTGATGCCAACGTGCTGATAACCGGAGAAAACGGAACCGGCAAGGACCTGTTGGCAAAGGAACTGCACCGGCTCTCTTTGCGAAGCGGGCAGAAGATGGTGTGTGTCGATATGGGGGCGATTACCGAAAGCCTGTTTGAAAGCGAACTGTTCGGCCATGTGAAGGGGGCATTTACTGATGCCCGGACTGACCGGAAAGGATATGTGGAGGAGGCCGACGGGGGGACGCTGTTTCTCGATGAAATAGGCAATCTGCCGTTGCGACAGCAGTCGAAGCTGTTGAATGTGTTGCAGCGCCGCTGTGTGACAAGGGTGGGAAGCAACAATCCCGTTGCCGTCGACATCCGGCTGATTTGTGCCACCAACAAGAATTTGCCGAAAATGGTGGCTGACGAGGAATTCAGGGAAGACCTGCTTTACCGTATCAACACGATACACCTGGAGCTGCCTCCGTTGCGTGAGCGCAAGGAGGACATACGCCCTCTGGCAGAGCGCTTTTTGGCTTATTTTTCGGAAGTGTACGGAAAAACGGTCGGGGCGTTCGCTCCCGACGCTTTGGCGGCAATGGAGAGCTACGCCTGGCCGGGAAATATCCGGGAGTTGCGGCACACGGTGGAAAAGGCTGTGATTATTGCCGATGCCGATATTGTGGGAAAAGAAGAGTTGCAGATTTCGAGAGGTGTCATGTCGGAACCGGCTACGGGCGGCACGCTGGAGGAGATGGAGCGTAGCATGATTCAGGAAGCGTTGCGGCGCTGCGACAACAATGGTGGCTTCATCGCTGGGAATTACCCGACAGACACTTTACAATAAAATCAAACGGTATAACATTAAGTTCTGATGAAGTTTGCTTTGGTTCAGATAGCGATGGCGCTGTTGCTGGCCGTTGTGGCAGGTGGCGGATGCTTTTGGATGTCGGGCGACATGCTGCTGTCGTTTGCCGTGGGGGCATGTACGGGTTTTGTCGCCGTGTGTCTGGTGTTTGTCCATGATGTCCGCCGGTCGTTGTCGAAGTTGGGCATGATGGTGGAGGCATTGCGCAACAGCGATTTCTCGATGCGGTTCTTCGACCGCGGAAAAGCCGACTATAACCGTGCGCTGGAGGAACTGGCCGCCATTTTCAAGACTGAAAAAATGAAGCTGAAGGCAAACGAATATTTCTACGGGCTGATTCTGGATTCGGTGAATGCCGGGGTGATAGCTGTGGAGGAGAACGGAAACGTGCGGCTTTGCAACCGTCAGGCATTGTCGCTGCTGGGAGTGAGCGTACTGACCAACGAGGTGCAGCTCGACAGGGTTTCGGAAGGGCTTCGGCATGCTTTCCGCACGATGTCGGTGGGGGAAGTGCGGCTGGTGACTTTCCCGTCGGCGGAAGGTGTGGCGAATGTGTCGGTCGGCCTGTCGCAGATTACGGCAAACGACGGCCACCGTATCAATATCTATATTCTGAACAATATCTATTCCGTTATCGACCGTCAGGAAGTGGATGCGTGGATGAAACTGACACGGGTGCTGACACATGAGATTATGAACGGCATTGCTCCCATCAATTCGTTGAGCGACAGCCTGCTGCATAAAACTTCGGCAGAGATGGACGATATTCGGGAGGGGCTGGACGTGATTCGTTCCACATCCGACGGACTGATGCGCTTCATCCGGTCGTACCGCAGTTTCTCAGCCATACCCGAACCTAAAAAGCAGTTGCTTTATGTGGCGGATGTTGCCAGATATGTGCTCAACATGCAGAAGCGCGAGTTGGAGGGCATGGCGGTGGAACTTGCCATTGCCACCGACGACTTGATTGTGAATGCCGATGAAACACAGCTGTATCAGGTGTTGTCGAACCTGCTGAAAAACGCTGTTGAGGCGGGTGCGAAGAAATTGCGTATCAGTGCGGAAACCGACAGGGACGAGTCGGTGATTATAGATGTGAGCGACGATGCGCCGGCTGTCGACGACGAGTGCCTGCAACAGATTTTCGTCCCGTTTTTTACTACCAAGCCGGAAGGGTCGGGAATAGGGCTGTCGGTGGCGCGGCGTATTCTGAACCTTCACGAGGGCACGCTCCGGCTGCTGCAACCCTCACCCTACAGGCATTACACGAAAACTTTCCGTTTGCAGATTCCTTGACGGAAGTGGCCGGAAAAATGGCTTTCGTTCTTGAAATTTTGAGGGGAATTTACTATTTTAGGAGTATGAAAAAGCTATTGTATGTGCATGGGTATAACGGTTCTCCCGACGGCGGAAGCTGTAGGCTGTTCAAGAAACATAAGCCGGAGAACTGGGAGGTCATCGGCATGGACTATTGTCAGGATGACTGTGAGTTGGCGTTGCGCCAGATTCGTGAAACGATTGAACGTGAGGGAATTGATGTGGTTGTAGGCTGCTCGTTGGGCGGATTTCTGACGCTGCTCACTACGGGAGTACGGCGTTTTGTGGTCAATCCGTGCTATTTGCCTTCTGTCGAGCTGCCGAAGCTGAAGCCTTTTGAAGGATTTCCGGCACCTTCGCCGGAACTGATAGCCACTTATGCGGCTCAGGAATGGCGGTTGAAGCGGCTGCCTGAAGAGGACCGGAAAAACATCACGGCTCTCTTTGGCGACTCCGACGAACTGTTGGGAATGAAATACAGGGACATGATGGCGGACGATTTGGGTATTCTCGGGGGAATTGTTCCGTCGCAGCATCATATATCGGAAGAGGCGGTACAGTTGGTTTGCCAGATGCTTTCCGACGAACGGATGAAGGATGCCCACCGGCATTCGTTTGCAAATGAGGAAGAAATTAAAGCATCGGAAACCTGTGGCTGCTTTTCGTGTTGCCGAACTTTCGCGCCCAATGAAATAGTGGACTGGGTGGACGATGCCGACGGGAAGACGGCCCTTTGTCCGTATTGCCACACCGATGCCGTCATCGGCGACACCTCCGGCCTCCCTCTTGACAAAACCTTCCTCCACGCCATGAACCTTCGCTGGTTCTGAAAGGATTTTTCTAATTCTGTTTCACTCATAGAGGACAACGTGTGTCTTTTACCTTTTCCTATATTCTTTTGGCGTTATTCCCATATGTTTCTTAAAATATTTCGAGAAGAATGAGTTATTTGGAAAATTTAGTTCATTCGATATTTCTTGAATCGTTTTATTTGTTGATCGTAGCAGGATTTTAGCTTCTAAAATTGTATATTGATCTATCCAATCATGAGCAGTACGTCCACTGGTATTTTTAATTATACTCGACAGATATTTTTTAGTAATAAAAAGTTTGTCCGCATAAAAATCTAATGTCCTATTATCTCTGTAATGCTGTATTATGAGTTGAACAAATTTGCTCATGATTTCTTCTTTACGTCCTTTCTTCCCATTTAGTTCGGAATTGGACAATATACCTGTGATATAATAAATCATGGCTTGTAATATGGAACTTATCATTTTGTCTCGATATGCAGAATAGTCTTTTAATCGTTGAGTAAAGAAGTCATAAAACTGCTGGATATTGAAACATTGTTTAGCAGATAGTTCTATCTTGGGGTATTTTTGTATGTATAGAAAGATAGGTAGTATTTCTCCGATTTTTGGAAAGGCCTCTTCTATAAAGCGTTGTGAAACGATAAAAAATATGCCTCTAATATCAGGTGACACTTCTTTGTGTTCTATTATATCTTTCGGAAGAGTTATTACCATATCACCTGGTTGGATGTCGTAGTTTATCATATTTATGTCAGTTGATATATGACCATTCAGGCACAAGCTAATAGTGAATGCCCCTAATCTTATTGGTGATTCGTTTTGAATTTTAAATTTACTGAGATCATCTAAAACAATGAAATCATCATCAACAAAGTCAACGTTATCGAAAAGTGCCTTTACAATTGGGATGTCAAGTTTCTTTAACTGATTCATAATAATGTTTTTTCTGCAAATATAGAGGTGTCATTATATCTTTCAAAGTAAATCTTACTAATGGAACATTATTGAAGAACGATGGAATGTTTTATCTCAATAATTATGGGGCGTGGCTCTAAAACGGAAACTTTGAAAGTGGCTTTTGGGACATTTTGCGTGTGTATAGGAAAACAGGAATCTCGCAGGGTTTGTAGAACTTTGTATCAGTGTAAAAACTATGAATTATGGAAAAATCATTTAAGTTTTTTACTGTCGGAATAATAATTCTTGCAGTGAGTTCCTGTAAGCAAGATGCAGGGAACAAAGAAATGGCTTTACCGTTGATAAAGACTTCGGTTGTCGGATGTGTGAACCATGTGGAGAAAGTAGAATATTCAGGTGTTGTCAGTCCTGAAGAAGAGGCTTTTTTATCGTTTAAGGTTGGCGGTATCCTTAAATCTCTACCGAAATGTGAAGGAGGTCGTTTTAACAAGGGAGACATAGTAGCAACTTTGGATAATCATGATTTCAAAGTGCAATATAATGCGGCAAAGGCTGTTTACGAACAGTCAGAAAAAGAGTTGGAACGGGTTCGTGCTTTATACGATTGCTCCAAATGATTATGAAAAAACGGTAGTTGCTAATAAAGTGGCCGAATCTAAGTACATTTCGGCAAAAGATGCTTTAATGTATACGGAAATAAAAGCACCTTTTGATGGCTTTGTGTCGAGTATCTACAAAAATTGTGGGGAAATAGTTTCTGCTGGAATGCCGGTTATTTGTATGGAGAGTGACAGCAAATATAATGTGGATGTAGATATGGCTATAAAAGATTTCCATAGATTGGAATCACTATTATATGCGGAACTTTCTATTGATGATTCGAAAACAAGGATTAAGCTAAAATCAAAAAAGAATGATGTCTCAATTGGACAACTGTGTCGGGTTTCATTTGGAATCCCAGAGGAATTTTCGACGGGTATATTAATGAGTGGCATGAATGTTGAGGTCGTATTTGTCTTTTCAAAGTCCGATAGTTTGTTGTCTGTTCCTGCTACGGCATTATTCCTTCGGGATGAAGAA
>OOAA01001478.1_pt1 | contig 11555 bp, 7 predicted proteins | sample 1671671 | NCBI WGS metagenome assembly OOAA01 (sample SAMN06348180, study PRJEB24527) | human gut metagenome | biome: human gut; feature: ankylosing spondylitis patient; material: feces | host: Homo sapiens | place: China | collected 2015-10 | reverse complement strand
GGAAGGAAACGACAAAATAAGATTTTGAAAGGAAGGTAATACATATTCACTTAATTAATATACTATAAAGTTTGATTTACAACCCATAACAGATAGCATAGACAGTGGTAAGTAGGAATCCATAACCTGGACTCCTTGCTATCATCACTCCAAACTCTAATTGCATCGAGACAAACTTACTTACCTTAACAGTGGGGATATAGATTAATTATTCTGAAGATAAGCAGTTTGCTCTGAAATTAAGCAGGGAGTGATACCGTAAATCGACATCCTTTTCCAATTTCGCTTTCGATTGAAATCGTGCCGCCATGTGCCTCCACGAATTCTTTTGATATGGCTAGTCCTAATCCGCTTCCTTGAACTTTGGTGCCAGGAACCCGGAAGTAACGGTCAAAGATACTTTTATGGTAACGGGGATCTATGCCGTGTCCAAAATCCTGCACGTAAATATCCACGTGCTTGTCGTGCTGTGTTGCTCCGATAATAATACGGGAGTTTTCTGGAGAGTGGTGTATTGCGTTCGATAGTAGATTGGTAATAACCCAAGCTATTTTTTCGTTGTCAACAAACAATTTAGAGATTTTTTCAGGATATTCCACCTCAACGAAACAGAGGAACCGCTCCGCGAGCACTTGTGTGGCCTTTATGGCATATTCTATCAACTCTATAGGCTTGACGATTTTGGGCTTTATTGTGAGCTTGCCCGATTCTACCTGGGTGAGATTCAGCAATTCGCCTGTGATATTCAACAGTCGGTCGCTGCTTTCACGGATACTGCCCAGTAACTGGGTTTGCTCCTCGTTGAGTGATCCGAGACGTGAGTCACCGAGCAGCTGCAGACTCATCAATATCGACGAAATGGGGGTTTTCATCTCGTGCGATACGGTGGCTATGAAATTCGTTTTGGCCGAATCAAGTTCCTTATATTTGGTAATGTTGTTCAGAATAATAAGATTGCCGACGAACTGTTGACTGCTCTCACCTACGGGATTTATGTATAGCGGAATATTGTCCATCTGGAAATAGCTCTCCTTGTTGTCAGCGTAAATCTTCAACGACTCGCGTTTGGACTTCGGTGCCTCCTGTTCCTTCTTCTTATCTTCCCACATTCCGCAAATCAGACGACGCAACAGGTCGTTGCGCATGGCTATCTCCTGAGCCGATTTCCGGATGACGTCCTCACGTTTCAAATTCAGTATGTTCAACGCTTCATTGTTGATAAAGAGTATAATTTGCTCATTGTCCAGACCGACGATAGGTTCATTGATGGAATTGATGATGGTTTCCAGATAACGTTTGGAAGCCATGAGGTCCGAAATCGTACTGTTGTGATAATCTTTCAACCGTTTGGCCATTCTATTGAAATTCTTCGACACCTCTTCCAGTTCCTTGTCGCCTCTCAGGTCCAACTTGGCATCATAATTATGATTGGCTATCTCAAGGATACCTTTCACTAAACTTTTAAAGGGAGAATTGATGGAGTTGGGAATTTTAAACAGAATCCACAAACCGATGCAAATACAAATGCCACCGATAATCATAATCCATGTCAATGCACGGTTCATTCCCGGCTCGGCTGCCGGGCTGTCCGGTTCGGTTGCTGTCAGTATTTGCAGATTCGTCACCGACAAAGACACCAACAAAACAATCATGGCCACCAAGACACCGATCGACACGGTGAGTTTGGTCTTAATGTTCATATCGAATTTCATATCTTTAAATGAGATTTATTATGCTACAATAATTAAGTCAATCCGCATCTCGGACAACTGTTGCAAGAAACGCTTGTACCGTCCGATTTTAAAAAACATTTCCGGCATCTCAAACGCAGGACGCCCCATACATACGGTTGTCACCTGATTCTCTTTGCAAAACTGCACGATAGCGTCGGTCACATTCGGTGAAGACATCTGTTCTACCTTTCCGCCCAACTCGGTCACCAACTGGAAATAATTCAGCAAATAACGTTGGGAAGAAAGCTTGATACGGTCCGGGCTTTCCTTGGGAGTCTGCACGTGCAAAGCGATAAAGGAAGTACTGTAACGCGTGGACAGCCGGTATGCCTTCCGTATGATATGCCTCGGCGTATGCTCATTGCTGCTCACGCAAGCCAGGATTTTCTCACGCCGCGTCTGGGTCGGTGCCAAAGGCGTCACCTCGCTTTCGACCTTACGTTCCACCCTGAAAGCCACTTCTTTCAAAGCCAACTCACGCAACTGGAGAATATTCTCTGTCTTAAAGAAATTATTGAGGGCGGTCTGTATTTTCTCCTTTTTATAGATATTCCCGGCTTTCAGGCGCGTTATCAAGTCTTCGGCCGTCAGGTCGATGTTCACCACCTCATCGGCCTCCTGCAATACTTTGTCGGGCACCCTCTCCGCCACATTGATTCCCGTAATGCTCTTCACGTCCTCGCTCAAACTTTCGATATGCTGGATGTTCAAAGCCGAAACCACATTGATGCCGGCATCCAACAGTTCCATCACGTCTTCCCAACGCTTCGTATTGCGAGAACCCTCCACATTCGTATGCGCCAACTCATCGACGATGACCAACTCGGGATGGACTTGCAGAATGGTCTCCAAATCCATCTCCTCGATTTCCTTTCCTTTATAAAAGACTTTCTTGCGGGGAATCACGGGCAAACCTTCGAGCATGGCCACCGTCCCGGGACGACCGTGAGTCTCCACATAACCGATTTGCACGTCTATTCCGTTCTTCAACAAGTCATGCGCCTCCGACAACATCCTGTAAGTCTTGCCCACACCGGCTATCATTCCGATATAAATCTTGAACTTACCCCGTCGGGAACGACGAATCAATTCCAGAAAGCGCTGCGCGTTACCGTTTTCGTTTTCTTCCATATACTTTTATTATTTAAGCTTCAACTGTTTACTCTCTCGTGAAAGTAAAATGGCCGTATTCACCAAAGCCAGATGGGAATAAGCCTGCGGGAAGTTTCCTAACAGTTCTTTCGTATCAAAGTTAATATCTTCACTGAACAATCCCAAATGATTACCATAGGTTAACACTTCTTCGAACAAACACCGGGCTTCCTCACGCTGCCCGATGACATACAAAGCCCGAATCAACCAGAAAGTGCAAATCGTAAAGGCCGAAGACGGCAAACCGAAATCGTCTTTACTGTTATAACGATACATCAATCCTTTGTGCATCAATGCCTCTTTCACGGCCCGTACCGTCTTATGGTAACGTACATCGTCCGCACTGATGAAACCGTATGGTTCCATCAACAACAAGGAAGAATCCAATGCCTGGTTTTCATAACATTGGGAGAAGCTTTGCAGTTCCTCTTTCCACCCGTGTGTGAAGACTTCCTCCTTGATCAGCGCAGCTTCGGCATTCCACTGCTCTCCATAACCATGTTTGTTCAGCAATACGGCAATTTTGGCCGCACGATCCAATGCCACCCAACACATGACTTTGGACGACACGAACTGCTGCGCTTCGCCCCGGATTTCCCAAATACCTTTATCCGGCTTGCGCCAATTCTCACAAACCGTCAAGGCGATACACTTCACCATCTCCCACATGTCTTCCACCTCGTCCAAGGTTCCGGGCATCAGACAATAGTACTGGTAAATCAAGTCCATCAGATAACCGAAAGAGTCATTCTGGCGCTGATGATAAGCATCGTTGCCTATGCGCACCGGTTTCGAATCTTTGTAACCGGCCAAATGGTCGAGTGTCAGCTCCGTCAGTTCCCTCTCGCCACGAATGCCATACATGATTTGGTAGTTGTGCGTCGTGATAAAAGTAGACTGGATGAACTTCATGAAACGACGTGCTGAATTGACATGGCCGATATTGAACAAGGTCTCGATGGCCATGGAAGCATCACGCAGCCAACAGAAACGGTAATCCCAATTTCTCACCTCCCCTACAGTCTCCGGCAGACTGGTGGTCACGGCCGCCATCACCGCGCCATTGCGGTAGGTCATGAGCTTCAATACAAGCATGCTTCGTTCGATTACCTCGTTATACCTTGTGTAACGCTTGGCATGGTCTGTCCAATTCAGCCAATAGACCAAGGTTCTGCAATATTCCAGTTTCTCCCGTTCGATATCCACCGGAATGACCTTCTCATTGAAAGAAAACAGAAAAAACTCATCCTTTTCTAAGGTGATTTCATCATGGTTCACGACTTTCTTCAAGTCCAACGACGAATACAAATATTGCCTGTCCTTATTCTCCACCGACGAATAAGTTTCAACATATTGAGAGGTCACGTTATAAATGGTCTTTCCCCTCGCATAATTGGGAGCCGGACGATAATCCACCTTCATACGGGGACGGCCTTTCGCCCAACGGATGTACCTGTAAATCTCTGCCGGACGGTAGAAATCCTTTCCATCGGAGGTAGGATAGCAAGGCATGAAATCCACCACGTCGAAAGCTCCTTCTTCCGACTCGAAATGTGTAGACAGGATGTTGGTATGAGGCACGTACGATTGTGTAACCTTATAATCCGAAGTCACCTTAAAACCAAAATGGCCTCCTTTTTGCCTGTCCAATATGGCCGCAAATACGGAAGGAGAATCAAATTCCGGAAAACACAGCCATTCAATAGCCCCTTTTTCCGATATGAGGGCGGCGGTCGAGCAATTCCCGATTACGCCGTAGTTCAAATTTTGCATGATATGTCTATTTTCGTTTAATCAGTTTTTTCATCCAATGTAAAATCACACCTAAATCCTGACGGCCTTGTTTCCCGTTCGAGGAGATACGAAGAGGAGCCCCCGTGGCCAAAGCCTGCAACATCGGCAAAGCATCCGTTTGAGATTTCAGGTTATAACGGGCATCTTCCGACACTGTTCCGATTTTCACCGTAACGGCACTCTCCGGCAAGGCACGAAACATGTCATTGTCTGTCGTGTCGTCTCCCATAGCCAATATGAAATCATAATGCGCCTTACGCAACAATCGTTTTACTTCGGAACCTTTCGTACAGTTAGACTGTTTGATTTCTACCACCTTGTTTCCCTGCAAGATTTGCAGACGATGTTGCAAACAAATGGAAACCAATGCCCGAACCAACTGGCGTGCCCTCAGTTCTCCCAACCAGGAATCTACCGCCCGGTAATGCCAAGCCAAAGCCGTCTCCTTTATCTCCAAACGCGATTTCGGGGTTTTATGCACAAACATGTTCAGAATAGACAGGATACTTTGGCTCCATTCCGGTTTGTAACTGGTCTGATGCCATTCTCCGTTCTCTTTATAATAGGCCCCGTGTTCTGCGGCAAAAGAAACCGGCAGACCACCTAACCACTTCTCTAATGTCTGATGATCGCGACCGCTGTTGATAACCACATGATTGGCCGGATCGGAGGTCAAATCCTTAAGTACTTGTATTACCTCAGGGGTCGGCACGGCATCTTCCGGACGCTTTTGGAATCCCACCAACGTCCCGTCATAATCCAACAAAATGAGACGGCTCCGAGCCTGAGTATACAAAGCCTTTATCTGTTTCAGCAAATTCGTGGAAAGCAACTTCCCCGACAGGTATTGGTTTTTGTCTACCACGTTTTTCCATTCTTCCATGAAGTCGGCCGCCCATTTGTTGACGGTCTGGACGGAAAGTATGGCCTGCATCTTGCTGATACGTTTTGCTTGCTCCTCGTATGGCATTTGCAACGCCGTAAAAATGGCATCTGCAATCTGGTCCGTATCATTGGGGTTAATCTGAATGGCATCGGCTAATTCCACGGCAGCACCCGCCATCTCACTCAATACCAATACCCCCGGATTGTTGACTTTCGTGGCGACATATTCTTTAGCCACAAGGTTCATACCGTCTCGTAACGGAGTAACCAAGGCCACGTCTGCCACGAAATACATGGCCGTAAGTTCTTCAAATGAAAAACCATGATAGAAATAACAGACCGGTGTCCAGTTGATGTCGGAGTAACGTCCGTTAATCCGTCCTATGGTCTCGTCTATCTTCGTTTTCAGCCCTGCATAGCTTTCCACATGGTCGCGAGAAGGCACTATGACCATAGCCAGCGTCACCTTTCCTTGGTATTCCGGATGACGTTCGAGAAAAGTCTCAAACCCTTGCAAACGATGCAGGATGCCTTTGCTATAATCCAAACGGTCTACGGACAGCAACAACTTGTGGTTGCGGAAAAGAATACGTTTTTTCTCTATCTCGCTCCACACTTTCGGCGTGGCAGACGAATGATTGTATAATTCATAGTTTATGCCCATCGGCAGTGCGTTTACACGCACGATGCGGCTGTCCGTCTGGGCTTCGTCCAAATCGAACTTAATATGTAATACACGCTCTACAGCATTGATGAAATAGCGCATATAGTCGTGTGTATGAAAACCTATAAAATCCGCTCCCATCAGACCGTTCAACAATTCCGCCCGCTCGGGCAATATACGGAACAATTCGTATGAGGGAAACGGAATGTGATGGAAATATCCGATGTGAAGATTGGGCATCCGCTTCCGTAACATGCCTGGAAGAAGCATAAGCTGATAATCCTGTATCCAAACCCAATCGCCGGAACCCACTTGCTTGCAAATCTCTTCGCAAAACAGAGCATTCACTTTCTGGTAAGACTCCCAATACTCTTTCCGTACCGTAGTATGGGAAAAGAAATAATGGCACAAAGGCCAAATGGTACTATTGCTGTATCCTTCGTAGTAATCGTGATACTGTTCTTCCGACAAAAATATCGGATGAAAATCCATCGTCTCCAGATGCTGTCGGATTTCTATCTGCTGACGGGCATTATCGACACAAACTCCCGGCCAGCCGATCCAATGTTTCTCCATGGAAATCTGCAAGGAGTCGAGCCCCGTTGCCAAACCTCCTTCACTACGTACGAAAGTATAGCTGTCTTGCCGAGGCACAGCCTTTACAGGCAATCTGTTTGCAACGATATATAATTTCATCTTCAAATAAATTCCTAAATACGACTATTCACCATAAAACCTGGCAATAACGCGTCAGGTAATATCCAAACAAAGAAAAAGGTCAATGTCCATACTTGCCTTTATATATAAGAGAGAAAACTCAGGGCTCCGTGAGGAACCCTGAGAAAACTACGAATAGAATCAGAAACCTAAGCTAAAACCTGCCAAAAGGTAGGTTCTGTCATAGGCAGGGGCAACAAGAGCCTGTACGAAGACAGGTATTGCAAATTTATCCGTTACTTGGATATCTTTACTTGCTTTGATGGAAATATCCGTCACAGCAGCCTTGTTATAATAATAACCCTTCCAAGGTGTGAAACCCAAAGCTGGTGTCAATGTAATATCTGCCGGTAAAGAAACCGGATAAGAAAGGTTCACATAAGTTGAATACTTGTTATCACGATCAGCAGTCGGATCATTCATAACATTTTTGTCTGCACCGGCAAACATCGTGCTCCATGAAACATTCAACGCAAACTTATCACAAATTTCGCCAAAGTTATAAGCTAATGTTCCTTCAAAGTAATGGTCATTATAATCACCATACTGCATGTCGGTTCCCGACCACCAGTAATCCGATACTGTTACGGTGAAACCTTTGATGCTGTATGACAAGTTGATGTCAAATTCCTTTGCGCCGCCACCGTTGTCATTCACGCCCCATTTAGAAAGCGTCTGGCTTCCCCAAGCATTCAAGCTCAAACCTTTGTAACCCAACGTCAAAGAAGGTTGAATAGAGAAACCTGAATTTTGGTCAATACCACGCCAGATATAATCGCTTACGAAATCAGCTTTTCCGCTGACAACGAAATCACCTGCGTTTGCCATGCCGGGCACTAACAGTGCCGCACCTAAAACCAATCCTACTTTTTTTAAACTTTTCATATTCATAAATCAATTAAAGTGTTGTGTTGTGTCGTTTTACTTTTCACTTGTTTTTTTAAAGAATGCCATCACCCATGAAGCACGGGAATATCTCCAAAACCTCCAGACTCTGTCGCCATGGCAAAGGTAGTACGAGAGAAGCAGTTTATTCCTTCCGCCGACAAAGCTACCCGAATGTATTCTTCCATATCCGAACTTCATCAATGACGGCATTTCTTGTCTACTGTTATTATTTATTTGCTTCGTCTAAAGCCACATTCAGTTTCAGTACATTTACCTTTGCTGTTCCGAACATGCCTAACAGAGGCTTCTCCACAGCTTGGTCTACTATAGCTTTCACTTCGTCTTCACTCATGCCACGAGCTTCGGCTACACGTTTCACCTGTACGTATGCACAAGCCGGAGTGATATTGGGATCCAGACCGGAACCGCTGGCCGTTACCATTTCAGCCGGCACTTCGTCACGGCTCAAATAAGGATGATGTACAAGGAAAGAATCCACACGGGCCTCCACCTCTGCCAAATATTCCTCATTGGTAGGACCTTTGTTGGAACCGGCAGAACTTGTAGCATCGTAACCGTCACCAGCACTTGAAGGACGTCCCCAGAAGTAAACGTCTGACGTAAACATCTGTCCTACATTCGCAGCACCTACGACCTTACCGTTCAAGGTTACAGTCTCTGCATTGCCATTCTCACCGCGGCCTGCAAACTGTGCGAATATCCACAATACCAGTATGTAAAATACCGAAAAGAAGATGCAGAACGCTATCGTTATACGAAATGATTTTATAAAGTTCTTCATTGTTTTGTCTGTTTATTGATTAAAAGAATAATCCTACGAATAAATCTATCAACTTAATGCCGACAAACGGAGCGATAAGACCGCCTACACCGTAAATCAACAAGTTGCGACGCAACAGCGCACTGGCACCTATAGGTTTGTAAGCCACACCACGCAAAGCCAACGGAATCAGGATAGGAATGATGATGGCGTTGAAGATGATAGCCGAAAGGATAGCACTTTCAGGACTGTGCAAGCCCATGATGTTCAACGGAGCCAACTGGGGAATCGTCAACATGAACAATGCCGGAATGATGGCAAAGTACTTGGCCACGTCGTTGGCAATAGAGAATGTCGTCAACGTACCACGAGTCATCAACAACTGCTTACCGATTTCCACGATTTCAATCAATTTGGTCGGGTCGTTGTCCAAGTCGACCATGTTGCCGGCCTCCTTGGCAGCCTGAGTACCGCTGTTCATGGCCACACCCACGTTGGCTTGTGCCAATGCCGGAGCATCGTTCGTACCGTCACCCATCATAGCCACCAACTTACCGGCAGCCTGTTCTTTCTTAATGTAATTCATCTTGTCTTCCGGTTTGGCTTCAGCAATAAAGTCGTCCACACCGGCCTTCTCGGCAATATATTTGGCGGTCAACGGGTTGTCACCGGTTACCATTACCGTCTTCACACCCATCTTACGCAAACGCTCGAAACGTTCTTCGATACCCGGTTTGATAACATCTTGCAATTCGATGACACCGGCAACCTTCTTGTCGATACAAACCACCAACGGAGTACCACCGTTTGCCGAAATGGCTTGGATAATATCCTCCGTATCCTTCGGGAACTTGTTACCGGCCTCCATGGCGATACGACGGATAGCGTCGAAAGCACCCTTGCGGATTTCAGTACCGTCTTTCAAGTTGATACCGGAACACTTCGTCTCAGCCGTAAACTTAATCATGTGTGCACCTTCGGTGTTCAGGGTACGCATACGTACACCCATTTCACGTCCCAATTCAATGATTGACTTACCTTCCGGCGTATCATCCGATACGGAAGACATCAAACAAGCTTCGATAAACGCATGCTTATCCATACCGGCAACCGGATAGAATTCCGTAGCCTTACGGTTACCGATTGTAATCGTACCAGTCTTGTCCAGCAGCAAAGTGTCGATGTCACCGGCCGTCTCCACAGCCTTACCGGATTTGGTAATCACGTTGGCACGCAAAGCACGGTCCATTCCGGCAATACCGATGGCAGAAAGCAGACCGCCGATGGTCGTAGGAATCAGGCAAACGAACAAAGAACAGAAAGCTGCAATGGTAATCACCGTATTGGAATAGTCGGCAAACGGTTTCAAGGTAATGCAGACAATCAAGAATACCAGAGTGAACACGGCCAACAATATCGTCAAAGCGATTTCATTCGGAGTCTTCTGGCGGCTTGCACCTTCTACCAAGGCAATCATCTTGTCCAAGAAGCTCTCGCCCGGCTGACTGGTCACAACGACCTTGATATGGTCGGAAAGTACCTTCGTACCACCGGTAACGGAACTCTTGTCGCCGCCTGCCTCACGGATTACCGGAGCAGATTCACCGGTAATGGCACTCTCGTCAATAGAAGCCAGCCCTTCCACAATCTCGCCATCGGCAGGAATCGTATCGCCGGCTTCGCAAACAAAGAAGTCTCCCTTCTTGAGACGTGCGCTGCTGACAGTACGTAACTTACCCTCCACCAGAACCTTGGCGGGAGTTTCCTCACGCGTCTTACGCAGGCTGTCCGCTTGTGCCTTGCCGCGGGCTTCGGCAATGGCCTCGGCAAAGTTGGCAAACAACAAAGTGACAAACAATATCACAAACACCAGGAAGTTATAACCGAACGTCCCGTATTCCGATGTTCCTAAAGAGAGGATACAGACTACCAGCATCACCAGAGTCACCAGCTCCACAGTGAACATTATCGGATTCTTTATCATCACCCGCGGATTCAACTTCACGAATGACTGTTTCAAACTTTCCATTACTTGCTCCTTTTGAAACAAAGAAGCTGATTTTTTATCCTTCATAAACATATCTGATTATTCTTATCTCGTTACAAACTGAAGTGTTCGGCAATAGTACTCAACGCATGTGCCGGGAAGAAAGACAAAGCTGCCACGATAAAGATTACGGCAAAAGTCATTACGGCAAAGGTGAACGTATCGGTTTTCAGCGTACCGGCACTTTCGGGAACAAACCTCTTCTGCGCCAACAGACCTGCAATGGCAACCTGCCCTACAATAGGAAGAAAACGGCTCAGAATAAGTACCCAACCACACGAATAATTCCAGAAATAAGTATTATCTCCCAGTCCCTCGAAACCGGACCCATTATTAGCTGCACACGAAGTAAACTCATATAATTGCTCACTCAGCCCATGGAAACCCGGATTATTCAGCCATCCGCCCTCACTCGCCACGAAATCGGGATGATGGGCAAACAGATACGTAGACAGAGCCGTTCCTACCAGGATCGCAAACGGATGAAGTAATGCCACAACGGTCGCAATTTTCATTTCGCGTGCCTCCACCTTCTTTCCGAGGAATTCCGGTGTACGCCCTACCATCAGTCCGCTGATAAACACGGCTATAATTATAAATGTATAGTAGTTCATCCAACCTACCCCGACACCACCAAACCAGGTATTAATCTGCATATTCAGCATCTCCATCATACCACTGAGCGGCATCGTAGAGTCGTGCATACCATTCACCGAACCATTGGAAGTGACGGTGGTCGTAATGCTCCATAAGGCTGTTGCAGCAGAACCAAGCCGTACCTCTTTTCCCTCCATCGCTCCGCCATCCTGCGCAATACCCAGTTCGTCAATACGCGGGTTACCGTTCATCTCCTGATAAACATTGATGCCGACACCCGCCAGATAGGCAAAAAGC
>OOAA01001473.1_pt1 | contig 11613 bp, 15 predicted proteins | sample 1671671 | NCBI WGS metagenome assembly OOAA01 (sample SAMN06348180, study PRJEB24527) | human gut metagenome | biome: human gut; feature: ankylosing spondylitis patient; material: feces | host: Homo sapiens | place: China | collected 2015-10 | reverse complement strand
CACGCTGTCCAGCTTGGGGCAGCCCACCAGGGTGATGTGTCCCTTGATGAACCGCTCGTGGAAAGCGGCGTAGGCGTAAGCGGTGCAGTCGGCGGCAATCAGGAGCCGCGCGCCGTCAAAATACGGGGCGTTCACCGGCACCAGCTTGATCTGCACCGGCCACTGGGACAGGCGGCTTGCCTGTTCAGCGCGGGGTGATTCCGCGGCGGGCGCGGCCTCGCGCTGAATATTCCGGGACTGGCTGCCGGGGCAGCCGCAGGGCAGGGTCATGCCCTCTTTCCGCATTTTCCGCTGCTTATTTTCCATGACGGCCTGCTCGTCATAGGCCGCCGCCTCCCGCTCCACAAAGGTGATGGCCCCGGTGGGGCAGGTGGGCAGGCAGTCGCCCAAGCCGTCGCAGTAATCGTCCCGCATGAGCCGCGCCTTGCCGTCCACCATGGCGATGGCGCCCTCGTGACAGGCGGCGGCGCAGGCGCCGCAGCCGTTGCACTTATTTTCGTCGATCTCGATGATCCGTCGTTTCATGTTCGGTCCTCCTGTTGCTTTTGTGCGCTCATTGTACTATACTAAAAGCAACAAGTCGGTTGAATTTTCAACGAAAGAGGGCTTTTTATGAAAGAATTTTTTCCGGTGCTCCATACGGCGGCGCTTTTCTCCGGCATTTCCGACGATGAGCTTGCCGCCATGCTCTCCTGCCTTGGGGCGAGGATCGACACCTTCCCCAAAGGCTCCCGCCTGCTCCGCGCCGGGGAGCAGGTGGAGGAGGTGGGTCTCGTGCTGGCGGGCAGCGCCCTCATCGTGCAGGAGGATATCTGGGGAAACCGCAACATCCTCTCCAAGACCGGGCCGGGGCAGACCTTCGCGGAGGTGTTCGCCTGCGCGCCGGGGGCGGTGCTGAATGTGAGCGTGGAGGCGGAGAGCGCGGTGACGGTGATGTTTCTGCACATAAGGCGCGTTTTGAGCGTGTGCCCCTCCGCCTGCTCCCACCATAGCCGGATCATCCGCAACCTGCTGGGCGAACTGGCAGAGAAGAACCTGCGGCTCAACGAAAAGCTCACCCACATGGCCCAGCGCACGACGCGTGCAAAGCTGATGTCCTATTTTTCCGCCGAGGCCCAGCGGCGCAGCGTCTATGAGTTCGACATTCCGTTTTCAAGGCAGCAGCTTGCGGATTACCTCGGTGTGGAGCGCAGCGGGCTGTCCGTGGAGCTTGGAAAAATGCGGGATGAGGGCCTGCTCGACTTTCACAAAAGCCATTTCCTTCTCAAAACGCCGGAGGCTGACCGTCCCTTTCCTTCTGCGCGTTAAGGAGCCCCCTTTGGGCGTATTGGCAAGTGCGGATAACCCCGTCAGCCACGGAGCGTCGGGGTTTTGCAGATGGAAGAAGCAGCTACGGTCTGTAGAGATCGGCAGGACAGCGTCAGCTCGTACAATCTGATTTGATCATACCCACAGCCGCTTTGGCTGTGGGTATTTTCTGTTTGAACTCCAAAAGCTTTGCAGAGCTCAAGGAGCCTAATGCCAAATTCAGCATGTCACCAACTATGAGGAAAACATCTTTTAGAGAAAGGTCAAAATTCAAATGGTTCGACAGGGAAGATAAACGGCGTCCTTTTGCGATGCCGCTTCCGAAAAATCACAGCTTCGCCCCTTAACGAAGACTTTAAGTTAAATCTGTTATACTGCTACAGTCCCCTCAAAAATACAGACAGGAGAAAAAATTGACCGTATGATGAAAAAAAGATATTTCGCTATTCCCATTCTTGCAATCGCACTGCATTTTTTGCTGTCCAATCTGTTGTATTTCCTTGTGGAAAGGCTCGTTTTGGATGTTTTTCATATCCCCCCGCAGCAATTTATGAAACACTCATATTGGGGCGAGATTTTGATCTACGCTGTTCTTATCCTCGTATTCTTCACGCTCTATAAACTGCTTTGGAGGAAAGAGATAAGCGAACCGCGCACAGCGACAAATTTCAAAGATGTGCTCGGCAGTCTGGTCGTGGGATTTGGCATTTGCGGAATCTCCGGTCTTTGGATCATGCTGGCAGAACAGCTTCCCTCGCTTCAAAAAAGCGTTGAGGCAATGAACGCCGGTGCTGAAAATATTGCCGGAGGAAATGCATTTGGAACATTTATGATTGCGGTGATTGCTGCACCTGTTGTAGAAGAAATTCTATTCCGCGGCATTGTGCTTCGCTCCATGCGGAAATTCGCCCCAGCTTGGGCCTCGATTCTAATATCATCTGTACTCTTCGGCGTTTATCACCTGAATATCGTGCAGGCTGCCTATGCCACCCTTATGGGCATTGCCGCAGGAATCCTTTACGAGAAGAAAAGGAACCTGCTGTTTCCCATCCTCGTGCATTTCGCAAACAACCTCATTACTATGCTGCAGGGCTTTGCGCCATCCGAAGTGAATGAATTGATCAGCATTTTTATTCTGATCATGATCGCTCCGGCAGGGTATGTCGTCTGCCGTTCACTTAGACAGGGCAAAAGAGCAGATAGCATGTAAGGTTTTTATACAATGTATAAAGCATACAGCGGCACAGAGAGTTTGCTCTGTGCCGCTGTTTTTTATCTTCGTAATAGATTCAGCATGGAAAAAGGGACCGGGGCACAGTAAGCAGCGCCAAAGTTGCGGCAGTCCTTCTTGTCTGATCAGGTATTTCCACAGGAATCTGGTCCAGTTCCATGGTCGCCGGCCAAGGAAGCGGGTACACACGGTTGAAACGACCGTCCCCAAGCCTCCAAAGATATTCAATGACCACAGGGCTTGTGTATGAGGAACACAACCCCTGTGGTCAACATATCCAGGACGAATATCCATTATGACGGCAAAAAGCAGAAGCCACGTCGGCGGATCAAAACCACACCTTTGCAGATACTCGATCACGCGCCCCCTTGTCTGCTGTTATGGCAGTCGCCTATGCACTGTGCGGTTCGTTGCATCTTCACATATGCCCTCGGAACAGGTGTTGCTCACATATTCGCGTAGTTTTCCGCAGTAGAGCAGTGTGTGCGGCACTCTAAGGAACTGCATCGGCTGTATGATAGAGGAACGTAGCTGTTCCGTGCCGTCAACCCGACTTTTTGTGAGAAGCTCTCCGACAAACTCTGAGCAATAATAGCAGCCCTCCTGCTTCCAGACAACATGGAAGTATGCCAGACATAAGCCAATATAGTTGTAACTGTACTTCCTCCTCCGCTTCCACATCACATCGAGCATTTCTTTGAGCTCTGCGTGTTGTTCTTCTGTGACACTCACGCTCAGAACCAACACCTTGGTTTCGGAAAAACGCTTGAAGGTACCGGTACGGGGCGACTCTATCACGAAGCCGCCCCAAAACGGATTATAGGGATGCCTGCGGCCAAAAGAGTACATCCTCTCTAAATCTCTGGACAGGCTGATGGAGGCGTGGTTATATTCTGCGCCGGTGATTTGTTTAAGGATCCGGGACAGAAGTGTTCCGGTCTGGCTGATTACGATGTACAGCTGTTTATTTTGATTGCTCATATGCGTATCCTCACAAGATTATCCACAGTGCCATGCTATTGGCATAAGAGGTGCTGCAGGTCTCGAAGAAGCCCGTTTCGACCATGTTAGCGTTGGTGTGCTGGATGACCCACTTCATGCTCACCGGTTCGATCTCGAAGCCTCGATGCAGCGTGGGACAGCCGAGGCTCATTCGGCAGGTCTTTGCGTATACAACTGCAATTGTTCGACCTTGAGCGTATTCTCCTCGTTGCCGCCGCTTCGGAAGTTCTCCATTTCCGAGCTTCTGATACTCACAATAACCCTATCATTGACCTGCAATTCCTCAAAAGAAATCCTTGTAACCTTCTGCGTGGCAAAGTCGCAATAGACCATAGGAGTAGACGAACAGTCGATCAGACATTCTTCACCTAAAGTGTTTTCATCGGCATCGTCTTTTACCGTTATGGTTTGCTTTCCTGTATCAACTTCCGTGATCACTGCATTGACGGTCAGAAGCGAGTCATCCTTCAATGAACCACACCCGGATAGGGATAGCAAGAGAGTCAATAAGCACAGAGCGATTCCGATTCCTCTTACATTTCTATCCAGCAATGTCTTATCCTCCTGTTTTTTGCTGCGGAACTTATCCAATCTATGAAAAAGACACTTCTTCCGCCCTTTGCGTCAGGCGGGACAACGCACAGACCGCGTACATATAGCCTGCAAGAATCAGCGGTGCCGGCAGTCCGTAAAGCAGCGGCGCCGGGATGATACGCCAAAACAGCTTGAGCACACCGATCTCCGCGCCGTAGGTGAAGAAGTAGTTCGCCTCCGGGCAGAGCGTGAGGCGCAACAGGAGATTGATAAGATGAGCGCCTACGGCAAGCAGGCCAAAGGTCTTGAGGATCCGCGGGATATCCTTGGGGTCGGGGCGGTAAAAGCCCAGCGTCGCCAGACTCAGGCCGCAGACAACAAGGATTGCGTGGGTCACATAGTAACCAAAGATCCGCGGCAGGAACAGCGAAAAGCCGGAGAACAGAGGCTCCGGGAAGAGCAGCGCCATCAGTGCGCCAAGGGGCGCTACAAAGAAGGAAAAGCCCATGATCGAGCGGTTTCTCTTCCACACGCCCAGCGGGATCAGAAACAGATTGATGTTGCACAGGTGCAGCGGCAGCTCATTGAAAATGTTGAAGCCATTGGGATAGTACGCACGGATATACGCTGCGTCCATGGACAGCGAGAGCTTGTAGCCGGCAAACAGCGCGAGATTAAAAAAGCACACACCGATCAGAAACCGGGAGCGCCGTGCTTCCGGTTTTCCGCGCAGCAGCAAGAATATGAGCAGCACCGCCGCTGCCGTAAGCAAAAGCAGAAGCAAATGCAGCCCGCGAAAGGGCGTTATAGAAAATTCGTTCATTTCACACGCCGGAACGTCTTTCCGGTCTTCTCCTCAAGAAATCGTTTGCATTCCTCCACCGTCCCGCCGGTGAGGGTGCGCTTGTCCAGAGGCTGCGCATAGCGTTTTTTCATCAAAAGGATCATGTAGTCCTGCGACTCCGCCATGGCGTCGATCAGCTCATAGCGGAATGTGGAGGTGGTGACCTCCGTAACAACGGTATAGGACTCCTCGCCGAACACAACATGATATTCCTTTGTGCCTGCCAGCGTGTTTTTGCAGGCGATCATGCCGTTGAGCCGATCCTGAAACAGCAGAACGGACAGCAGCATCACCTCTACCAGCAGGGAAATCACCGTGCCGGCATCAAGCGTAAAAGGCTCTCCGTCGAATGGGATCAGCAGCAGAGCGTTGATGAAAAAGACGCTCCAGTCGAAAATGGCCCAAAGGATGCTGTGTTTTCGCCGCAGCACCTTGCGCATCGCGCGGGAGGCTATGGTCATAGAACGATTTGTGATATCGCTGTGAATTTCAAAAGTCATTCATATTCTCCATCATTGATCATTTTTGTTTTTGCAGCCCGTCTGGTTCCTTGCAGAAGTGTTCCGTCCAGAGCAGGGTATTTATAGATTATGTTATCATAACAGGAATAAAGTTTATGTTAAGTCTGCCTATTCTTTAAGAAGCCATCTCAAATTCAGCACTCGCTTTCCTCACGAGAATTTTTCTGCAGCGGGATAAATGACGTCCTTTGTCCGGCTCTTATAAATTGCAGTCAGGCTGCACCGGAATACCTTTCTCCCTGAAATCGTCACGCTTACTATGTATGCAGCGCTATCACGGCATCACGCCAGCCTTGCGTTCACCAGATGATACCATGTCATCCCGTTTTCCTCATAGGACTGAAATTCACCGATGACGGTGATCTCCGCCCCCAGCTCCGGGTAATCGTCCGGGTAGGTAAGATCTCCCTTCAACACAAATTCCATGCCCTCGGCGCAGCAGGCCGTTGCGTCTGAAATGATGCAGGCGTAGGATACCGGGTCAGGCTGTAAAACGCCGTCTGTCACGAGCTGATAGATAGAAAACGTCCCCCTTGCCTTGACGGTCTTGCCGAGGTAATGCGTCGGGTCATTGTAGAGCATATTGTAGACCTCGGAGTAGACCATGGTGCTGCTGAGCACCGTCAGATCCACATCCACTTTGCCGGCAGCGGGTTGCGACGGCTTAGATTCCCCCGGCGTTTCCTGTTCTTTCGGCGTTGGAATGCTCTCTGTCGGTGCGGAGACTTCCCTATCGGAAGAAGGCGTATCATTTCCTGCGTCCTTTTCGCTGCCTTTCCCGCAGGCACAGAGGGAAACCGTCATACAGGCGGCCAGCAACAAACAAAAAAGCCGTTTCATCCCGTTTCCCCTCCCCTTGCGCGGCCAAGAGCCGAACAAATCAAAAATGCCAGAATATCCGCCGCCACGATGGTGGAACCCACCGGCGTCCCCGCCAGAATGGAGACCAGAATGCCCAGCACCGCGCAGCTCACTGACAGCACGGCCGAGCAGACCGTCACGGACCGGAAATTCTGAAAAAGGCGCATGGCGGACAGCGCCGGGAAGATCACCAGCGCGGAGATCAGCAGAGAGCCGACCAGATTCATTGCCAGCACGATGACCACAGCAACGATGACGGCGAGCAGCAGGTTGTACAGGTCAGCCTTTGTACCCACCGCCTTGGCAAAGTCTTCGTCAAAGGTCACGGCAAAGATCTTGTTGTAATAGAGCAGAAACACCGCCACGACCACCACGGACAGTCCCGCGCACAGCCAGACCTCGCTTTTTGACAGCGTCAGGATGGAGGTGGAGCCGAACAGCGTGCTGCAAACATCTCCGGAGAGGTTGGACGAGGTGGAGAACAGGTTCATCAGAAGATATCCGATGGCAAGCGCCCCCACCGAGATCATGGCGATAGCGGCGTCGCCCTTGATCTTCGTGTTCTGCCCGGTGCGCAGGAGCAGCACGGCACAGACCACCGTGACGCCCAGCGTCAGGGGCATATCGTCCGTCAGCTTCAGCACGGCGGCGATGGACATGGCGCCGAAGGCTACATGGGAAAGGCCATCGCCGATGAAGGAAAACCGTTTCAGCACCAGCGTGACCCCCAGCAGCGACGAGCACAGCGCGATCAACACGCCGACGATGAGTGCGTAGCGGACAAAGGGATAGGTCCAGTAGAACGCGATTTTTTCAAAGATCGCCGTCATTGCGCCTCACCACCCTTCTGCCATACCTGGGGGAACTCGTTCAGGTAAGCCGCCTTGGTGCCGAAAAACACCGTGTCCCCGATGTGCAGGATATGGCTGGCATATTGCAGCGCCGCACTCAGGTCATGGGAGATCATCACAACGGTGATACCATCTTCGTAATTGAGCTTTTGAATGAGCGCATACATTTCCGCTGTCACCTTGGGATCAAGGCCGGAGACCGGTTCATCCAGAAGCAGCATTTTTTGCGTGGCGCACAGGGCGCGGGAGAGCAGTACCCGCTGCTGCTGGCCGCCGGAGAGGGTCCGGTAGCAGCGTTTGGCAAGGGGCGTGATCTGCATTTTCTCCATGGCGTCCGCCGCGAGCTGTTTTTCTTCTTTGTTATAAAAAGAGCGGCTGCCGCAGCGCCCCTGGCATCCGGAGAGAACGATCTCTCTCACGGATGCCGGGAAGTCCTTCTGGACAACGGTCTGCTGCGGCAGATAGCCGATCTCATTTTTCCTCAGCCCGTCGCCCGTCAAAATTCTGCCGCTGATGGGCATCTGCAAGCCGAGGATCGTTTTCATAAGGGTACTCTTGCCGGAGCCGTTTTCTCCCACGATGCAGAGGTAGTCGCCCGCAAAGACCTCAAAGTTAAGGTCTTGCAGAACAGGTCTCCCATCGTAGCCGACGCAGAGCTTTTGACAAGTGAGCTGAGCCATCATCCTGCCTCCTTAACCCAATGCCTCTTTCAGCACGGAGAGATTCTGCTCCATCACAGAGAGGTAGGTAGCACCGTTTGCAGCATCCTTGGAGGTCATGGACTGCATGGAGTCCATGGTCAGCACTTTCTGGTTCTTCTTGGTGGTGCTCTGGACGATGGTTTCCGCGAGCTTGTGGTTCTTGCCCTCAATGGTCAGCACGCAGGGAAGTCCCAGCTCGTCCACCTTCTTTGCAAGGAACGAAACGGTTTCAAAGCTGGCTTCGCTCTCGGCGGAGCAGCCCGCAAAGGCGGCGTAGTAGCGCAGGCCGTAGTCATCCACCAGATAGCGGAAGGGGAAACGGTCGCCGAACAAAACAGTCTTGCGCGTCGCGCTGTCCACGGCGGATTGGTACGCGCCATCCAGCGCGGAGAGCTTTTCGATGTAAGCCGCAGCGTTGGCGGCGTAGGCATCCTTGTTGTCAGGGTCAAGCTCCTGCAGGGCGTTGGAGATCGCATCGACCAGCGTTTTGGCGTTCTTCAGGGACAGCCAGACATGCTCGTCAGCTTCCTCCTCGTGGTCGTGGCCGTGGCCCTCCATGTGCTCGCAGAGATCTTCACCGGTCATATCAGCTGGGAAGAAGGTCGGCCACGACTTTTCCGGATCAACGATAGCGTCAAAGCTCTCGTCGCTCATTCTGATGTGGAAATGCTCGGGCGCAGCTGATTCGATCATGTGGTCGTTGAATTCGATGTAGATCGGTGCGCCGGAGGTTCTGTCTACCGCTTCAAAGCGATACATGGCCGCCTTGGTGCCGGTAGACCAGTTCTGAATGTAATAACCGATATACTTGTAGTCAGAGCCGACCTTTTTGCCGTCCTCATAGGTGAACGCAATGTGGTCGCCTTCAATGTCAATATTGGTAATGTCCGTTTTGTAGCCGTTCTGATAGTAAGTCTTATACTCGTCGGCGGTCATCTCGCCTTCCTCTGCCATCGCTGCAAAGGCATCGTCCAGCGTTCCGTCCAGCGCAAAGGGGTAGGCAGACTGCCAACTGCCCGCCCAGTCGGACAGGCTTCTGTCCTGAACCTCATGATCTTCAAAGGTGGAAACCTCCTTGCTGTGGTCATGGGCGTGCTCTGCTTCCTGCATCCCCTCAACGGTCTCCTCCGTTTTCACGGAATCGCCCAGCACTTCCAGCAGGTTGATGACCTTTCTCTTCTTGTTGGCGGCGTTTTTCAGGACGCTCTCCACCCAGCCATCGGACTCGCCGCCCACGTAGACGAAGAGGTCGCAGTCGGAAATCTTGACGATGTCATCCGCCGTGGGCTGGTAGCTGTGCAGGTCAACGCCGCTGCTCAGCAGCATGGTCAGGTCGGTCCTCCCGGCCTTGTCTCCGAGAATTTCCTTGACCCAGTCGTACTCAGGGAAAATGGTGGTGACAACGCTCAGTTTGTTGGAATCGCTCTCGCCCTTCTCTGCGGCATTCTTTTTGCCGCAGCCGGCAAGCAGGCCGACCGCCATGGTCAGCGCAAGAAAGATGGTAAAAGTCTTCTTCATCATATAGATAAAACCTCCGATTTTTTGAAAAATAGGCGCAAAAATACAGGGGCAGCGGCAAAACCGCAAGAGCCTATCCGAAAACGGATAGACTTCGCCCTTGTAAAAGTCCTGTTTTTAATTCGAAAGCTTTACCTTGAGAGCAACAAGCGTCAGTGTGCCGTTCATCTCTGCGCAGGGCAGGATCGCCCTGCACATGGTATATGTAAACGCAGCGGAGATCGCCGCGGCAGCACCGGCAAGCCCCAGCGTTTTCAGCAGATTCTCGCAGATACCGATCTGATGGCAGATGGCGCAGTCCTCGCCGGAGCAGTCATGATTGGCTTCGACCGCAATATAGATAGCGGAGGACAGCATGACAACGGCCAGCACGGCTGCCAGCAGGCGCGTCATGAAACAAAGCTTCTTCGTCATGGTCTGTCCTCCCTTCTGTTCGTTATTTTCCCTTGCAGTCCGAGCAGATCCCATAGAGGATCGTGTCGGCTGCGTCCAGCGTGAATTGCTCGCTCTGCGCCAGGTGCTTTGCAAACAGGGCGGCGTTGCTGTCGGCCATGTGAAAGGTTTTGCCGCACTTCACACAGCTCATGTGCAGCGCGCCCTTGCAGCCCTTGGCGTCAAGATACTGATAAAACGCTTCGTGCGACCCGCTTTTTGCGCTGCGGCGCACCTTTTCTTCCGCCTCCAACTGTGCAAGGTTTCGATACACGGCGCTGAGGCTGATTTGCTTCTCTGCCAGCGCGTCCGCCATCTGGCGTGCAGTCAGCAGCTCGTCCGGGTGCTCCCCCAAAAAAGCAAGCAGGGCTCTTCGCTGTTTTGTATTGTAGCCTGACATCAGCCGCCCTCCAATCTGCGAATCATTCGCAGATATTATAGCATCATTTCCCCCTTTGTCAATATCATCCCGCGATACCGGCGTCTTTTTGACAGTTCAAGATCCGTCAGCGTCAAAAGAAACAGCGTCACATCAAAGGCTTCGAACCGGTGGGCTCTTACGCGGTCAAAGCAGTCTGCGTTTCACGGCATCATCCACCGGCTCCAGTTCTTTTTCCAGCGTACAGGATAGATCCCATAGCAGCTGACGTTCCTCGTCATCCTCTGTGGTCAAGCTGCCTAATTCATCCCACCGCAGAATGATTCGATACAGCGTCAGAGCCTCCTGCTCCGTGAGTCTTAATTCCATAAGAAATGCCTCCCTCTCAGCTGCTTTTCAACGGGAAATCAGCGGTAAACGATACCGTACATTTCATCGCGTCAGCCGCATCTCATTCTCAAACTGCTCCATCGCCTCCTGTCGGCTGGGAACATCTGCAAGCTCGCAGGAAAACGGCTGGCCGAACAGGGGTTGGGACAGTGTCTCCGCCCAATGCGTCAGCACCTCCGGAGTGAGGGGGCGCTCCTCCCGGAGAAAGATCACCCCGTAATAGGGCGGTACAGACGGGGAAAGCAGCTGTGTCAGCGGGACGCCGCTCCGGACGGAGGCGTTGCAGAAATGCATCTCCGGCGAAAAAAGCGGATAGTACAGCGCCCCGACGAACCAGTCCTGTTCGCCGTTTCTGAGCCGCCTTGCCTGCTCCAGAAAGTGCGGATGATCCGGGTTATCCGGCTCCACAAACTCACCGTCCAGAATGGTCTGGTGAAGGGCAGGGAGGTTATGGAAATCAAAGTGGAAAAAGGGCGCCTTTCCTGCCTCGTCCTCGGAAAGAGAAAACTCCGCCGCATGGAAAGGTTCCCAGTCCTTACAGCAGCGGTAATAGCCCCACCAGTAGTTCCAGTCATAAATATGCAGATATTTTTTTGCTTTGCAGTCCATAGATGTACTCCATTCTGACAATGTGGGCACAAGAGGAAATCACGGGAAACTCTCCGCCCGGCACCAGCAAAGATTCTTTCCAGGCCCGTCCTTTTTGCAAGAGGGACGCTCAAAGGCGGCGCGGTGATCTTCTTATTTGCTCACCGGAATGGAGATCTCGAAAACAGCGCCGGTGTCCCCGTTGCGGGCGCGGATGGTTCCCTTGTGCAGGTGGATGATCTCCCGGGTCAGCGCAAGGCCGATGCCGGATTTTCCGCTCCGCCCCATGTAGAAGCGATCAAAGATGTGGGGCAGATCCGCTTCGGCAATGCCGTCCCCGTCGTCCTGTATCCGGATGGTCACGTGCCGCTTATCCGCGCGGCAGGTCAGGCGCAGCTGGCTGCGGGCATACCGCACGCCGTTGGTTAGAATATTGGTGACCGCTCTGCGCAG